>Ga0075418_10004249_pt1 | contig 16338 bp, 15 predicted proteins | sample SoiMetdeltSBSDD2_FD_81776 | JGI IMG/M metagenome (GOLD analysis project Ga0075418, IMG submission 81776) | Bulk soil microbial communities from a Populus tree surrounding site in Tennessee, USA - Soil MetaG P. deltoides SBSDD2 | ecosystem: Environmental > Terrestrial > Soil > Tree plantation...
GGAACACTTTGGCGTGCAGGCAGACATCATGACTTCGGCAAAAGGTATCTCCGGGCTTTTTGTACCGATGGGTGCGGTAACCGTTAGTGACGCAGTGAACGAACCCTTCGCCGCTGGTGAGACTTTTGTGCACGGCTTTACGAACATGGGTCACCCGCTTGCGTGCGCGGCGAGTCTGGCGGTTCTGGACATACTCGAGAACGACAAGCTTGTCGAGAACAGCGCGGAGGTCGGCGAGTATCTGCACTCAAACGCCGAAAGATTTCTTGCGCGGCGGACGATAGCCGAATCTCGCGGCAAGGGTTTGTTGATGGTGTTGGAGCTGGTGCGTGACCGCGAAACGATGGAATGGTTTCCGACGGAGATGAACGCCGAGGAAAAATTCCAGGGAATAGCTCTGAAGAACGGCCTGGCGATTTATCTATCGCTGTTTGGGCCGCGCCGCCCGGGCGCATTGAAGCGAGGGATGCCGATCTACATCGCTCCGCCGCTTTGCATTACTCGCGAGCAGGTTGACGATTTGATGGATCGGTTGGATCAGACGCTGAATGAATGGGAATCGGCGATGGGGATCTAATTCCGGATAATCGATGAGACCGTATCGAATCGTTTGCTATAATGCCAATGTGTCCAGACGTAAAAACACCGTAATAAGACAGACGCCGGCTTTCGAGGCTGCCGATATTCAGGGTCGAGTAAATGGGGTCTTGGCTTCTAGTGTCGGCACCATATTCTGCGCAGGAACGCCTACGATTGCAGAAAATGGAGGGACCTGGCGGGTTCCCATTCTTTACGCAACTCCTGGGTTCGTAGTTGATGAAGTGGGTGAGGCGCTGGTAGATGCATCAACAGCGGAAATTCTGTCACTGACTGATATCGATCTGCTTCATCAGCACGGTAGAAAACTCGGGAAACAACACAGTGCGGAGATCGAAGCCGCGTTTTCACGCACAAGAAAAGGCTAACTCTTGCTTGCCCGCTTGTCTGCGAATGGTCTTATCAGCGCGCGGCGTGGAAGCTTCTGAGGATGACGTACGCAAGGCCTGCCGATGGGATCCTTTACTTGCGACGAGCTCAACGGCGGTGGTCGCAGCAGCGCTAAAGATGGGATTCACGCATTCACGTGAAGACTACGGGTTACGGTTGTACGACCTGAGAGATCTGCTGCGCAAAGACAACTTCCCTATCCTAAGTATTGACCTGCAGCCTTATGGACTCATCGGTAACCACGCGCAGGTCGTGGTGAGCATTACCGGCAGACTTATCGAGGTCTACGATCCGTTACTTGGTCCGTTGAAAACACACCATCGGGCGCTCGAAGAAGCCTGGAGGCTCGGCGGATACCTAACGATCTTGATAGAGCGGTGACAACTTCAAATCTCTCGACGACCTCAAGCGACGGAGCTAGCGGAGTTCGACTTCGCCTTTCGGTGTACGAATCGTCGCGACTAGGGCAGGCTTGGATCCAGAGTCTACGCGAATGCTCAGCCCAAGAGTTGAAAGCTCCGATTTGATTCGATTCGGATCCGGATGCTCGGCTCGAAGAGCGATGAGCACGCAATCTCTTGGCAAGCCAGTCGTTGGATGTGGGGTCTTCCCCCAGTCGATAAAGAACGGAACCAAGCCGTCGGAAGTCATTACCGTCGAAGCAGTTAAACGCCAGGACAACAAGACGCCGTCCGGACGCTTGCGGCTGCCAGACTGTATCTGCCCGAGCGCGATTCTATGCTGCTTTCCGTTTTCAAATATGGCTTCGAGGTCTGCGCTTTTTGCCGCCCAGGTTACAAGCCGCGGAGCTTTGAGGTCGTCGATACCAAACCGTCGCGCCTGCAGAGGCTTTGGCTGATCCGGATCGGGTCCGATGATCTCCAGATACGATCCTTCGCCTAACCGGATCAGCGAATTCCGAGTTCCGCCTCCCGGGTGCTGGCCGCCGGGAATTGCTTCTACGCCTAGTAGCCGCTCGACCTGGTCCACGCCGGCGGCGAGATCCGGGGTTGCATAAACGAGATGATCAACCTTGTTCAGAAGCTCGTCTTTCATCTGCTGCTTGCCGAATGCTCCTGCGAGCAGGCACCCTGCGATACCCACGAACACGATGAAGAAGTAGGGTTTCCTAATCATAGACGAACCATCGTAGAGGTGCGCAACCGTAGCGTAGACTCGCCCAACCGTAGCGTAGACTGTCTAGTCTGCGCTGGTCTTGGCATGCGAAATATTCGCAGACTGGACAGTCTACGGTACATTCTATTCCACGTCGTAAATCTTGATTGGTTTGTTCTGAAGGTACTTATCGAACCAATTCAGAATGTGTTGCAATCGCTCGACTCGATGCCAGGGCGCGCCCGATCTCGATAGCTCGTGTGATTCGTTTGGGAATCGCACCATCACCGTTGGAATCTTGCGATACTTCAGCGCCCGGAACATGACCTCGCCACCCTCATTGGCAGGCGTCCTCCAGTCGGCTTCGCCTTCGATAAACATCATCGGTGTCGTGACATTCTTGATATAGGTGATCGGCGAGCGGTTGACGAAGTCCTTCGGGTCTTCCCAGGGCGCGGCGCGAAACCACGTCGGCGTGAACAGTGTGAAGTCCGCGGTGTACCAGAAGCCCGCCCAGTCTGCGATTGATCGCTGGGACACTGCCGCCGCAAACCGCGTGGTGTGGCCGACGGTCCAATTAGTCAGCACGCCGCCTCCGCTGCCGCCGGTCACCCCCATCTTCGTCGTGTCGATGTAACCACGCTTCACGACTTCATCTACCCCCGCGATCAGATCTTTGTAGTCGTCGCCCGGATAGTTGTACTGGATGATATTCCCGAAGTCCTGGCCGTATGACGTGCTGCCTCGCGGATTCGTGTACAGCACCACGTAGCCTTTTGCGGCCATCCACTGGAACTCGTGGGTAAACGTGAAACCGTATGCCGCGTGCGGCCCGCCATGAATCTCTAGAATGAAAGGATACTTCTTCGAGGGATCGAAGTTTGGCGGCTTTTGAATCCAGGCCTGGATTTTTTTGCCGTCGAAGCTGGTGTACCAGATTTCTTCCGGGTCGGTGAGGTTGAGCTGCGAGAACAACTCATCGTTGATTCTGGTGAGCTGAGTCAGCTTGCCGGTCGCGGTGTCGAGCGAGAAAACATCGCCGATGTTTGTCGAGGTCGCTATCAACAACGCCATCCTGGAGGCGTCCTTTGTTACGGTATAGCTCTGGACCTCGTGTTTACCGGTGGTCAGTGCTTCGATTTTACCGGTTGCCACGTCGATTCGCTTCAGGTTTGCGGCGCCGTGTTCGGCGACATTTACGTACAGCCATCGATCATCTTTGCTCCAGACTACGCCGCCGCCGCCGCCGCCTCGCGGGGCGCGCTGATCGCCGCCAATGCCACCGCCGATATCAAAGTCATAGGTTGCGGTCAGGTTCTTTGGCGTTGCCCCTGGTTCTGCGTTCGTAACAAAGAGATCGGGCTGTGTGTATGATTGGACTGGCTGGTTCGATAGAGCACCGCCAAATGCGATGCGTTTTCCGTCGTTGCTAAAGGTGTAATCGCGCATTCCCCCTTCGAAGGTCAACAGCTTTCGCTCATCGCTGCCGTCGAGCGCAACCGAATACAAGTCGGTGCGCGCCGATTCATAATAGGGTTCTGTAACTCGACGCGCTACAAAGTAGATTCTTGAGCCGTCCGGTGACCAGCTCAGGTTGCCTTCATCGAAGTTACCCTTTGTAATCTGTTTCGCCTTTGGTTGTTCGGCGGACGTGGGCGGGACGCTTATTGTCCAGATATGAGTTCGAGCTTTTGGGTTGAGATAGCCTGGCCCGTTTGAGCGATAAACCGCCTTAGAGATAACTCGCACGTCGCTTACTCGCTCGGGAGTTTTGTCCTTGGGCTCGGCGTTTTCGGGATTAGGCTTGTCCTGTTCTTTTTTACCGTCGTCGGTGTTTGAGAAAGCGATCGTCTTTCCGTCAGGAGACCATTCAAAGCCACCCGCCCCTCTCGGTACATCCGTCAACTGCCGCGCCTCACCTCCATCGAGCGAAAGCAGGAAAATCTGTGGCGGCTGCGGACGGCCGTCCTTTTCGGGCGAGCGAACAAACCCAAGTGTCTTTCCGTCCGGGGACCAGCGCGGAGTGGAATCGCGCGGGCCTGCGGTAATCTGTCGGGACGCGCCGCCGCCGGCAGGAACGATCCACAGCGCATTCTCGTATCGATCCGCCTTTTGATTCACCCAAACCCGAACAAAAGCTACGCGCGAACCATCGGGCGAGATTTGAGGATCTGCGATCCAAACGAATTTGAACAAGTCCATATCGGTAATTGCGCGTTTGTCGGCTGCAAGCAGCAACGACGGCAGCACCGAGGCTGCGATAAGTAGCATTGTAATGACGCTGAATGCGCGGCGTGGATTTGGCTTCATTTTATAGACTCCTTGAATAGGGGATTCACTCGAGACGCCTGGGCGCGCGTCCAAGTGTTGATGTATACCACGGTTTTCGCGTTGATCGGAAGCGGGAAGAGGTGTCCCAATCGATCGACCGCGGATTGGACAGATTCGACGGATTTGCGCGGATCTGATCGGTGAAAATGCGAGCCACCGAGTGGGTGGTCAATTCGTTAAGGCCGCCGATATGTTGGCTTGAAGAGATCGCGTAGATTGCGCTCGGGCTTTGCTGGCGCTTCGGTGGATGGTTGTTCCGGTTTGTTGGCCGGCGACGGAACTCGACGAAAGTTATAGCGGATCATCGCCCTCACGCTAATGGGCTGGCCGTCTCGGGTTGCGGACTTGAATCTCAACTGACGGATCGCACGTTCGGATGATTCGTCCAGTCCAAATCCGGCCCACCGGACTAGTTCAATGCGACCGACTTCTCCATTAGATCGAAAGACGGCCATTGCTTCGACCGTCGCCGTGATGTCCGCCAGCTCTGCTTCGGGTGTGTATTCGGGCTTCACCCGGTTGATGAACTCGGGTGGTTTGAAGCCTGTGGAGCGCGGCGAGTCTTCATCCGGTATTTCCTCGATAATCTCGCTCTCCGCCGAAGCGGGCGTCGAGCCTTTCGATCGCGCAGTAGAAGATTGGGCGCGTACCTGGATCATCGAATCCACGTAGCCGCTAACTTTGTCTTCGAGGGTCTTTCTGAGAGATTGCAGAGCCGCTTCTTTTGTCGAAGCTTTGTGGGAGAAGAAGTCGAAGGCGATGAGTGCGCCGCTCCGGCCATCGACGACCATGACCGCCGCGTAAGCCTCTTCGTGTGATTCCTTCGCTTGCTCGCTTCGGGTGAACGCCTCAGCTTTGCCTGTGATAAATAAATCGCATCCGATGGCCGCTCCAAGTCTGCTGGCCTCGCTTTTGCTCAAGTTGATCGAGCCGTCGTAACCGATTCCAGCCAGCGCCGAGCGCACAATTGATCGGTCGATCAGCGTCAGCCGCTGATCTCGACTCAGTGCGTCTGTGAGGGTAACTTCCCAAGGTTCACCGTCTGTTACCAGAGGAGCGAAGCCGACAATCGCTACGCGCAGTCGCTGGAGTGATGAACCCGCGTCATCAGCAGAAGCAGCTTGCGCCGGGAACGGGACCCCGGAGATGACGAAGCCCATCAATACGAGCAATGTTAGACGGTTGTGGCGAATCATTGAACCTTGCGACGAAAAAAGAAAGCGCCGCCACGCATGCGACAGTCACCAAATACGGAAGAGGCGGCGCAGTCCAGATAAGGCGCGCGACTCGAACATGCGGCGCAGTCCAAAAAGGGCGCGTGACCCCAATAGATCACTTAGCCGATTTCAACTTTTCTACCAGCCAATCTGTTAACTGCTTCATCACGTCTTCCGGAATTATATTCGTGCTGAGCGAAGAGTATTCGATCACCGAGCCGGTCTTTGCCGGAAGAAAAAGGTGATTCAACCCTGTAAACACCCGTGCGGTAACATCTCGGTTGCCGGCATCCCGCGCCGCTTTCGCCAGCATATCCGCCTGATCCGCGGTCACCTGGCGGTCCAGCTCGCCTTGAAGGATCAAGATGGGCTGCCGAACTTTGCGAATCGCCGGCAGCGGATCATACGCGAGAAAGTATCGAAACCACGGATTGCGCAGCGACTCTGGTGCCGAAGCGTCCCCGTCAATCGCTTTGCGCATTGCTTCCTGTTGCTCGGCGCGCGCTTTGACTCGCGCTTCTTCGGTAAGAGTGGAGTCGCCCTCCAACCCCTGGTTGACCTGATAGGCAATGATGGCGTCGCCGCGTTTTCCGGTTCCGGCCAGCAAAACTATGGCCGCGATGCGCTTATCGGTTGAGGCAACCATCGGCGCAATCATACCTCCCTCGCTATGTCCGAGTAGCGCAATTCGATTAGGGTCGATGTCGCGTCGCTCACGCAGAAAGTCTACCTGCGCGCGAACGTCATCGGCGAAGTTAGCGCTGGTCGAAACTTTGAGAGTGTCGCCTCCTTTCGAGAGTCCGACGCCGCGATCGTCGACCCGCAGAACGGCGATGCCTCGGTTTGCCAGGGCTTCGGCGATCTGACGAAACGGCCGGTATTTTTCGAGGCCGGGGAGAGGCAGATACTCATCGCGTGTTTGTTGGCCCGAACCGGTTATCGTGACGACAGCAGGGAAGGGCGCCTTGCCTGTTTTGGGCACGAGCAGAGTACCGGCTAGCGTGAAACCTTTAGCCTCGACAGTAACCTCTTCCGCCGTGAACGCCGCGCCGGCAGGAGCGGTGTAATCGAGTTCCGCTTCTTTCATCTTAACGGAGAGGATTGCCTTGAACGACGGGATGAAGCTCGCATAGTCCTCGCGCACCGCGGCAAAGTTCTGTGACGGGACCGCAAACGTGACGATGCGGCCTTTTGAGTCGACCCAGACGGTGGCGGCCGCCATGCCCACCGTTATAGTATACCGATCAAAGACGGATGGCGTCGGCGCAGCGGCGATCCCGGGAACTTGAAGCTCATCCCTGGCGACGCGCTCGATTTTTGCGGTCAAGGAGGGAAAAACCAGGAACTCCTGGGTTCCGCCTCGGATCGCGTCATAGCGCGCGAGAACAAACTGAAACATGTGAAATATGTTGCCGCCCGACAAGGAAGTCCCTTTAGCGAAAGGAAGTTCCTTTGCCGCGCCGTTGGTTGTCACAACCGCGACCGCGCCTTTCACAACAACCGACTGATCGAAAGGCTGCCCGCTCACAGTTCCTTTGGCCGTTGAAGACAAAGGCACTCCGGATTTGTCCACTAAGACCGTCGACTTCAAGTCCATCTGCGGGCCGGGTGCTTTCATGATGGTTTGACCACTCGACGCAAAGCCGTCGGGCTGACAGGTTACTTCGAACTCCTCGCGTCCGATTGACTGATCGCCGAGCCACAAGAGATAAACGCCTTTTCCGCAGATCGAAGGCGAGAGCAAGCTCACCGCCGGCGGAAGCTTCTGTTGCGCGGTAACCAGAGAGTGAGCGAGAAGGACGACGATGCAAGCAGTGATTCGCAGGTTCATGGAGATTTCCTTATCAAAGCAAAGAATCTTTTTGCAAGCTCCCATCGATGCCCGACAAACTAAAGTTTGTCGGACAATCTAAAGGTGAGCACGCGGGGGATGTCTTGAAGATCGGTGGAGACTTCGACTAGTTCCCACCGAGACCCTTTGGTCATATTTGTAATTGGATCGAGCTGGCCGTATCCAATTTCGACTACAAGGTAGCCGCCTTTTTTGACGTACTTCGTACCCTCATCCAGCAGACGCCGATAGAAATCCAATCCGTCGATGCCGCCAAAGAGAGCGGTGTGCGGTTCCCAATCGCGCACCTCGCGTTGAAGCCCCTCGCGACCGTCCTGGTCAACATAGGGCGGATTCGACGCAAGAATATCGACTGCGCCTTCAAACCCTCCCTGCGCAAGTGGCGACATCAGATCGCCTTCCAGGAACTGGATGCGATTGATTGCTTCGAGACGGGCTGCGTTCTTTCGCGCGATATCAAGCGCAGCCGCGGAAGAATCGGTGGCAATCACCCTGGATCCTGGCAGTTCCCTGGCCAGAGTTACGGCGATGCAACCTGACCCGGTCCCGATGTCGACGATCAACGGTGAGTCCTGTTTCTGCCCTCGCAAGAGCCTTATTACCTGCTCAATCAAAAACTCGGTCTCAGGTCTGGGAATCAGGACATCCGGTGTTACGAGAAAATCCAAACCGTAGAATTCCTGATGACCGGTCAGGTATTGCACCGGTTCACCGGCGGCGCGTCGCTCAATAAGCAAAAGATATTCGCGATAGTGTGCTTCATCGATCTGTTCGTCGGATCTGGTTAAGAGGTGGGTGCGATTGATTCCCAGGAGATGGCAAAGCAAGAGTCCCGCGGTGCGACGTTCGTGGTCGATGCCCGAAGTGCGTAGTCGCGCTGCGCCCTCGGCGATGCTCTGGGATATCGTTGGCATGATTCTGGTTTCTAGTTTCTGGTTTCTGGTTTCTAATTTCTAGTTTCTGGTTTGTGGTTTGTGGTTTCTGGTTTTGTGGTTTCTGGTTTCGATTGCTGTCAAACCAGAAACCAGAAACCAGAAACTAGAAACCAGAAACCAGAAACCAGAAACCACAAACCAGAAACCATAGAAACCACAAACCAGAAACTAGAAACCAGAAACTAGAAACCAGAAACTAGAACCCAAAAAACGTTATGCGGCGGCTTCAGACTTGAGCTTTTCCGCCTCGTAATACGCGACCAGCGCATCGATCAGGTCGCCGATCTCGCCCTCCATGAAGAGGTTCAACTGGTGTGAGGTGTATCCAATGCGGTGATCCGTGACGCGGTTGTCCTTGAAGTTGTACGTCCTGATTTTCTCCGACCGATCCCCTGATCCGACCATCGACCGGCGCTCGCTTGCGATCGCCTGATGCTGTTTCTCCTGCTCCATCTCCAGAATCCGCGAGCGCAGCACGCGCATCGCCTTCTCACGGTTCTTGATCTGGGACTTCTCATCTTGCATCGAGACAACAGTATTGCTCGGAAGATGAGTGATTCGGACGGCTGAGTAGGTCGTGTTGACCGACTGCCCGCCCGGACCGGACGAACAGAAAGTGTCGATGCGAATGTCTTTTGGATCTATTTTGATGTCGACTTCTTCTGCTTCCGGAAGCACCGCCACTGTGACCGCCGAGGTATGTATGCGACCCGATGCTTCCGTCTGAGGTACGCGTTGGACGCGGTGAACGCCCGACTCGTGTTTGAGTTTGGAAAAAACTCGGTTTCCTTCGATTAGCAGGATCGCCTCTTTGACGCCTCCTATGCCTGACTCCGAGGCGTCAAGCACCTGAACACGCCAGCCCTGGCGCTCGCCGTAGCGAGTATACATACGCATGATTTCGGAAGCGAACAGCGAGGCTTCGTCACCGCCGGTTCCGGCTCGGATTTCCAGGATGACGTTCTTTTCGTCGTTGGGGTCTTTGGGAAGCAATAAGAATCTAAGCTCGGACTCGACGGCTTCACGCCGCTGCTCGAGTTCGGTGAGCTCCGCGCGTGCAAGGTTGAGCATTTCGGCATCCTGTTCTGCGTCGAGCAGTTCTTTGGTTTCGAGGATGCCTCGATCCAGCGCCTTGAACTCCCGGCACTTGCCGACGATTTCTTCGAGGTCGCGATGCTGCTTTGCGATCTTGGTGTACTTGGACTGATCCGACAGCAGTTCATGATCGCTCAACTGTCGAGTCAGCTCTTCGTACTTCTCTTCGATTGCGTCTAGTCGTTCTAGCATGACTACTGACTACTCCTTCACCGGCTCCAACTTCAAAGACTCCTTCAGAGCGTAGATCGCCACTTCAAGCTGGGAATCATCCGGTTCTCTGGTCGTGATGTTTTGAAGCCACAGACCCGGCCTTGTTATCACCGAGAAGAACCATTGCGCCGATGTTTTCGCCGATGCGCGAATTATCTCGTACGACACGCCGGCGACCACCGGGATCAGTGACAGCCGGACCAAGAAGTTGAGGAACAGCGAATCAAACTTAACCACTGAGAACGCAACGATCGAGACCAGCATCACCACCATCAGAAAGCTGGTGCCGCAACGCGGATGCTGTCGTCGCTTCGTGCGCGCGTTTGCGACTGTCAGCTCTTCGTCCGCTTCCCAGGTGTAGACGACCTTGTGCTCGGCGCCGTGGTACTCGAAAACGCGTCGAATGTCGCGCAGCAACGAGAAGCTCGTGATCATTATCAAAAAGAACGTCATTCGAATAAGGCCATCGACGAGATTAAACGCCACCGAGGGCCGAACCGGGTGAAGCCCGGCACGAATCCACGCCCACGCATCCGCGTACCACGTTCCACTCGCCGACTGCGCATCAATAGTTCCGCCGCCGAGATAAACAAACAGAATGTTGGTCAGAAGCAGCGGCAGCACAATGAACAGAAGCACGTTGAAAAAGATGGCGAAGATTATCGAGCCGATCGCTCCGGCTGCGGTCTTCGTTTCAGCGGCCGGCTTCACTTCAGTGACTACGGCGACCGACGACCTGGCAGTCACCATACCTGATGGAAGAGCAGTCGGTTGGAACTCCGAGGGTGTCGACAGAGGATCTTTTTCACCTTCGTGAAAAGCGACATTCGCTGAGAAGTTCAACGCCTTGATACCCAGAATCATTGAGTGAATTAGCACTGCCGAGCCGCGCAAAACCGGTAGCTTGAGCAGCGGATATTTTTCCGAGAGAACAGGCAGCCGCTCGGATCTTGCTACGATCTGACCGTCTGGCCGGCGTACTGCGACCGCATAAGAATGCGGAGCGCGCATCATCACGCCTTCGATCACCGCCTGCCCGCCAACTATAATCTGATCTTCTCTCATAACTATCTCGCCTTCTGTGCTCTTAAAAAGAACAATGGTTGCCGGTTGCCGCTTCGACTTCTCGCATTCAGCTGCTGGCGGTTCTGGTAGGAACAGTCAGCGGGCGAATGCGACCGGGCGGCCCCGGCAACCACTATTGGATTGTTGATCAGTTAAGCTTCTGACTTACGGCCGTACTTTCGATTGAATCGTTCGACGCGGCCAGCAGTATCGATAAGCTTTTGCTTGCCGGTGAAGAACGGATGGCAATTGGAACAGATCTCGAGCCGGATTTCCGACTTGGTTGACCGGGTCTGCCACGTCTCACCGCAGGCGCAGTGCACGGTCGCGTTTACGTATTTTGGATGAATATCAGGCTTCACGTTCGTGGTTACTCCTGTTGCGAATTTTTCGGTCGAAGCAACGTAAGAGGCTAACCGATTGAACGTTGGCATGTCAAGGATTTGAGCGAGTTTGGAAGACTATTGAACCGAGCACTCTTTCAATCTACAATGTCGCAGTTCGACCCCCAACTTGCCCTTATACCTTTCCCCTGGCTACCAGCGTTGTAGCCCACTGCCTCACAGGAAGCTCCGGTGCAAGGACAACTAGGCGAAAAACTCGTCCCTAATCTTATACGAGATATAGCCCAAAAGAATTCGAGTGGGCTGCTACGACTGTCACGTGGGAAGGCTATTAAAGCGATTTTTTTCGAATCGGGCGCGCCCACTTTCGCGATAAGCAATCTGACAAACGAGCAGCTGGATTACACGCTGATGAAGGATGGGCTGGCGACCCTCGAACAGATCGAACGCGCCAAGGAACGGGCCGGCAAGACTCAACGATTGGGTCCGGTACTGGTGGAGATGGGCGTCCTCGAAACCGGACAGATGCGCAAACTGGTTTGCGACCAGGTTATGGGCATAATCCTGTCTGTGTTTGAATGGACCCAGGGCGACTACGCGTTCGACGAGCGAATTCGCGCAGCTCACGAAGTGACGCTTAGTCTGGGTGCTGCGGATGTGTTGCTTGAGGGGGCCCGTCACGCGTCAGACATTCAAGATGTAGCCGAGTTGATTGTTCCGCCCGACGCTGTGGTTCTCAAATCCAGAACAGGCGCGATACAGTCAGACTCAGGCAGGTTGGCGCCGCTTGAGAGCTACATTCTCTCACGTATCGAATCACCGACGGCTGCGAGTACCGTGGGCGCCCTGAGCGGTCTTGGAGAGGCCGATGCCCACCGGGCGGTTTGTGTTCTGGTGGCGGCAGGGTTCTTAAAGCTTCTTGATCACGAAAAGGACGATGACGAGGACCCGGCGTCTCGCGAAGCTGACGAATCATTGGACCGCTTGCGGGAAGAGGTAGTCCGCAAACTCCACTTTTCGAATTCGGCGGATTTTTACGATGTGCTCGGGGTTACCAGGCACGCAACCACCGCCGAGATCAAGGCTGCCTATTATCATCTCGCTAAGAAGTATCACCCGGATCGTTATCACCAACGAGACGCGGGCGATCTGCGAAACAAGCTCGAAGCACTTTTTGCGATGATCACACAGGCGTACGACACGTTGAGCCAGTCTACAGAGCGCGCGGTTTATGACGAGCGAATCAGAAAAGCGTCGGGGTCGCTCGCTCAGGCAGTATCGAGGACCGTTCCGTTGGCCACTTCCGAGCCGGCAGTGAAGGAGTCTCAGGCGCCCGATGGGGATCGGCCGGGGTCTATTTCCAGTCCGTTGGACGGTGCTTCGGGGAACAGCGAAACCTTGCCGCCGATTCCTGTTGAAATGCCGGTGTCCGAACCAATCGTAAGCAAGTCAACATCTCAGCTTCCGCCTGCTCAAATGGCAGAAGTGTATTATCAACAGGGGCGCGCGCGTTTTGAAAGAAAGGAATATCACGCTGCGGTACATCTTCTTCGGGAGGCGATCAAGTTGGATCCGAATCGAGCTCCTTACCACTATCACCTGGGAATCGCGCTTATTCGCAATCCGAGAACCCGCCGCGACGCAGAGATGCACCTTTCGAAGGCTGCTGAGCTGGAACCTTATAATGCGCAGATCCGGGTAAAGCTCGGATTGTTATATAAAGAGGCAGGATTGATGAAGAGGGCCGACCAATACTTCCGCGAGGCGCTGCGTATGGACCCCGACAACCGAGCTGCGAAACGCGAGATCAGCGCTGAAGCCGCCCGAAGCAAAGCGAGCAACGGAAGCATTTGGAAATCGGATCTCGGTTCAATGGCGAAGAGGATTTTTAAGAAGTAGTCAGTAGTCCGTGGTCCGTAGCGCGAATATAGGTCCTAGATTCGGACCACGGACTACGGACTGCTTTAGAACCGCTCAAGCAGCCCACCGATTCGGCGAATACTCCCGATGATCAACACTGCGATAGGCGGGTAAACAAGCGCGCCCAGCAGAGTGCTAAAACTTACCGCGGCGCCGTAGCTTCCTGGTACGAACTTGCTCACGACATAGCCTAACCCAATCGACACCAGATAACCGCATACCAGAAAAATCAACCCGGCCCTCCGGCTGATCGCCTTGTCCTTGGGGACCTCCTGCTCTCGAAACACAGACGTAAGTTGGTCGGGGACGTGATATGTGTACCGCGAAAGCACAACCGCGAGATTCTTCACGAGATATACGAGCCCGTATAGCGCCAGGGCGAGAATCACAACTCTGCCGATCAGCCGCGATTGCTCGATTAGCGTCGGCTTTGAAACCATGACGTAGAACGCCGACAGAAATAGGGGAACGACGATCAGGACGGCGTGTGACCGCGCTGCCGTCTCTTGTCGCTCGTGAGCCAGCCATTCGTCGACGATCCGGTCGAAGTGGCGCTGCATGGCCACCACCTCTGCCTGTCGCGAGGCGTAAAACGTACGCTGCGCGTCGTGGTACTGACCGCTGTCATATGCCTCACGCCTCCGGGGATCGCTCAGCACCTGGTAAGCCCGGTTGATCCGCACGAACCGAGTGGCGGAATCGGGAGACGCTGAGACGTCAGGATGATACTTACGCGCCAGTCTTCGGTAAGCCGATTTGATCTCACCTGCCGTTGCGCGAGGAGTGAGCCCAAGAATTCCGTAGAGGTCCGTCATTACGACTACCATCCAATGAGGAGAAGGGCGCTCTACTGGGGGCTTTTAGCACTGCCCGGCCCTGCTCTTCGCAGTCTCATCTTCGGCAGAGTTCGGGAGGCTCGCCCGTTTCAACGTTATCTTACTACTGGTCCTTTCGAGCCTCAAGCGATTAGTGCGTTTTTGAAAGAGAACAGCATCCGCCGGGCGGCCATCCGAAACACAGCCGGAATACAAACATTTGGGACTGAGGTGTGTTCAATTCAAGCGTTCTTCTGGATTCGCGCTCGAGTCGATGCGATGTTAACGTGACAAATCGCTATTGCAAGAGCGTCGCTGGCGTCCAGAGGTTCAGGGACTCTCTTCATTCCCAAAAGAATCCGGACCATCTCCTGAACTTGTTGCTTCTCAGCGCGACCGTAGCCTACAAGCGCCGACTTGATCTCAAGCGGGGAATACTCGAACACCTCGACTCCAGAACGCGCGGCGGCGACCAACACTGCGCCCCTCGCTTGCCCAAGTTTAAGCGCGCTTTTCACGTTCACTGCATAGAAAGTGTCTTCAACCGCGCACGCCTGCGGCCTCAACCTTTCGATGATCTCTTCGAGCTTTAGACTGATCGTGAGAAGTCTGGCGGCGAAGCTCAAATGCTTAGGTCCTCGAATACCCGCGTACTCGACCAGATCGTAATTCCGGCCGTCGCTGTCGATCACGCCGTAGCCGGTCGTGTCGCTGCCGGGATCAACACCCAACACTCGCATAGGAAATCCTGATTCCGGGGGAAAATGGGTTACTCGATTTTGGCCTCGCGGCGAGTGCGAACGAAGCCCGACGCTGCCTCGCGTCAATGAACTCAGCCTGCCGCCTCCATCTCTTCCGCCGGAATGTCGAAGTTGGCGGCGACATTCGAAACATCATCATTGTCTTCAAGCGCTTCCATCAAACGCAGAACCTGCTGGGCCATTGAACCCGTCACCTGCACGGAGTTGGTGGGACGCATCGTAACGTCTGAGGAAAGGGCCTCGATTCCGGCGCCCTTGATCGCGTCCAATACCGTATTAAAATCCTCAGGCGAGGTGATTACTTCCCAGGTCTCTTCATCGCCGGCGACGTCTTCGGCTCCGGCCTCCAAAGCAAGTTCCATCATCTTTTCTTCATCCGCCACATTTTTCTCGATGATGATCGCGCCCTTTTTCTGAAACATCCACGCAACCGAACCGGACTCGCCGAGGTTGCCTCCGTGTTTGGAGAAGATGTGCCGTATCTCTGCAACCGTGCGCGTTCGGTTGTCGGTCTGACATTCGACAAAGACTGCCACGCCGCCGGGGCCATAGCCCTCATAGGTGATGTCTTCGATGGCTGCGCCCGCAATCTCCCCGGTGCCGCGCTTGATTGCATTCATCATGGTGTCCTTGGGCATGTTTAATCCCTTGGCATCATCCATTGCCTTTCTCAATCGCGGGTTGCCGGTCGGATCGCCGCCGCCGCGGGCCGCGACGGTTAGTTCCTTGATTAGTTTCGAGAACGCCTTGCCGCGCTTAGCGTCAATCGCTCCCTTCTTGTGCTTAATTGAGTGCCACTTTGAATGTCCGGACATTGGATCTACCTCCCTAGTGCCTCAAGAACGCGCCGGGCGCTCGTGTTTGAAACGCGGACCACCTTGTTGCGAGATGACTCTCCAGCAATGATTTCAATCGATGTTGCGCTCACCTTGAGCAGCTTGGCAAGGTAACGCCTGCATTCCTCGTTAGCTTTCCCGTCGACCGGCGGTGACGCGATTCTTAACTTAAGAGCGCCGTCGTGCTCGCCGGCTAATTCAGTTCGCGGCGCGCGAGGCTGAACTTTAACTCTAATCGTAACCGCGCCATCTTTCTCGTTGAGTTCCAGCACCTTGACACCAACTCATCGGCTCACGATCTCCGCAAGGAAAGTGGTAAGAATCTGTACTATGAACATCGCGACGATCGGCGAAAAGTCAAACATACCTGCGACGAAGATCCGCCGAAGCGGTTTGAGTAACGGCTCGGTTATAGCGAAGAGAAAATGAAAGAACTTGTTTCGATATCCAACCCCAAAGAACGGCAGGAAGAACCGGAGAAAGATAGCAACGACGTATAAAAGACCGATGAGCCTGATCAATTCTCCGAACATCGCGCCTGAGGTGACAGCGCCCGATGTAATGTTCATCCCGATCGCAGTGATGATGGCGCCAAGCTGACCGAGCATGCTCGAGATAAACAGCCCGGTCACCAGAATCAACACCCCCATGACCAGCGGGATTAGATCGTATCGCAGATGACGACCGCCGCCGAATTGCGACCGCACGGGGCGGACCAGCGGTTCGGTGATCCTGGTCAGATGATAGGGAATCCGCCCGAAAGGATTCGCCCCAACCCAGGTGAGCAGTACACGCAAGAATAGCAGCGAAGCGACGAAAATCGTCCCCCCGAACACAATCCATGATAGTCC
>Ga0075418_10004250_pt1 | contig 16336 bp, 17 predicted proteins | sample SoiMetdeltSBSDD2_FD_81776 | JGI IMG/M metagenome (GOLD analysis project Ga0075418, IMG submission 81776) | Bulk soil microbial communities from a Populus tree surrounding site in Tennessee, USA - Soil MetaG P. deltoides SBSDD2 | ecosystem: Environmental > Terrestrial > Soil > Tree plantation...
GCCGGCGCGCCACCGCGACCGAGGACGGCCTCGAGCGCCGCGGGGGAATCGAGGACGGCGTCGACCGCGCCTGCCTGTAGCGCCTGATCGGCTTCCCGACCTTCGTCGACATCCATCCGCGCGATCTCCTTGACCAGACACGAGAGATCGCCGCGAGTCAGCTGACGATGGATGATGGGCCTGATCATGCTCCCCTCCTCACGTCCCTGAGAGGCAAAGATGGTGCCGGTCATCTATCTGCCACTTCCGCAAAGCCTTACGCTGGAAACCCCTTCCCATCCCGTGGACACTCTGTTGCGGAAAGGTGCATTTCGACGCGGGCCTGGGGTGTGAGGCTGCTCACCGTGGCAGGCGATAGCACTCTCCCCCTTGGAGTGCTAAGGCTGCGCGTTTATGTTCACGCTCCCATGAAAGCCACTGATATCCGCAAAGGGCACGTGGTCATGATCGATGGCCAGCCCTGTCGAGTTATGGACTTTACGCACCGGACGCCCGGCAATCTGCGCGCGTTCGTGCAGGTCAGGTTCCGGAATCTCGTCACCGGAAACACGTTCGATCAGCGTCTCGCCGCCACCGATTTCGTCAGCGAAGCGCGTCTCGATACGAAAGAGATGCAGGTTTTGTATCAGGATCAGACTGGCGTGCACGTCATGGACCAGCAGAGCTACGAGCAGTACACGCTCGATGAGCGCGCCGTCGGCGAAGATGCGCCGTGGCTGCAGCCCGAGATGGTGGTGCAGGTCGAATGGCTCGAGGGCCGCCCGATTGCGATCGAGCTGCCGCCGGTGATCGAGCTGAAGGTGGTCGACACCGCGCCGATCATGAGGACCGCGACGAAAACGGCGAGCACGAAGCCGGCCAAACTATCGAACGGGGTGACCGTTCAAGTGCCGGAGTTCATCTCGCCGGGCGAAAAGGTGAGGGTGGATCCAAGGTCTGGTGAGTATTTGGAGCGGGCGAAATAGCACGGAGCAGGGAGCACGGAGCAAAAGACGTCTGCTCCCTGCTCAATGCTCCCTCAGTTGTTCGTACCGATAGCAGGTCACGAGGTGGTCGTTGACCATCCCCACGGCTTGCATGAAGGCATAGACGATCGTCGGCCCGACAAATCGAAAACCCTTCCCGACAAGCGCCTTGCTCATCGCGATCGATTCCTTGGTCTCGGCGGGCAGGCGCTTCAGCGTTTTCCAGGCATTGACCTTGGGCTGGCCACCGACGAACTGCCAGAGAAACTGATTGAATGACTCCCCCTCGTCTTTCATCTTGAGAAAGGCGCGGGCGTTGCCGACCGCGGACTTCACCTTCTGCTTGTTGCGCACAATGCCCGGGTCGCGCAGGATCTTCGCGATCCGTTTCGCGTCGTAGCGCGCCATCTTGTCGGGGTTGAAACCGTCAAAGGCCTTTAGAAATGCGTCGCGCTTGCGCAGAATGATGGCCCATGACAGCCCCGCCTGAAAGCCATCGAGCACGAGCTTGCCGAAGAGTTGACGATCGTTGTGAACCGGGACACCCCATTCGGTGTCGTGGTAGGCGATCATCTGGTCGTTGGAGGTGGACCAACCGCAGCGATTATCCATAGCTCCAAGCTAGAGCACAACAAGACACTGGAAAAGTTGCACAGACGGCGCGGTTGCCAAAATGGCCGCGAGGGCCAAACACAAGAGGCCAGGCACTCTGCCTGGCCTCTCGAGTCGTGCGCGACCTCTAGCGACTGGTGACTTGAGACTCCGAGCTCACCTGTGGAGACTGGTCGGCGACCTGTCTCGAGGATCCTTCCCTGATGATGATCAGGAACTTCGACGTGCGCCAAAAGTCGACCGGCGAGGTAATCGTCAACGTCGGAGTGCCGGAGTACTTGTTGTTGTGGCGCTCCTCGGCGATGTAGTCCAGATCCTGGAGGGAGGCCACCCGGTACTCGCCCCGCGCGGCGGGAAGGGGAATCTGGGTAACCCGGCGCGTGTCGATGGGCGTAAACAGGTCCGGATCGAGGTTGCGCGCCGGCTGCAGCGTCTTGCCCGTACGCCACAGGATGAACAGCACCCGGCCGCCGCCCTGCTCCGTGAGAATGCCCTTCTTCTTCAGCTCGTCCCGCGTCCCAATCACGTAGTAACCCGTCGACAGGCTGTCGCGGAGCGCGACATTCTCAACCGTCAGGATGTTCACCTGATCAGTCAGCAGATCGATTGTGGTCTTCTGCGCGGCTATGACAGACTGAAGATTGCCGACGGTCGAATCGTACGCCGCACGGAGGCTGTCAGACAGCGACGTGAGCAACTTGACGCGCTGCCGGCTGTCGTTCAGTGCGCGCTCGGTTTCCCCGACGCGGGCGACGACGTAGCGCAGCCTGGCCATTAGCGTGTCGTTCGACGCCGTGATCGGGCTCTCGCTCGAAATGTTGAGCCGGTCCCGACGCACCTTCACCTTGACGAGCTCGAGATTGACGTCGGTGATCAGCCGGGAGCTGATCGCCACTTCCTGCATCAGGCTATCCTTCTGAGCATTGATTTGCTCGAGCTCGGCCAGCTTTCGCTCGGTCTCCGCCGATGTCCCGCAAGCAGCCGCGGCAAATACGAGCGCAGCGAGTGTGAACTTCAGCTTCTTCATGCGACTCCCCCATCCTGGATGGTGAGACTAGTTTTGCCGCGATGATGCGGCTGCACGTCGGTACGTCCGGCTACAACTTCCCGGAATGGAAGGGAAGCTTTTACCCGCCCAAGCTCCCGAGCGCGAAGTGGCTCGAGTACTACGCCCAGCAATTGGGCACGGTGGAGATCAACTACACATTCTACCGCATGCCCAACGCCAAAACGGTCGCCGGTTGGGATGGGGCGACCCCGGAGTCATTCGTGTTTGTTCTGAAGGCGCCCCAAAAGATTACACACATCGCGCGCCTGCGAAACATCGACGAATCACTTCGCGTCTTCCTCGACACCGTTCGCAATCTACATGCCAAGCTCGGTGCCGTGCTGTTTCAACTACCCCCGAATTTTAAGAAAGACATCGCGCGGCTCGGTGATTTGCTCACACAGTTTCCGCCGGATGTCCGCGCGGCGTGTGAGTTCCGTCACGCATCTTGGTGGTCAGACGACGTCTACGAATTGCTCCGCAGCACAAATACCGCCCTCTGCATCGCCGACACTGAGGAAGGGACGACGCCCGAGATCGCGACCGCGAACTTTGGGTACGTCCGACTGCGCGACGACGGCTACGCGGGGGAAGAGCTGAAGGAGTGGCGACAGAAAATCCAGGCGCTGGGGAGCGCCTGGACCGATGCGTATGTCTTCTTCAAGCACGAGGAGAAGGGCGTCGGCCCTAAGCTGGCACGGGAGTTTTCGCAGCTGGACCCAGATACTGTGAGTCTCCCCACGCCAGAATCGGAAAGAAGATCCCACTGAGGAGAATGAGGCCCAGGGTAAAGCCGATGCCGTGCCCAAAGCTCTTGGAGAAGTCGTGCATGACGATGCACGCGATGACGATGTTCACACCGGGAATGAGGTACAACAAGAACCACCAGGTCGGCCGGCCGGCAATGTGCAGGATGACGATTGCGTTGTAGATGGGGATGATCGAGGCCCAACCGGGCTTCCCCGCCTTGGTAAACACCTTCCACGTGCTGATGATCTCGAACAACGCGACCGCGCAGATGACGAGCAGCCACGTCGTGCTTAGCTGCGAATCGGTGGTCGTGAAGCTGTCTTGCATCACGGCGGCACCTCGCGAGTGAGGGACCCCCGAAGATACTGCGCTAGCGTCTCCCCGCTACTTTGCGTCGCTTGGCGGGCTTTTCTTTCTCCTCGGCGGGCGCACCCCCGAGGCTCTGCTTCAACGCCTGCATCAGGTCGAGCACCTTGGCCTTCGGCGCTTCCTCCGGCTCCTCGGTGATCTGCTTGCCTTCGACCTTGCGCTCGATCTGCTCCATCATGCGATCGCGCACGGTGTCTTTGTACTTCTCGGGCTGGAACTCGTCCGTAGCGCCCTGATCGATCACCTTGATCGCGAGCTGGAGCTCCTGGTCTTTGACGTCGGTCTCCGGCACAGGAATCTCCGCGATGCTGCGGATCTCGTCCGCATAGCGAAGCTGCTCCATGACGAGCCGGCCCTCAAGCGGGCGAATCAGGATCAGGTACTGCTTCCCGCGCGCAGCGTACTGTCCGATCGCCACGCGTTTTGATTTCTCGAGAGCTTCGGCTAACAGCTTATAGGCGCGCGCTCCGCCTTTGTCCGCGCCGAGGTAATACGTCCGGTCGAGCCAGATTCGATCGACCTGCTGTGCGGGCAAGAACTCCTTGATCTCGATGGCGCCGGTCCCACGTTCCTCGAGCGCCTTCAGCTCGTCCGGCGTGAAGGTCACGTACTGGCCCTTCTGAAACTCATAGCCCTTGATCATGTCGCTGCGTTCGACCTTCTCGCCGTCTTTGGTGCAGAGGTACTGCTGTTTGAGGCGAGCTCCGTCCTTCTTGTGGAGCATATTGAACGAGACCGAGGCCTTCGACTCGCCGGCAGCGAAGAGCTGCACGGGCACGGACACGAGGCCAAACGAGACCGTGGCGGAACCGATGGAATGAGCGGCCATATGGGGGTATGATACCCGCTCATGCCTACCCGTCGGAAGACCCAATCGGGTGATGGTGACGCGCTCAGCACATATCGGGCAAAGCGCGCGTTCGACAGCACGCCCGAACCCGGGGGGTTAGTTCCGAAACCAGCTTCGAAGCAGGGCGGTCTCCTGATCGTGCATATGCACGATGCAACGCGGTTGCACTGGGATCTCCGGCTCGAGATGGACGGCGTGCTCAAGTCGTGGGCGGTGCCGAAAGGGCCGTCCGCCAATCCAGCCGACAAACGCCTGGCCGTCAAAGTCGAAGATCATCCGCTCGAGTACGGAGATTTCGAGGGCATCATTCCGGAAGGCAACTACGGGGCCGGGACGGTCGTCGTATGGGATCGCGGGCTCTGGGAGCCGCTCGAAGACCCGGAGGAGGGCCTGGAGAAGGGCAAACTGCTGTTCAATCTGAAGGGTTACAAACTGCACGGCCGGTGGACGCTCATCAAGCTGAAGAAGACGGAGAAGGAGTGGCTGCTCATCAAAGAGCGGGATGAGTACGTCTCGACCGACCCCTACTCCAACGAATCCGTGCTTTCGGGGCTGACGAACGATGAGCTGCGCAACGCGAAGCAGCGCGCCGAGCCGATCAAGAAGGAGCTGGAGAAACTGGGCGCGCCCAAACGCGCGCTCCGCGTGGAAGGCACTGAGCTGATGCTGGCGGAGACGCGCGATGAGCCGTTCACCAGGGACGGGTGGCTCTTCGAGGTAAAGCTCGACGGCTACCGCATGCGCGCGGCCTGTCAGAACGGCGAGCCGATTCTCTATTCGCGCAAGGGGCTCGAGTACATCGAGTCCTTTCCCGAAATCGCGCGGGCGGTAAAGTCGCTGCCATTCGACGGCGTCATTCTGGACGGCGAGTTGGTGGTCACGAACGACTCCGGCCATCCCAACTTCAACATGCTGCAGGCCCGGGCCAAACTCGGCGCGCGCGAAGCGAAGCGCGCCGCGATCGATGCGCCGGCGACACTGTACGTGTTCGATCTGCTCGCGTTCGGCGGCTACGACCTGCGCAAGCTGCCGCTCATCAAACGCAAGGAAATCCTGCGCAAAGTCTTGCCCGAGACCGGCCCGCTCCGCTACTCGGAGCACTTCGAAAAGAATGGCGAGGCGTTGTACGAGCAGGTCGTGAAGCTGGGCCTCGAAGGGATCATGGCGAAGAAGGCGGACAGTCCCTACCGAAGCGGGCGCTCAGCCGACTGGCTGAAGATTCGTGCTGACCGGATCGACGATTTCGTCGTCGTCGGGTTCACCAAGGGGAAGGGAACGCGTTCCGGGTTCGGATCGCTGCATGTTGGCGCATACAACGACGACAAGCTCGTTTATTGTGGGCGCGCGGGATCGGGATTCACCGGCGCGCAGCTCGAAGACGTCAGTGCCCAGCTCGCGCAGCTCGTGCGCAAGACTCCACCGTGCGTGCCGCCGAAGGGCGGGCAGCTGCCCAAGGGTCCGGATCACGTTTGGGTCGAACCGACGCTGGTGTGTGATGTCAGGTATAAGGAGATGACAAAGGATGGGCTGCTGCGGCAATCGGTGTTCTTGAGATTTCGGGATGATAAGAAACCGGAGGACGTGAGGATGCCGGGAGCAGGCAGCACGGAGCAGGGAGCGGGAGAGCCCAAGGAGAGTCCTGCTCCGCGCTCCCTGCTCCCTCGAGAAGTGAAGTTCAGCAACCTCGACAAGATCTTCTGGCCCGAGGAGAAGTACACGAAGGGCAATCTCATCGAGTACTACCGATCGATGGCGCCGTGGCTCCTGCCGTATCTCAAGAACCGGCCCGTTGTGCTGACGCGTTATCCGGATGGTATCAACGGCAAATCGTTCTATCAGAAAGACGCGCCCGGGTTCGTGCCCGACTGGATTCAGACGATTCCGATCTGGAGCGAGGACACGCAGCGCGACATCCAGTACTTCGTATCGAACGACGTCGAGACGCTCGTCTATTTGGTGAACCTCGGCACCATTCCACTCCACATCTGGATGAGCCGCATCGACGATCTCACCAGACCCGACTGGTGTTTGATCGATCTCGATCCCAAAGAGGCGCCGTTCGAGCACGTCATCACGCTCGCCAAGACGATGCGCAAGCTGTGCGAGCAAGTCGACATGCCGGCGTTCATCAAGACAACCGGCAAGTCCGGACTGCACATCATGCTGCCGCTCGGCCGGCAGATGAACTATCAGCAGTCTCTACAGTTCGCCATTCTGTTCGCGCGACTGGTTACCGACCGGCACCCCGACATCGCCACCACGCAGCGCACGATCAGCAAGCGGGAAGGGAAGGTCTACGTCGACGCCTTCCAGAATCGCGCCGGCCAACTGATGGTGTCGGCCTACAGCGTCCGACCATCACCCGGCGCACCCGTCTCGATGCCGATCGAGTGGGATGAGGTCAACGCGAAGCTTCACAACAGCAACTGGACGATCAAGAACGCGCTGAAGTGGATGGACAAGCTGGGAGAAGATCCGGTCGTCAAAGTGCTCGATGTGAAGCCCCGTCTGATGGGGGTCCTGGAACGGCTCAACGCATTACTGGGCGAAGACCGACCGTTATGACGTTTAGGGCGGTCGGGTGACTCTCGCAGGGGTTCAGGGGTAATCCCAACGTCCCCCAACGAGCGAGGGTGCCGTGATCAGTCGCTTTGCGCTGGGCTTTCTCGCATTACCACTCGTCCTGATACCTGCCTGCAGTCGGCCCGATGGTCCCGTACCAGCGGGACCCTCGTTAGATCTTATGAGCGACCCTGCCGTGTCGGGCAACGTCGTGGACGTGAATGGCGGCAGTATTTGCAACACGTTCGGCGACGGCTCCGTGATGCTCGTGCGACTCATCAGCATTGATCGGGCCATCATCGTCGGCTCGCGCAATCTGGTCTGCCCCACCAACGCGTACAGTTTCCCGTCGGTCGCCCCCGGCAATTATTTCGTGCGTGTCCAAATCGGTGTGGATGCAGCGCTGGACCACGGATTCCCGTGGCGCACGATGAGCTTGCCGCCGCTGCAAGTCGGCGGAGCCGGCGTAATTCGCGATGTCGCTATCGGACCGGGAACGGAGCTCGGTGGAGGAGTCTTCATCGATGGAGCGCCGATCTCGGGAGTTCCCCTGAACTTGCTGTACGCCGACATCAGTTCCGGTGGGTTCGGCCCCACCGGCGTGACCAGCGGCTCGGACGGGAGATGGGCTGAATTCCTCGGTCGGGACAACACGCTGCTGCAAAGCGGTATTCGTCTCGAGGCATCCGTCCTGTGTGAGGCGCTGGGTGCCAGGCTGCTTTCGCAGCCCTCATTCGACCCGTTCGTCTTTCCCGATGAAGCGAGCAGCCTGTCGTGCCTTCTGACCGAGGCCGAGGCGGTGACGTTTTCGCACGACCGGACACGGCTCGTGGTTACGCCCGGCGTTGGCGATATCGGTGCGGGGCAGCTGGCCTTCCCGGAGGAGCTCGGAAACGGGTGGGGCGTCCAGTTCCCCGTAAATCCCGGTGAAAGGCCCAGACACCAGACCATCACTGCCTCGCAGCTATTCATGGGGGGCTTGATCATCGGGATGAGACCCGACCGAATCCTCAGCGGCAACGAGCTCAACGGTTACACCCTGTGCGGCAATTGCCGCGCGTTCGGGCCCCAAGGCAAACTCCACTTCACTTCCTCACCGAGCTACGGCAAGAAAGTGACGTGGCAGTATTCCGACGCTGGTTCAGCGCAAGGCGTTGGCTTGAAAGTCGTGCAGAAGTCGTATGATGGCATTCCACCAAACGACTATGTGCTGTTCCGGTTCACGATCACGAACGCCGGGGCCGAAGCGCAGACGATCTACCCCGGATTCTTCGGTGACTGGGACATCGACGACGATTTCGTCGATGACGTCGGCGCAACCGAGGGTCGTCTGATGTACATGACGAACGCCGCCGGCGGCGTTGCGGGTGGCTCATTGATCATCAGCGACGCTCCGGTAGCCGGCGCGTCATTTGCGACATTGAACCCTGGGCCAGTCCGGACCGTAGAAGAGCTGGTCGCGGCGCTCACAGGTGACGTCACCAATCCTTCCGCGCCCGAGCCTGGCGACCACAATTACGTACAGTCGATCGGTCCGATCACGCTGGCGAAGGGTGGGTCCACCCAGTTCTGGATCGCGATCGTCGCGGGAGAAGATCTCGGACAACTGCGCAGTAACGCCGCCGCCGCGGCTGCCGACGTGTCCCAACGGCGCGGGCAGCCGGATGTGGCAATTGCCGGTCCGATCATGACCATTGCTCCGGCCGGTGGCGTGTGGGGCGGCGGCGGCAAGGGCAAGCCGCGCGCGGTCTCGCCCGCCTGTAAGAAAGGCTGCGGCTCGCTACAATAGCTGCATGGAACACCTGCTGGTGACCCCGGCCCACGCGCGGGCGTTGTACGTGCTCGCGCATGGTGCCGGGGCCGGCATGAAGCACCCATTCCTCGAGCGCATGGCGCAGGTGCTGGCGAGCAACGGGATCGGCACCTACCGATACGAGTTTCCCTACATGCAGGCGGGCAAGAACCGGCCCGATCCACCGGCGATCGCGGAGGCGGCCGTGCGTGCCGCGGTCGGCGATGCGGCGCGCGTGGCACCGGGCTTGCCCCTGATCGCGGGTGGCAAGTCGTTCGGCGGTCGCATGACGTCGCAAGCGCAGGCGAGTGCGCCCCTCCCCGGCGTGCGCGGTCTCGTGTTCCTCGGCTTTCCGTTGCATCCCCCCGGACGTCCCGCCACGGCACGCGCGGAACATCTGTCGCAGGTGCAAGTACCGATGTTGTTTCTACAAGGGACCCGGGACGAGTTTGCGCAGCTCGATCTGTTGCGCGGTGTGGTCGATAGCCTGGGGAAGCGCGCGACGCTCCACGTGATCGAAGCGGGCGATCACTCATTCAAGGTGCCGAAGAAGCGCGTGGGCAAGTCGGAAACTGATGTGATGCAGGAATTGGCCGAAACAATCTCCCAATGGCTGGAGCATGCCTAACTACTGGCTGGTAAAAACCGAACCGAGCACGTACAGCTACGACGATCTCGAGCGAGAGCAGACCGCGGTATGGGATGGCGTGAAGAATCCGGTTGCGCTCAGGAATCTTCGGGCGATGCACCCGGGCGATCAGGTGCTTGTCTACCACACCGGCGATCAGAAGGCTGTCGTCGGGTGGGCGACGGTCGTGTCCACACCCTACGCCGACCCCAAGAAGAAGGACTCCAAGCTGTTCGTGATCGACCTGAAGGCGCACCGCCGGCTGCCCCAGCCGGTGACGCTTGCACAGATCAAGGCGGATCGAACGTTCATCGATCTCCCCATTGTGCGGCAGGGCCGTCTATCCGTGAGTCCGGTGACGGCCCCGCAATGGAGCAAACTGCTGAAGCTGGCGGGAGCTGCCTAGCCTTTCCGCTTCCTGGTCACCTTGCCGCCGCGACTCTCGGCTCGCGCGGCCGCAATGCCGGCTGCGACGCCCGCGACGATCGCGGCCCGCCCGACCGCCCCGAGCACCTTCGCGGTGCGCTTGAGCGCCGCCTTGACCTTCTTCCGCCGCGTCTCGTCTTCCACCCGCTTCTGGGCTTCCGCCAGTAACCGGTCGGCCTCGCGTGCAGCGGTCTTCGCCCATTTTCTGGCCGCCTTCGCCGCCCTGACAGCGGCACTCTTGAACCGATCGGCGCGTGACGCCATGAGCCAGCCCTCCCCGTTAGGGTCGCCTATTGACACACCGTCAGACGCCGAGAGTTTCGGCGGCTTTCCGTACGTCCTTCGCGTTGACCCACAACAACGCGCCAAAACGGCCGGTGCCTGTGCGGACGGCGGTCAGAGCGGTGACATTGATGCCGGCCGTACCAAGTCGCGACAACGTCGACGTGAGGGCGCCGACACGATCATCCCCCTCGATCAGAAACATCGCCTTCGGCTTCGAGAGCTTCAATCCGGCGTTTTTGGCCGCCGAGAGAAACGCTACCGTATCCGCCGGCACGACGTCGATCTGAGATTTGCGCGCAGTGGGGAATGCATGGGCTGCCAGCAGGTTCACACCGGCGTCGCGCAATGCGCTGAAGATTCGCGCGCCTTCTCCCGGCTTGTCCGGTGCGGTGACGTAGTAGTACTCGACTCTTCGAATCGTATCGGGCACGGCATCCTCCTCGTGGAGGTCTCACCGATAAGCCGCAGCGATCCTCTCAAGCCTCGCTTGAATATCGGCCTCCGGCAACCAGCGCCCGTTGGCCATCACGCCCGCCCGCTTTGCGATATTCGCGAGATCGCCCAAGGGATTACCGTTTAGCAGGAGCAGGTCGGCACGCTGACCGGCTGCCACGCTCCCAAACTCCTGCTCGGCACCGAAATAACGCGCGACCTGACGCGTGCCCGAGTTGAGAATCTGTTGGGCACTAAGCCCCGCCGCCGCCATACTTCGCATCTCACGGTGAATGGAGAAGCCCGGCACGCTGTACAGCTGCGGAGAATCAGTGCCGAACGCGATCGGGCACCCCGCCGTTTGCAGCGCCTTCAGGATGCGGCGTCGCAAGGCCAGCGTGGCCAATCGCCTTGCCTCCGGCTGCGCATTCTGGCGCATCTGCGTCAACTGCTGCATCCAGTTCGCGCGCCAGGCCTGCGGGACATAGCGGACCTCTGGGCGGGCCGCGAGCGATTCCAAGTCGTCCGTGCCCATGAAGGTTTCCCAAAGCGCGAGGGTCGGCACGGTCCACGCCCCCGCTGCGCAGGTGGCCGCCACAACGCGAGCGATGCTCGCATCACTTGCCGAATCGGGACCGCCGACGGTCTCGACATAGTTGTCGAGGTGCTCGACCGACCGCTGGCCGGACTCCAGGACGTGGTACACGCCCACCGCGTCGGGTACGTGGCCACCGAACCAGATGCCGAGACGCTTGGCGGTGGCCACTATGGTGTCGTACGTCTCGCGGCTGAGCCCCTCGTGGATCTTCAGATGATCGAACCCGGCGGCCCGCTGCTCCTCAACCAGGCGGCGTCCGACCTCGGGAGTGGGCGCTGAGTTACCGGTCAGGGCCGGACCGGGGACCCACAGCCGCGGGCCGAGCAGCTCACCGCGGGCGATGCGTGCCTTGAGCTCGAGGTGCGGGATTTGTCCCTGCATGCCGCGCACGGTCGTCACACCGTTGGCTACATAAAGGAAGAGGACGTTCTCGGTGACCTCGGGACCGGCCTGGGGATTGGGGAAATGCCCGTGCATTTCGGCAAAGCCGGGCATCAGGTACTTGCCGCGGCCGTCGATCGTGACCGCGCCGGCCGGTGCACGGACTTGGGACGCCGGTCCGACCTGCGCGATGCGCGCGCCGCGCACGATCACCGTCTGATGATCGAGCGCGCCGTCGCTGGTCATGGGAATGACTCCCACGTCCACGAACGCGGTGACGGGCTCCTGCACGGGTTGGGACCCCCCCGTGCTCTGGAACGCCACCGCTACAATTGCAAACCCTGCGGTGAGCATCACGCGCCACATGGTTCGCAATTTACGCGTCAATTACGCCGCGCGCTGCCTGGCCAGACGAACGCGTCTTGTCAGCATCCAGCCGGCAATTGCCAGAACCCCCAGCGGGAGAATTACGCCTAGGGATTGGACAGCGAACGCCATAAGAACGACAAAGTTGCGCCACGCCTGGGTGACCGCTTCTCCCATGACGCTCTTTCCGGCGGTGCCGACGACGGGGAGTGGCTCATGGACCGTGATAGTCACCGTGCTCATCGCCGTGTGCGCGCGCAGATAGCGCATCCGTCCTTCGTACCGTTCGATTTCCTCGCGCACACGCGCGAGCGATTGCTCTACCTCGAGCACGTCCTTGAGCTTGCCCGTTCTGGTCGCCAGCAGGTCGATCAACCGGCGCTCGAGGCGTCGCGAGTTTTCCATGCGCGCGGTGACATCGACGAACTCCTCACCCACGTCCTGAGCGCTGACATTGGCTGTTTCCAGCTTCCCGATGGGTTGGAGCCCCGTCAGCACGTCGTCGAACCGGGCTGCCGGAACCTTCACCTCGAGGGCGGCCTGACGGAGCCGGTTCCTGCCTGCCTCGATGCCGGAGTTGGCGACGTACCCTCCTAGCTGCCGCGCCAGGTCCTTGACCTCTGCGATGGCGGGCTCGAGGGAGTCGACTTCGACTGAGGCGGTCGCGGTTCGGATGACCATGTTGGAAGTGACGTCGGGCGGTGTGACCGGCGGCAGCTCGCGCGTCTCGGTCACGGCAGCCTCATTAATTGGCACTGCCATCAACGCAGGCCGGGACGCGGCACTGAACCTCGCCTGTTGCTGCTCAAGGTAAGCCATGGTGCTTGCCGAATCCGCGGAGGCGACCATCGCCCGTTCGGTCCCGCATGCCAATGCAGCCATCAATGGAAGGACTACACGCAGTCTCATGACGAGCTCCGGTAGGAGGGTTATCCGTAAGAGACGGTGCGTGTGTAGCGCTATGCACACCAACCGATGAACAGTCGCGTACAGAAACATGACGAGTGGGTGAACGTAGATTCCCCTTATGGACGGCGTAGCGGTCAAGCTCGAGCGCTTGAAGCGGGAAGCCCAACGCGAGTGGAAGCGCAAATGGCGCCAGAAGTTGCGCCAGGCGACGCCCTCGTCGGCGGCCGAATGGCGTGCGCTCGCCGGAGCCGTGGTTGGCACTGTCCTCAAGATCATTGCGATTATCGCGCTGCCCTTCGCGGTTTTAGTGCGCGGCGCCGTCTTCATCTACAGGCACGGCGAGACATCGGTGTGGATCGCGCTGATAGTTGCTGCGTTTCTCTCCGCCACCGTCGTTACGGGGTACGCAGTATGGCTGGCGCGAAGGTTCACGGACAAAGGCGGCAAGGGCGGGCGAGATCTCATCATCCCAGTCGCCAAATGGGTGGCGCTCCCGCTGGTCGTGTTCTACTGCAGCTATTCCTTGCTCTATATCGCGAGCGTCAACGCCAAGTCTGCGCCGGTCCGGGCGTACTATCGCTCCCTCCACCCCTTGCTGCGCCTTTCGTTGTCAACGTTGATCCTGGTCGACCGCGACATGCTGATCACCGACACCGGACGAGCGCCCGAAGACTACACGCGCATGGGACTGCCCACGAACAACCGGACGCGACACTATCGCCAGGCCGACGGTTGGGTTCATGCGGTCGATTTGCGGACGAGCGGCAGAGGAGCGATCAAGAATCGCGGCGTGCAGTTCTATTTCTGGCTGATGGGCTTCGATACTCGGCGCCACGTCGGCACCGCCGATCACTTGCACGTGGAGCTGAACCAGTAGAGCAAACAGGCCACGATGCCGTGGCCTCTACCTTAATTACTTCCCTGCAAACAGCTGTTGTAGTTCCGCGAAGGGTACGCCGTAGGCCTGCAACGTCCCATACGTGCCTTTTTCCCGCCACTCCCGCGCCATGCGACGAAGCAGTCCCAGCGTCGCCCGCATCGGCGCCGAGCCGAACGTCACACGCCGCACGCCGAGCGTCGCCAGCTCCTTGAGAGTCGGGCCGTTGGGTGTGCCGAGGATGTTCACCGGACCTCGGATTTGCTGGACGACCTGCTCGATCGTGCCATGGTCCCCGACGAACGGCACGAACACCGACGTGGCACCCGCGCCGCGATATGCATTCCCCCGGCGCACCGCTTCGGCGAGGCGCCGTTCGCGTGGGATCTCGGGTGCCTCGAAGGCATCGGTGCGTGCGTTGAGAACAAATGGGATGCCCGCTGCTTCAGCGGCTGCACGCGCTGCGCGCACGCGCTCGACAGACAACGTGAAGTCGATGAGATGTTTTCCATCCATCCGATCCTCGAGATTCATGCCGACCGCGCCCGCGTCGATGGCGCGCCGCACTGTCTCGGCGACGGCCTGCGGCGCCTCACCGTAGCCGGCTTCCAGATCGGCCGTTATGGGCACCGCGATGCGACGCGTTATCCGGGCGACGGCGGCGAGCATCTCGTCGCGACTGATGCGCTCGCCGTCGGGGTAGCCCAGGCTGTACGCGATGCCCGCGCTCGTGGTGGCGAGCGCGGTAAACCCCGCCTCAACGAAAATGCTCGCGCTCCCTGCGTCCCACGCGTTGGGAAGCACGAGCATCGGCCCTTCGATGTGGAGCCGCCTGAGGGTCTCAGCCTTGGCGCGGAGTTCTGACGTGCGCGAGTCCGGCATGCGCGGGTATCTTACCCGCTCATCGAGCGGAGTCAAAGCGTGTTGCTGCTCCTTGCCGTTGTTCAAACCGCGTGCGTTTCCGAGCCGGCCACTCTTCCTGCTGTCGACGAGCGATGGAGGGCTGCGGCGTCCAAGGCGCGTGCGATCGCGTGTGAGAAGCTCGCGCCGAACATCCCGGGGTTCGCGCTTGCCGTGGCCGTCGACGGCCGCATCGTCTGGTCGGAGGCGTTCGGATTTGCGGACCTCGAGGCCAAGCGCCGGACGACGCCGGAGACGCAATTCCGGATCGGCAGTGTCTCAAAGCCGCTGACTGCGGCGGCCGTGGCGCAGTTGCATGAATCCGGCAAACTCGACATCGACGCGCCGGTGCAGCGTTACGTCCCGACGTTCCCCGACAAGGGGGCAACGATCACGACGCGACTGCTGGGCGGTCATTTGGCGGGTATGCGGCATTACCAGGGCGACGAGTTCACTCTCAATCAGCGATTCCCGACGGTCACCGCGGGACTGGCGATCTTCCAAAATGATCCGCTCATCGCGCCGCCCGGTACCCGCTACGCCTACTCGAGCTACGGCTTCAATCTCATCAGTGCGGTGGTCGAAGGCGCATCGGGTGAGCCCTTCCTCGCGTACATGAGCCGGCATGTCTTCAAGCCGCTGGGCATGACGCATACCGCGGCGGACAAGAACGATAGCCTCATCGCCAACCGCACGCGCTTCTACGAGCGCACCGCATCCGGTGGCTTCGTGCTGTGCGCGCCGGTCGACAACAGCTACAAATGGGCGGGGGGAGGCTTCCTCTCGACTGCCGAAGATCTGGTCAGATTTGGTTCCGCGCACCTCTCGCCCGGGCTGCTCAAGTCCACCACCCTCGAGCTGCTGTTCACCCCCCAGCGAACGAAGTCGGGAGAGGCGACGGGGTACGGGATCGGCTGGAACATCACAACCGACACGCTGGGACATCGCTATGTGTCCCACGGTGGCGGCTCGGTCGGAGGAACGACGGCCTTCGGGGTCGACCGCGATTCGCGTGTGGTGATCGCGCTTGTCACAAATCTCAGCGAAGCGCGGCTGGCGCCGGTGCAGGAGATCCGGCTGGTGTTCGACTCCGTCGCGGCTCGACGGTAGCTACCGCGCCAGGCGGTAGCCGGTTTTCCGGACCGTGAGGATGTGTCTGGGATTCGCCGCGTCGTGCTCCAGCTTGCGGCGCAACTCGGCCACGTGCGTGTCGACCGTGCGGCTCATGACTTCGGCACTGTAGCCCCACACTTCAATAAGCAGCTCCGAGCGCGTAATGCACGCCCCGTCGCGTTGCATGAGCGCCAGGAGCAGATCGTACTCTTTGGGCGTGAGCGAGACCGGTGAGCCGTTCCGAAGCACCGTCCGCGACGGCGTGAGGACTTCGATTTCGCCGAACTTCTCGATCGTCGGTCCTGGCGGTCCGCCATTCTTCCGCGGCGCGTTGACGCGACGCAGCAATGCTTCGATGCGCGCGAGCAGCTCCAGCACGCCGAACGGCTTGGTCACGTAATCGTCCGCGCCCAGTCGCAGGCCGCGGACCTTGTCGGCCTCCTCGCCGCGTGCCGTGAGAATCAGCACCGGCA
>Ga0075418_10004254_pt1 | contig 16330 bp, 12 predicted proteins | sample SoiMetdeltSBSDD2_FD_81776 | JGI IMG/M metagenome (GOLD analysis project Ga0075418, IMG submission 81776) | Bulk soil microbial communities from a Populus tree surrounding site in Tennessee, USA - Soil MetaG P. deltoides SBSDD2 | ecosystem: Environmental > Terrestrial > Soil > Tree plantation...
GCAATCTGCGTGACGGGGATCGTGTACGCGGGCCCGGGTCGCAGCGACCAGTGAAGGCGGAAGCCCGTCGTGCGCGCGTCCATGGTGAACGTCCGCTCGGGCCGGAGCGCGTGGCGCACTTCGAGCAGCGCTTCCTCCTCGAACGTGTCGGCGCCGGCGCAGTCGCTGCTCGTCGGGCAGTCGCGTGTCCATTGGATCGCACGCAGCCGGCGATCGAAGAAATCGTCTGCGGGGTTTCGCGCGGCATCTTCGCCGACATCGACGGTGATCGGCGTGCCGACGACGTGGCCCGCCTGATCGATCTGCTCCAGTCGGAAGGTGCTCCGCGTCTCCATCCACGCGGCGCCGCGGAAGAACGTGCGGCGAGTGAAGGTTTGATCGGCGTTGGGGAGCAGGACGAACTCCTGCTCCTCGAGTGCGATCCCCGTCCAGGGGAGGTGCGCGAAATCGCCGCGCGTGCGAAGTCCCGACACGCCCTCGTCCACCGTAGACGTCGTCGACGCGCGAAGATCGATCTGATTCACGTAGAACGTCTGACCGCGCCGGACCTGGAGCGGCGTGCCGACGCCATTGTCGACCTCGATGGCGAGGCCGACCGGCGTCCGGCGGTCTGTGGACTCGTCGACGATCTGGGCAAGCTGATCTCCGAAGACGGTCGCGGGCATGGTCATGGCGACGGCCACGACGCGCGGAGGCAGACTGTGGGCTCCTGAATGCACCGGTGCTCTATGCGACGGCGGCTCCGGCGTGCCGTCGCAGGAACGCCAGGGTCTTGTCGTTGAAGTCTGCGACGTGCTCGTAGAGCGGTGCGTGGGCGCACCCTTCGAACACGAGGAGTTCAGCGTTGCGGATACCGCTCTTCAGAGGATCCGCGAAACGCATCGATGTGAGCTGATCGTGGCGTCCGAACGTGATCTGCGTCGGCGCGGTAATTCGCCCGAGATGAGCGTCCACGTCATGAGCCAGAACAGCGTTCGACTGCTGGATGAAATCGGGCACTGACTGCGGCGGCCGGCTGCGGACGAACGCCGCTAGCGACTCGACGTAGTTTGGCCTTTCGGCATACAGCGCCGGCGTGAAGCACCACGGGAAGATCGCTCGAATGATTAGCTCCGGGACTCCGACTGCCTTAGCTACGATCTGCCAGCTCTCGACGACTGCGCTTTGGAAGGCATCGCTTTTCGCCCAGGTGCTGTGCAGCGACAAGGACGCGACTCTGTCTGGGTACTTCGCCGCCAGCCAGAGGCCTATTGCGCCACCGAGGGACAGACCCGCAACATGAGCCTTCCCGATGCCTGCCGCCTGCATGAACGCGGCAACATCGTCGGCGAGCACCTCTGTCGTATACGCCCCTTCCGGCTTGTCAGATCCACCGGTCCCCCGGAGGTCGATCGACAGACACGTGAAATGCTTCGCGTAGTCCGCAACCTGAAACGCGTAGCACGCGTGATCGGCGGCAAGATACGGAATGAGCACGAGTGGTTCACCGACCCCTTGCTGGTCGTACTGCATCGTGATCTGACCGGCGCGTACGGTGGGCATGTTTAACCTCGTCGCTCTTTAGTGAAACGCCCCAGATCGTTGCCATCGTCATCCTCTGGACCGCAGGGCAGCGGCTCGCGTATCGCGGCAGCAATCAACGCCCACCAGTCGCCGAGGGTGATGTAGCGGCCGGCGACCAGGTGGTCGGCCGCACGCACGACGCGCTTCACGTACACGAACCGCGATGGATACCGCGCGAGGAGCACGGCGTCGGTGAACCGGGTGAACGTGCCACCGATGAACTGGAACGGGTCAAGCCCTAGAGGATTGAGCGGCGTGTGCCGGCCGAGCGGCGCGCCGGCGACGCGCCCGAACACCTCCGACTCGACGTGAGGCAGTCGAACGCCGCCCGCGAAATGGCCATCGGTATCGGGCACCGGCATGAAGGCATCGGTTTCATCCACGCTCCCCTGGAAGTATCGGGATGCCGGTGGCTTCACGGGGTCCTTGCGCCGTGCCCACCTGGCCAGGTTGTCGAAGGCGGCGCGGAAGATGGGCCGCGCGTCCGCGGTGTTCTGGTTCGAGATGCCAAGCGGCAGGATCGGTTCGGGTAGATGGGAGATCCCGGCCATTTCGTACTGACGCCAGTTGGGATTCGTTTCGTTACGGGTGAAGTAGGCACTCTTGCCGACGCCGATAGCCGTCGGGTAGATCAACATGTCGGTCTCCGACGCGAGCAGCATGACCGGCGCATGGTCTCCGTCCGTCGGGAGCGGTTTGCAATCTCCGAAAAAGCCAAAGTGCGGGAGGACGTCTTCGCGCTTCCAGCACGTAAGCCCGATCATCTGGATCAGGTGCCCGCTGTAGACCCTCTTGGGATCGAGTCCCTCGGCAAGGAGCTCGAGCTGCGCGGCGGCGCCCTGCGAGTAGCCGGAGCTCAGGACCGTCGCCACCTGCGCCGGTCGGTTGCCGCCCGGATAGACGCTCGGATCCTTCAGCAACCGAGCCGCGTCGAGCAGGATCTCCCACGCATCAGCGCTCTTCTCGATGGAGCCGTACAGCAGGTGGTTGTGAGGCTGACCGTCCGCGGGGATCGTCGGCCCGAAGATCTCGGTCACCTTCTTGTTCCATTGAATCGAGAGGTACGTGTAGCCGGATTCGAACAGATAGTTCCCGGTCGCAAGCCGCGTGAACTCGAACGTGCCGGCCTCGTTCAGTGTGCCGGCCTCGGTGTTTGCAGGGAAGAGGTGATAGAAGGCGGAGTTGAGCCAGTCGACGACGCCGACGCCGTTCCCCTGACGGTGTTTGGGATAGATGATGACCGCCGGAACCGAGTATTGACCCACAGTGCCATCGGCACGCGGGACGGATCCATGGATCGTGATCTCGGCGTACGTGTAGTCGTTGGCTGCCTGAAAGTCCCCGCTGCGGTTCACGGTGACCGAGTCGATTGATGCTTCCGCCGTCAACGGCATGAACGCAAGGCCGGCGAGGACGCCGGCCGCGACTCTCGACAGCCATGTACCGGTCATCGAAATACTGTGGCGCTTCATGAAGTGGTCCCTCCAATGGCGGCAGCCTGACGGATGCCGCGCTTGTCCTTACCTCAATAGGCGGCGCGAGAGCCCGGCAGGGCTCAACGGGGGTGGGTCAACGAACCGGAGTGGTGTTCTGCGACGCTCTGACGTGCTCGTGGAAGCGATTGCGGCAAGCGCGGGCCGCGGCAAGAAGCTCACCGTATTCGGCGCTGTTGCGAATCGGGGCGAACAGGGGGTCGATCTCGATCGCTGCCACGGCGCAGTAGTTTCGACGGACGGATTCACGCAGTAGCGCGACGGCAGGAGCCGTGTAGCCGCAATACACAAGATCGCCGGCCCAGAAGTACAGCGGTTCGGGATCCTCCCGCGCGCTGAGGAACACCTTCACGTCTTCGTCGGTCACCTGTCCTTGCCGCGCCGGTGCGGCGCCGGCGAGACAGCGCGTCATGAGCCCATAGTAACTGTCGGGCGCGAGCCCGCGGAAATACGCCGGCGTCATCTGATCGTGCTGCACGCGCGCGTCGTCGCGCCTGCCCATTCGCTGATACACCACCCGCGTGAGCGTCCTCGCCCATTCCGAATCGCCGTCCAGGCGGACGAAATCGAGCGCGCGATCGTGCCGGCCCAGCAGCATGAGCGGTTGCACGCAGCTGCGGAACATGGGATTCGCCGGGTCCCGCGAGACGGCATGCTCGCACTCGCGGGTGGACTCCTCGAGCAGCCCGCCGTACCGCAGGACGTAACTCAGGGCGTAGTGGGCTTCGCCGCTCTCGGGGCGCTGCTGCACGAGTTTCAAGGCGTTGTCGTACCCGTCCTGGAGACGCCCGGCCTCGACTTGCAGACTGAACAACCGGACCGTCGCCGCGGTGCGATTCGGATCGATGGCCAGGGCCTGTCGCGCCGCCGTTTCCGACTTTCGCAGCGCGTTGCTCCCGCCGCCGCCGTAATGTCCGTCGTCGTAGTATCGCCGTGCGAGCACGACCCACGGGTCCGCCTGGTGCGGATCGATCGTGCTCGCGCGCTCCAGGATCGAAATCGCTTCCCGGTTCGGTACGGGGTCGGTCGAGAGTGCGAAGCTCTTGAGGTACAGAGCGTACGCTTCGGCGTTCCACGGCCGATCGTCGCCGGCCCTCGCCGACGCCGTGCCCAGCGCCGGCAGCAGCCCGTCGCGGATCCGCGATGTCAGCCGATCGCGGAGCGCAATCGAGTCATCCCTGTGCCCGGTGATGGCGTCGCGCCAGAGCAGCCGGTTCCCGTCGACGTCAACGGCTTCCACCGTGACGCGCAGTTCGGATTGGTGCAGCGAGAAATGCCCGGTCACGACGTTGCCGACCCGCAAGTCGCGACCTGCCTGCTGGGGATTGCCTCCGCCGCCGAACTTCCGCGACGTGGCCAGCGGGCGAACGGCGAGCGATGGTGACCAGTTGAGAGCCGTCGCGACCTCGTCGGCGAGCGCCAGCCGCAGATGGTCGAGACTCGGGTCGCCGCTGACATTATCGAAGGGCAGCACGGCCACGCTCTTTTGCACACCCGAGGGACCGGTCACGCGGGTGTTGCGCAGCAGGAGCGCGAGCACACCCGCGGCCAGCGCGATCGCCAGGAGCGCTGCCCACGCTCGCCGCCCGGGCCCGCGTGATGTCCCGGCGCCACGAGACGCAGTCTGGCGTTGTACGTCCTTGAGGTCCGCCGCCAGTTCTGCGCCGCCTGGGTAGCGGAGCTCGCGGATGGTTTCGAGGGCCCTGCAAATGATCTCGAGGAGCTCGGGCCGAAGTCCGCTGTCGAACGCGATGAGGGCGCCGTCTTCGGCGAAGGGAAGCCGACCGGTGGCCATCTCGTACAGCACGACGCCGAGACTCCAGACATCGCTGCGAGCGTCGAGGTCGAGGCCGCGCGCCTGCTCCGGCGACATGTACCGCGGCGTCCCGAGAACGGTTCCCGGTTGCGTACGCGCTTCCGCATCGGCCTGGCCAGGCGATCGAGTCGCGGCTCCGAGCTTGGCGAGCCCGAAGTCGAGCACTTTCACGTAGCCGTCGGGCCGCAGCATGATGTTCTCGGGCTTGATGTCCCGATGCACGAGGCCGCGGGCATGCGCCGCCGCGAGGGCGCCCGCGATCTGCGCGCCGATCTCCACGACGTCGCGCTCCGGCAGCGGACCCTGCTGCAAGCGGTGCCGCAGCGTTTCACCCTCGATGAACTCCGTCACGATGTACGGACGGCCATCCAGCTCGCCGAAATCGTGGACGACGACGATGTGCGGATGATTCAGACTCGATGCGGTCCGAGCTTCATGATGAAAGCGCCGCAGCCGGTCGTGGTCGGCCGCGAACGCCGGCGAGAGGAATTTGAGCGCCACGGGCCGATCGAGCTTCGTGTCGTGGGCGAGATAGACCTCGCCCATCGCACCCGCACCCACGCGCGACACCAGCCGATACGAGTCCACGGCGCGGCCGCTCAAGTCACCAAACACCGCTGGTTCGAGAATGAGCGCCGCCGGCGTCTCCAGGAACGTCCCGACCCGGGGGGCTGAGGCCAGGAGGCGATCGATTCGCGCCCGCAGCACGACATCGGTTCCGCAGGCTTCGGCGAGATACGCCTCGCGGTCGGCGCCGTCGCGCTCGAGGGCGGCCTCGAGGATGGCCTTGACTCGCGGCCAATCATCGAGTGTGTTCATCGAGTCAGGAGCTCGTTGTACAACCAGAGCTTCGCGGTGGCCCAGTCACGCTTCACGGTCGCCGGCGAGATGCCGAGCGCCTCGGCGGTTTCCTTGACCGACAGCCCCGCGAAGAACCTGAGCTCGACCACGCGGCTCTGCTGTGGATCGACGGCTGCCAGCCGCTCGAGCGCCTCGTCAAGGGCGACGACATCGACCGCGCGCTCCGTTGCGATCGCGTTCTCGTCGAGCGACGTCACCAGGACATCGCCGCCGCCGCGTTTGTCGCGACCGCGCTGGCGGGCGTAATCCACCAGGACGCGCCGCATCAGCGTCGCGGCCATCGCGAAGAAATGCGCGCGGTCGCGCCATCGCAGGCCGTCGATCCCGGCCAGGCGCAGGTACACCTCGTTGACGAGCGCCGTGGTCTGAAGCGTATGGCCGTCGCGCTCGGCGCGCATGTAGTGGTGAGCGAGGCGGCGCAGCTCCTCGTAGATGATTGGCACGAGGCGCTCCCGTGCCGCGGAGTCGCCGCCGGCCCAGTCGGCGAGAAGTCTGGAGACGACGTTGTCTGGGCCTGCGACCATCAGTGTGGGTCTCTGTTGCGTGCGCCTGCGCACTCTCGTTGCCTCCCTGTTCGACGCCACGGCACTGCAGTGCGGACGCCGATCCGCGATACTCAGCTCCGCCACAACCCGTCGGCATGCCCTTTGTACCGCCTCGTCACCAGTGGGAGGACAGCAGAGGCTGAACGAGGATCAAGTGTAACTGACACAGCGCTTGGCACTCGATGACGAACCGAGTACGCGTTACCACAATCCGCGACCAAGCGTGGGCTTGGTCGCGCCCAAGCGTGGGCGATGTGAGGTTGCGATCGCGCGCAGTGCGTGCTCGAGCCACTGCCCGCCACAATTCACTCGCTTGAGATTGCCACGGCTCGACTTTTGTCGCCGGTGTTCTCGCGTGGCTCGTCTTTCGCATGGCGACTGCCGCCCGACATAGCCAAGCGCAGCATCGCAGCGCCGCCCGGCGGGAACCCTGTGATGACTGCGCGGGCAGTCGATGTCCAGCCCGGCCCTAATCGCGTGCGGCCGCGAGGAGTGCTCATGCAAGCCGTGCGTAGAATCCTCATCGGCGTGGTCGTGGTCGCTGCTGGCGCACTGGCCCCTGTCGCGTCGGGGCAGGTCCCGACGCCCGCAGGTGTCGTCTTCGAGAACGTCCGGATCTTCGACGGAAAGTCGGAGCGATTGTCGGGGCCCTCACACGTGCTGGTGATCGGCAACGTGATCAAGACGATCTCCAGCACGCCGATCGCCGATCCGGCAGACACGACGCTGCAGCGAATCCGCGGCAACGGACGCACGCTGATGCCGGGACTCATCGACAATCACTGGCACACGATGTTCGTCAGGCCGACCGTGATGCAGATGCTCATGGGGGACGCCGGTCGCCTCAATTTGATGGCCGGCGCCGAGGCTACGGCCACGCTGCTCCGGGGGTTCACGACCGTGCGCGATCTCGGCGGACCCTCGTTCGGGCTCAAGCAAGCCATTGACGAGGGCACGGTCGTCGGGCCGCGGATCTTCCCGTCCGGTGCCATCATTTCCGTCACCAGCGGTCACGGCGATTTCCGTCAGCCGTACGAGCTGCCGCGCACCGTCGGGATGCCGCTGTCGCGCGGCGAGCTGCTCGGCGCCGCGATGATCGCCGACAGCCCCGATGAAGTCCGCGCTCGGACGCGCGAGCAGCTCATGCAGGGCGCGTCGCAAATCAAGCTGACCGCCGGCGGCGGCGTGGCCTCGCCGCACAGTCCACTCGACGCGTCTACGTTCACTGAGGAGGAGCTGCGCGCCGCCGTCGAAGCGGCTGGGAACTGGAACACCTACGTCGCGGTTCACGCGTATACCCCCGAAGCGATCAAGCGCGCGATTGCCGCAGGCGTGAAGGTCATCGAACACGGCCACTTGATGGACGAGGCGACCGCCAAGCTGATCGCCGAAAAGGGGATCTGGTTGAGCACGCAGGCGTTTCCAGACGAACTGGCAGAGGCGTTTCCGCCAGGGTCGTTCGAGCGCAAGAAGGCGATGCAGGTGTTCGCCGGGGCTGACGCGACCTTCAATTTCGCCAAGAAATACAAGATCAAGACGGCGTTCGGCACCGACATTCTGTTCTCGGCCGCGCTGGCCCGGCAACACGGGGCGCTGCTCGCCAAGCTGGTCAAGTGGTACACCCCCGCCGAAACGCTCGCCATGGCGACCGGGATCGGTGGCGAACTGCTGGCGCTGTCCGGGAAGCGCAATCCGTATCCCGGGCGTCTGGGTGTTGTCGCGGAGGGCGCGCTCGCGGATCTGCTGCTCATCGACGGCGATCCCCTCGCCAACATCGCGCTGATCACGGACCCCGAGAAGAACCTGCTCGTCATCATGAAGGATGGCAGGATCTTCAAGAACTCGATGCCCCACTGAACCCACGGAGGCCGTCAGAACGTGACGCGCGAATGCACGAACATGACTGCGCTCGCTCGACACGTCGTGATCGCCGCCTTGCTGACGCTCGCCGCTCGTGATGTGTGTGCACAAGCCACTCGTGCCGAGGAGATCGCGCAGGCCAGGCGTGACCAGGAAGCGCGCCTGTGGCCCGAGCGCGAGTCGCCGATGGTCGCGCACGCCAACGCGCTGGCCGAGCGTGGATTCAGAGAAGGCATCGAGGATGGACGCGGTGCGAGCGGGCCGCAGCTTGTGCTCGGTGGTCTGCGATCGGGGCAGGGGTTGTCCGGCGGGATCGGGTGGCGGCAGACCGACTTGTGGCAGGAGCGCCTCGGATTCAGGACGACGGCACGCGCTTCCCTCTATCGCGGGTACATGCTCGACGCACGCCTCGACTTTCATCCGCTGACGACCAACCGTTCGTTCGCCAACGTGTACGCGAAGTTCGAACACTCGCCGCGGATGGACTACTTCGGCCGCGGCCCGTCCTCGCAGGAAGCGGATCGATCGAGTTTCCTGTTGCGGGACTTCGCCATCGATTTTCAGGCGGGCTACACGTTGACGCCGGGGCTGAGAGTCGGAGTGACCGGCGGGGGAGTCCACGTGCAGACCGGGCCGGGGAGCGGGAGCGCGCCCCCGACGGACGAGGCGTTTCCTCCCGAGGAAGCGCCAGGCATCGGCACCGGGTCGGTGAACTACGACCGATGGGGGGCTTTCGTTGCCGTCGACACGCGCGATTCACGTACCGGTCCGCGCGATGGCGCGTTCTTCGGCGCTCGCCTGCGCCAGTACTTCGATCGCACCGGAGAGATCTTTACGTTCCCGCAGGCGGAGTTCGAGGTCCAACGGTACTTCCCGTATTTCAATCGCACGCGTGTCGTCGCGCTGCGCGCGGCGGCGGTGCTGTCGTGGAACTCCGACGACCACCAGGTGCCCGTGTACTTCATGCCGTCCGTCGGGGGAAACGACAGCCTTCGCGGGTTCGCACGCGATCGCTTCCGCGACAATCATTCGCTGATCCTCGGCGTCGAGCATCGGTGGTATGTGTCTCGGTGGCTCGACATGGTGATCTTCGCCGACGCGGGAAAGGTCGTGCCGCGGAAAGGTGATCTCGACTTCAGCAATCTCGAGGCCGGATGGGGAGTCGGATTTCGCTCGAGAATCCGTGACACAGTGATCATGCAAACCGACTTCGCCTTCAGCCGCGAAGGGTTCCAGCTGCTGTGGACCTTCAGAGACGTGTTTCGGGTCGACTACTAGTCATGCCCGTTCCGGGAGGCCTTCGTGCCGTCACCTGCACCGTGTGGTTCGGCATCGCCTTGTGGGGCAGTGCCGGAGCCGCGCACGCGCAGAAGTTCTATCCGGACGATCCATTGCGCGCGGAGCCAGCGCCCGTGCGCGTCATCAATCCCGAGCCACGCGCGCTCAGCCAGATTCTCGAGCTGTTCAACAACACCGTCAACCGTCCTGGCGAGCGCCACCCGGACCGCGGCGTCATCGTCGCTGGCGGTGTGAACACGCTTGGAGAGGTGATGGACAGCGACTGGTTCACCAACCGGCACGCAGCGAGGCGGATGACTCGCGAAGAGCTCGTCCGCGGGCCCGGGACCGATCATCCCCCGGCGGACGGACCCTGGCGCGTGCTCACGCTGCAACCGCACGGCGTTCGACCGGGCATTCTCGTGATTGATTCGCGGCGCCGGCACTACCTCCTGCTGTTCGACCCGCCCGATCATCCGGAGATGTCGACCGCCAGTCAGATGGTGTCCTCGCGATTTGCGCACGCGGCCGGGTACTTCGTACCTGAGTGCTACCTCGTGGGCGTCGACCGCGCCACTCTGGCGATTGGCGAGGAATCGAAGATCGTGTCGAGCGCGGGAAACCAGCGTCAGCTCACCGACATCGACGTCGAAGTCTTTCTCCGCACTGTCGCCCGCAACAGATCGGGACGCTACCGCGCCGTGGCAATCGACGTGACGCGAGGGACCCAGGATGCCTACCTCGGACCATTTCAGCTGTTCACCCGCCGGAGCGACGACCCGAACGACATCGTGCTCCACGAGCACCGGCGCGATCTCAGGGGCCTGTTCGTGATCAGTGCGTGGCTGAACCACTCGACGATACGGGCGACCGGTACGGCGGACCTGGTGGTCGACGAAGATCGCGTTCCAAGAATCAGGCACTACTTGATCGACTTCTTCGGAACGCTCGGCAGCGGCTACAACGACGTGAAGCGGGCGTGGGAGGGCAACGAGCCGCTCATCGACCTCGGCAACATGTGGCGAAACGCAATCGGATTCGGCATCTGGTCGCCGGCCTGGATGCGGGAGCGTTTCCCCGCCATACCGGCGGTCGGGCGGTTTGCCTCTGCGACGTTCGATCCCGATCGGTGGAGCCCGACCGAGCGCCTGGCGGCATTCGAAAACCGGCTTCCCGATGACGAGTACTGGGGCGCCAAGCAAGTCGTGGCATTCAATGACGACGATATCGCCACGATTGTCGGCACTGGCGGCTACACCGATCCAGCAGCGGCGGCATGGATCGTGAGCACGTTGATCGAACGTCGCAACCGGATCGCGAAGACGTATTTTCGCAAGGTGCTGCCGCTCGACAACTTCCGTGTGGATGGAGGCACGCTCAGATTTGACGACCTGGGAGCCGCGCATGGCGCCGAAGACGGACCCGCCACCTACACGGCGAGCTGGTTCCGCTTCGATAACGACACCATGTCGCTGACGCCGCTGCACGCCGAGTCGTTTGTCGTGCCCCGCGATGTTCGCGACGCCGAGGACGGCCGCTACTTCGCGGTGCGCATCGAGTCGAACCGTCGAAGCCGTGAGATGAACGTGATGGTCTACGTTCGCACGCGGGCCGGCGGGCAGGACGTCGTCGGAATCGAGCGCGGCTGGCCCGGCAAAGTGGTGGTCGATCCTCGTGACGCGGATGGCGACGTGAGCCGGTTTCAGAATCTGACGATCGAGCAGCAACGTCTTTATGAACCGTACGCGCAGCGTGATGCCACCGCGCGGCAGCAGTCGATGACCGTCGAGCAGCACTTCGACTCGCAGACCATCTCCGCACGCACGACCTTCGACAGCGTCACGCACGCGCTGCTCAACTCGAAGCTGACCGATGCCAGCGGCGCCGATCTCGGGACGGCGTTAGCGCTCGTCGCCGGCCTCGATCGCGTTGCCGGTCAGTACTCGGGCCGGATGGGTGATGAGCAGTTTCGCCTGTTCGTCGAGCTCCAGCCTGACGCGGTCGACGTCCTCCAACGGTCAGTCGAGTTCTTCCGGGACCGCGACAACACCGTGTTCCACGTCGGCTTTCCGCAGAATCTCCGACAGGTTGGCCGCGTGCCGAACATCCAGTTCTCGGTCTCGGAAGATGGACGGAGGGCTGACATCGACGTCGACTACCGATCGAGTGGGATACCGCGCGGGCTGTTCAACGGCCATCTGTCGGCGGCCAACTCGGACGTGCGCGCGGGGAACAACTACGGCCGCCACACCCGCCGCTGGGCCGGCCTCATCGCGTGGTGGCGGCCCTTGTTCGGCGACGTTCCCGACGATCGCCAACGCGCGGAGAGCGTTGCCGACCCACCACCAACCGAGTTTCCTACTCCGCTTCCGCCGAACCGGCCGCGCGGCGCCGTGATTGCCGAGCCGCAGCAGGCGGTGCAGGAGTTTCTCACCGATTGGCTGGTGCGTCGCAACCTGGACGAGGCACTCGAAGCAGTCTCCACACGCGTCTTTGCCTGTGTCAACGTCGATGACGACAGAGAGGACGAAGCTCTCCGCGGAAGCGAGGCGCGCCGCGTCCTGCGCAGCGCCATGCGCTACGTGCTCGACGAGATGGGGGATCTCTCCAACCTGACGGACGGCATCGAGGCGCCCGTGTTGACGACGGACAAGCAACCGCCTGCCCCGAACGCATTCGAGCGGGAGTTCAGGTTAAGGACACTGAGTCCGGGCGAGGCCACGACACGATACCTGTCGTGCGGCGCGGATGTGCAGCCGTCATTGAGTGAGTCCTACTACGAGGCGTTGTTCCGATTCAGACGCAACGGGTCTGCTCTGGTTGGCGTGTTGTGGGCTCGGGAAGGACAGAAATGGACGCTGCAGTCGTTCCGGCTATTCGAGATGTGACGTCGAGGGTCAACACCGACGACCTCAGCGATCAGCGTCCATCCTTTTACTTGGTGTCGACCACGATCGGCGCCCCGCCGGCCGAAGGCCTCAGGAGCATCAGCAGAGTGTGCGCGAGGACGACAAGTCCGGCCAACTCGAGCGACTCTTCTACCGCGACAAGCAGGCCCCAACTGAGCGTCCGTCGGCCAAATGCCTCGTCGTAGGCACCGCCGATCATCTCCATGACGATCGCGCCGAGAAAATAGAGCACTCCCGCCACGGTGAGCCGCCGGCGGGCGGGGGCTTCCAGGGTGCGCCAGGTCGGAATGAACCAGCCGATCAGCGCGAGAAGTGGCACGGCATAGGCGATTATCCACGCGTAATACAGGAGGCCAGTTGTGTGAAGCGCCGTCCTTATGGGCGGCGTGAGACGTTCGTGTATGCCAAAGAGCTCGTCGTAAGCCAGGAAGACGAATACAGCCGCCAGCACGTACCACACCGCGCCGCGTGTCAACGCCGGTCGGTGAGCCACGAGCCAGAACAGGATCCCGTTCAAGAGAAGCAGACAACCCGAGAAAAAGCTCGGCACATTGTGCTCGCCGTCGAGATTGAAGAGCGGCACCACGCCGAAGATGTAGTCATGCCCTGTGGTCGCGGCGATCAACAAGAGTCCGAGGTGAGCCACCAGCAGCAGAGCCGCCGCAACCGTGAGGGCGAACGCCACGCGGCGCGGGCTGATGCGAATCTCTTTGGCACTGCCGGTCACCGCTGACCTTCTGTGGAATCGTTCTGGTACACATCTCTGAACCGCTGCAAGTTCAACGCTCCATACAGCAAAGCGGCGAGGCCGATCTCCAGTTCGATCATCTCGGACGTTCGCTGCATGATGAAATCGAAACGGGGCTCGATAGGAACGATGTCGTTGAAGACGTCGACGACGGCATGGGCGGCAATCACCAGGAACCACGACCCGAGTACGACGGGCGCGGCGATGCGCGCCAGCGCCGGAATACGGCGGGCTGCGACCGCGGCCAGCCCAGCCAGGCCCGCGCCGAGTCGCATCCATTCGGAGCGCCCCTGCAGAGCGCCGACATTGTGCAAGTTGATTTCCCCTTGACGGTTGACGTCACGAAGCCATTCAGGGGTCTCGAAGCCCAGCCGGCGCTGCCCCCACGACACTTCCTCCATCCCGACGCCGAAAAACGCTACCGCCAAAAGAAGATAAACGGCACAGACCCACCACTGAAATCCATGTCGGTGAATCCAAGCTAATCGTGCGACTAACAGGCTTGCGGCTAGAAAGGCAACGAACGTGAGATCTTCGACGACGCGATCTTCAGCCAGCAGCCACAGCCCGATCCGCCTGGTCGCTGGGATTAGAAGAACCAGCGCAGAGGCTCCGAGGAGAACGACTGGAGCGTAGGTGATTACGCGGAGCGCCCGTTTGTCCATCATTGGACTGCCCGGCGGCGTCGTTCGACGAGCGTCACGCCCAACCGCCGGAGCGGTCCTGGCAGGTGCGACAGACCCCACAAGCCCAGCTCTTGGTGGCCGAGCTGCGCGCACTTCGCGAGGTACTTTCGAGCCCGCTCTGCGAATCGCTTCCGTGTGGCCGCCGTGCCGCCGTCATAAAGCATCAGGGGAACGGCCACCGCTCGATGCAGGTGGGCGATCCGCTCGTTGACACTTGCTTCCGTCCGCGCATCGCCGGCCGGGTTCGCCAGCGCATGACGTCGTGTGACGTGAAGCAGCATTTGTTGCTTTCTGATCCACACGTAGATTCGGTTGGCATTGCGCATACTGGAGACTTGCCCGTGGTGATAGCGCAGCCGATACGTGGGGACGTCGACAAAGCAGACCTTGTGCCGCCGACACAGTCGCAATGCGAAATCAAGATCTTCGAATAGACGCAACGATTCGTTCTGAAATCCGACCTCGGCGAGCACCGCGCGGCGGAACATCATGCTGTTGGTGAACACGATGGTTCGCTGCAGGTAAACGTCGAAGATGTTGCCGAAGTACGCACGGCGTCCGGCCGTCAATGCAGGAGCAATCGGCAGCCCGCGCAGGAGTCCCGTGGCCTCGAGGTCCAGGCTCGTCTCAAACAAGTGATCGTAGCCGGCTGGCGCCCCACGGAATGCCGACTCGTGGTAGGTGCGAAGATGCCAGACGTCGTCGAGTCCGGCGTCATCGAAGGCACTACACTCCGAGTAGGTCATCGCCACGTCGGGAAATGCTTCGAGCACTCGCGCCTGCAACTCGAGCTTGTACGGATAAAAACTGTCGTCCGAGTCGAGGAAGGCCACATACTCGCCCCGGGCAAGCCGCATCCCCGTGTTGCGCGCCCGTCCAGGGCCGCCATGTTCCTGGCGAACGTAAGCGATCGATTCAAACCGCGCGAGCCGCTGCCGGGTGTCATCGGTGGAACCATCGTCTACGACGATCACTTCGACGGGCTGAAGTGTCTGAGCGAGTACGCTCTCCACAGCCTGTTCCACCATTCGCGCACGATTGAATGTTGGAATGACGACCGTGAGGCGCGCGTCGAGGATCATCGCAGGCCTTGCCCCGCGACTCTAGCACGGACCTCGCCGGAAGCTCGCGAAGCTGGAACCCCCCTGTTAGAGGGAGACCGACGTGCATTTCGGAACCTCACTCTCCTCCACGTCGTACTCCTCGAGCCTCTTCTTCTGGAACGACGCGGGTACCTTACAGCGCTTCTCCGTGCCCGTGGTCTTTCGCTCGCCGTCCGGTGTCGCGGAACGGATCTTCTCGATCTTTTCTACCATCGCGAGCGTAGAGAGATTCACGTCGCGCTCAATGCCGACGATCGCGCCCACATCGGAGCCAGCCGTGTCGACGTCGGTCGCGGTGATACCGATGAGATAGAAGCCACCCTTCTGGTAACGCCATTTCGTCGTGACCGCGTAGGCGTAGCGCGAGCCGCCGCTGTAGGTCAGCTGGAACACACCCTTCGCGATCTGAAGCGAGAATGGAACCGGGCCGCCCTTCATACCCCCGCAATGGACACACGTCGCCTTTGGCGCTTCCACTGCGAGCTTCACGTTGCCGCTTTTGTCGGCGAAGTACACGCGCAACGGCGCTGGCGGAGGGCTCTCGGCTTGCGCCGCGGCCTCGACGTCTCCTTGAAAGAGGATCGCGGCGATATCGGCGATGCCGTCGCCGTTCAGATCTCCCTCTGCGCTCTCGAGAACATCCCAGCCCTTCGCCTGCGCTTTCACTTTGGCGGTGAGATCGGACGCGGTGTATCCGAGGGAACTGACGGCCAAAAAGAGGAACAGGAATCGCACGCGGTGAGTCTACACCCTGTGCCGGACGAGGGAACGTTGCCGCTCCTCCTCGCGCAACCAAGCGGCAAAAAGGTGGCCGACCTGCGATCCTCGATAGTCGGCTACACTCGAAGCACATGGAACGCCTGCCTCGCCAACGCCGTACGCCGAAAGCGGAGGTCCGCATTCTGCTGCTCGCGGCCCTGCTCCTCGTCGCCGCCACTGCCAGCGCGGCCGATCTACGAATCACCGACAGCCGCGGCACAGAAGTTGTCGTGCACTCCGCCGCGATTGACTACGGTGGATTCGTAGCCTCAGATATCGAGACGCAGGGCATCCGTCTCATGCAGGGGGACGGTTCGGTCATGGTCAAGTGGGCCGATATCGAGATGTTGAAGGTCGTCCGCCGTGACGAGTCGGTCAAGCCTCCCCGCATCGAGCTGGAGGTCGTGCTCAAGAATCAGAAGAAGGTGCCCGCGGCGCTCTTTCGGCAGGGACGCATGAAGCTGACCGGAAAGACCGAGCTCGGCGAGTACTCGATCGATCTCGACAAGGTGCGGACAATCACGCCGCTGAAGTGACGGCTGTTTCGGCGATCCCACCCCTCAGTGCCCCGGGCCCGATCACCGGTCCCGCAGTGCGTCGACGGGATCCACACGGCTAGCCCGCCGCGCCGGGACGAACGACGCGACGATGGCAACGGCGAGTAGGAGGGACGCCACGCCGGCGAACGTGATCGGATCGGTGGCGGTCA
>Ga0075418_10004255_pt1 | contig 16329 bp, 7 predicted proteins | sample SoiMetdeltSBSDD2_FD_81776 | JGI IMG/M metagenome (GOLD analysis project Ga0075418, IMG submission 81776) | Bulk soil microbial communities from a Populus tree surrounding site in Tennessee, USA - Soil MetaG P. deltoides SBSDD2 | ecosystem: Environmental > Terrestrial > Soil > Tree plantation...
GCGGCATCCACTCGCTTCGTCCGTTCCGCGAGATCCGACGCGAGCCGGCATCTTCAGGCAGAGAGGGCGGCCCCGGATCCGAGAGTCGTCCTCGGGAGGTGGAAGATGCGACGTGTGCTGTTCGTCTTCGCACTGCTCGCGTCGGACGGCGGACATGCCCGCGCCGCGAGCGAGTCCGGCGATGGGAAGGCCCTCGCGGCCCCGCTGCAGTTCCTGCACGAGTTCAATCAACAGAACCTGATCGCGGCGGCCAAACGCATGCCGCCCGAGAAGTTCGACTACCGGCCGGCGCCCGCCCCCGTGCGGAGCTTCGGAGAGATCCTCGCCCACGTCGCCGACGCCAACTACCTGTTCTGCTCCGCGGCCGCGGGAACGCCGGACCCGATCCACAAGGACCTCAAGCTGCCCGTGGAGGCAGTGCCTCAGGACGCGCTGGAGCGGCGTCTACATGCCAAGCCCGAGATCGTCGAGGCCCTGGAGACGTCGTTCCAGTTCTGCCGCGGCGTCTTCAACGATCTGACGGATGCGGGCCTCGCCACGCCGATCGAGGCGACGTTCGGAACTCGGGCGACCGCTCTCACCCTCGCCGTCTACCACAGCGGCCAGCATTACGGGAACCTCGTCACCTACATGCGGGCGGCGGGCGTCGACCCGCCCACCGCCCTGGGTGTTCCTGGAAGGCGATAAACGGGCGTTGCGGAGACAGACGAAAATCGGGGGCGGGATCGCTCCCGCCCCCGATCGGCCTCGGCCCTGACGGGCCGAACGATTAGACGTCTACCACTCGAACCGCGCGCCGACCCTCAACTGGAATGGAACGTGATACGAGGGCACGAAGTTCCCGTCGACTCCTCCGCTCTGCTGCGCGGTCCCGAAGTCCGGGTTGGGCTCTCCGAAGGTTCTCTCGGTGTAGTTGGCGTAGTCCAGGGGCTTCCGCGTGTTGAACAGGTTGAAGGCGTCCGCCAGCAGGATGACCCGCTGCGAGCCGAACTTGACCGTGTAGTCGAGATGGAAGTCGACGTAGGTCTCGGTGTCCGTGGTCGTCTTGAAGCCGTCCACCGTCTGGAACCCGCCGCCGCGGAGCGTCTCGGGGATCTCGCCCGAGTTCTGATACCCCGGATTGGCCGCCAGGGCCGTCAGAGACTTGCCCGATCCGACGTTGACCGCGAGGCCAGCGTTGAGGTTGCCGAACGTCCGGTTGGTGTACAGCTTGAACTGGTGCGGCCGGTGGTTGGGCAGCACGCCCTCACCCAGCGTCGTGCCCTGGTAGCGGATGTCGCCGCGGAAGCCGAGGGCGGCGCCGTTCGCGGTGTAGCTCGGATCGTTGGTCGGGAACTCGAACAGCGACGTGATGCCCGGGTCCGCCTGACCGTTGTCCGAACGGAAGAACCCCTCGAAGTTGCCCTCCAGCTTCGAGTAACGGTAGGACGCGATCAAGGACCAGTTGTTGGAGAAGCTCCGGTTCATCGTCACCTCGATCGCCTGGTACTTGTGGGTCGGGTCCTCGAAGTGCGCCTGCTCGAAGGGCAGCCCGAAGTCCGCCGGGTTGGTCGTGGGCGTCTGCGTCGTGATGTTGTCGATGATGTACTCGATGCTGGGCGGGATGCCATAGGTGTACAGGATCACCTGCGCGGGAGCGAAGTCCTCCATGACGACGGGGATCTTGCGATGGACGTACCGCACGCCGACGTTCAGCCGCGGCGCCGCCTCCCACTCGAAGCCACCGACGAACTCGTCGGAGTACGTGCTGTCGACACCGTTCGCGATCGTGGCGGGATGCAGACCGGCGTAAGTCAAGTGGTTCGTGGTGCCGAGCGCGAGCGTGCCTTCCGAAACGGGGCGGGTCAAGCCGGCGTCGAAGTAGTCCGCGACCGTGATGCCGGCGTCGGCCGAGAGCGCGCGGGCAGCCAGGTCGTTCGGGATCTTGACGAAGAAGCGACCCCAGGAGCCAAACAGCTTGGCCTTGCCATTGCCGGTGATGTCGTAGGTTGCCCCGATGCGCGGCGCCCACAGGGGACCGAACGTGTACTCGCACGCGACGGGCGTGCCGCCGCCGCTGACGTCACCGACGAAATCCTGGTTGGACAGGCAGACCGGGAACTGCTCGCTGCCTGTCAGCTTCTGGTTGTCGAGGCGGACGCCGGGCCGCAGCGTCAAGCGCTTGCCGATCTGCCAGGTGTCCTGCAGGAAAGCGGAGTAATAGCGCTGCGTCGTCTCGCGACCAGGGCCGGTGTTCGCCCGCGTGACCCGCCAGATCGAGCCGTACGTCGGATCGGGCCGGATCTGGATCGAACCGCCGGTCGTGGTCTGGACGCCGTCCGAGAGCGTGAACGTGGGGCCCGTGCGGCCCGTGCCCTGCAGGTAGTAGATGTCCTCGTAGGAGACGCCGTAGCGCAACTGGTGGCTCCCACCGGCGTTGAAGATGTTCGTGGACTTGATCGAGAACTGGTTGTTGCGGCCCTCGTCCTTCTCGTAGAAACCGATCCCGCCCGTCAGGACGTTGGGCACCACTCTACGGTCGGAGACGCTCCACTCGTCGATCTGCGGGCTCTCGTGGAACTTGTTGGTGATGTGGCCGACGCTTGCCTCCACGAGCCAGCTCGGCGTCATGATGCCGTCGTACCGGAGCGACTGGCTGTGGCCACCGTAGTCGATGGCGGAGAAGCGAGTGGCTTGTGCCGTGGCCAGTGCGTCGGCCGTCTGGGGGCCGTTGTCGGCCTTGGCCGGATCGCCGAAGAAACTGGCGTCGAAGCGGTGGTTCGCGCCCGCCTGCCAGGTCAGCTTGCCGGCGTAGGAGTAGGTCTTCCGCACGCGATCGACCTCTCCAAGGCTCGCGAGCGGGAAGCCCGTCGGCGCGGTGCGAGTGAGCGTGTCCCAGCTCGGGTTGAAGGTTCCGAAGAAGAACAGCTGGTCCTTCATGAGCGGACCGCCGAGTGAGATCCCGAGGTCGCCGGCCTTGCGGGCGGACGTGTTCACGGTGCCGTTCGTCGTATCCAGTTGCTTGTAGCTGGCCTCCAGGCCCGGTGGCTGGATGTAGCCGAAGACGGCGCCATGGAATTCATTGCCGCCGCTGCGTGTGACGACGTTGATCACACCGCCCGACGCCTGCCCGTATTCGGCTTCGTACCCGCCGGTCTTCACCTGCGTCTCCTTGATGAAGTCCGAGGTGACGCCCGTGCCGAGCGAGCCGTAGTTGCGGGAGAACGAGCCAATCGCGCCGAAGCCCGCATTCGATGCATTGACGCCGTCGATGATGAAGTTGTTCTCGAGCCCGCTGGCACCACCGATCGACGGGTTCGCCTTGCCGGCGTAGCTGGAGTCGCTGACGCCTGGCAACACGTAGAGCGTGTCGGTGAACGCCCGGCCGATAGGCAGCTTGCCGATCGTGTCCGAGGTCAGGATGCCCCCGATCGTCGTGGAGCTGGTGTCGACGACGGGCGCGGCACCGACCACCTCGACGGTCTCGGAGATCTGGCCCACCTTGAGGGTGAAGTCCAGGCTCACGCGCTGGCCGAGGCGCACTGCAATGTTCTTCTGCTCAACCGGCGAGAAGCCGCTGAGCTCCACTCTCACGGCGTAATCGCCGGGCGTGAGGTAGGGCGCGAAGAACCGGCCATTCGCGTCGGTGTGGTACGTCTTCGTCCCCTGCGGGGAGGTGATGGTCACCGTCGCGCCGGGCATCGCTGCGCCCTGCGTGTCCACGGCCGTGCCAGCGATGGAGCCCGAGGTGGTCTCCTGCGCATAGGCCGCGCCCACGCACGACAGGATGCCGACGAAGGCACTCAAGCGGAACCAGCTTCGAATGAGCTGCAAGACGTTGCCTCCTGATTCTTTCCATCCGCCCGAAGGGACAGGCGGATCTTTGGTTTCTTGCCGCGACGAGTTGGCAACTTCCGAGCCCAACACCAATGTCTTCAGTGATCAATCACTTAGGCGCAGAACAGCCGAAACGGAACAACAACAGGTTGGATGAGACATCGAGCGTGGGGCGTGAAGACGAGGAGACCAGCGCCGGCAAGCGGCTCGCCTCGTTGAAGTTAAAGAAGCGTCAGCCCCGCACTCCAAGTGTATGCATCAACCTTCCAGGCTGATGGATATAAGTTCATACGGATGAATGAGTTACAGCGATTTGAACTCGGTGCGGAATAATTCGCGGATCTCGAGCTCGCCCCGAGGGAGCACGGCGACCAACACCAGCCGCCGCTACAATGAGGGCACTATGGCGATCCCACGTTCGTCCGCTGCATCGACCTCGAGTGCGCTTGTGTCAGTGGGAGCTGCACTGTCGCTCTGCACAGCCGTAGCGGCTGTCGGCGGGCCCTTGCAGCAGACACCACCCTTGACCTTCCGCGAGAAGGTCGAGGTGGTCTCCGTCGATGTCCTGGTGCTCAACCAGCTCGGCAACCCTGCCGGCGGGCTGACTCAGCAGGACTTCGTCGTGAAGGAGGACGGGGTCGTCCAGAGCATCACCAGCTTCGAGGCGATCCGTTTCGATGAGTCGGAAGCAAGCGAGGCGGAGCGCGAGCGATTCGTTTCGAGCAACACGGTCGAAAGGGTTCGACCGGAGCGGGCTTTCCTGGTGATCTACGACGACACGCACCTCACGACGCTGGGGGCACGTCTCGCGGAAAGCGAGTTCGCGAAGCTGGTGGAGGGTCTCGCTTCCGGTGACGTGGTGAGCGCGCTCTCGACGTCGAGCAAGACCTGGTGGACTGCGCGCCTGCCCGAGGGGCGCGACGAGCTGTTGACCTGGGCGCGAGGGATCAAGGGCCTGAAGCCTTTGGACCAGACGGCCGGCCGCATCAGCGACTGGGAGGCGATGCAGATCTACTACGGCCGGGATCCTGCGATCCTCGGAATGGTGGCCCGGCGCTACTTCGAGAACGGCCTGATCGCCGAGATGACGCCTCCCGCCAACGAACGCCAGTCGCGCCGCGATATGGACGTCTCGTACGGGCTGCCCATGATCCGCGCCAAGGCGACTCAGGTCTACGACGAGGCCGCCCGGGCCGCGGCCGCATCGCTCGAGGTCATGAAGCGGGCCGTTGCCGCGCTGGGCACGCAGCGTGGGCGCAAGGCCGTGCTGGTGCTGTCGGAGGGGTTCTTCCACGACACGACGCGGACCGAGCTGCGGGAGCTCGTGAGTGCGGCGCGCCAGGCGAACGCCGTCCTGTACTTCTTCGACGCGCGCGGCCGTTCCGGCCCCAACACGCCGGACAGCCAGGCGGAGAACTGGCGCATCCTGGAGGAACGCGATCGCGCTCTCACTGCCGCCAACTTCGCCCGGGACTCGGAGGGCGCCGAAGCGGCGGCCTACGACACCGGTGGCCGCGTGGTCAAGGGCACGGACGACCTCGCGAGCGCCATGCTGCAAGTGGTGAGCGAGTCCCGTAACTACTACCTGCTCGGCTACGTCTCGAGCAACGCGAAGCGCGACGGCAAGTTCCGCAAGATCCAGGTGAGCGTCGCGCGACCGGACCTGGAGGTTCGGGCGCGAAAGGGCTACTACGCGCCGCGGGACAAGGACGAGAACAAGCCGCGTCCGGCCGATACGCTCGACCCGCAGGTGCGCGCCGGCCTCGACTCGCCGTTCGACAGCGAGTCAATACCGATGCGGATGGCCTCCTATGTGCTCGGCAGGGGCGCCTCGGGGAAGGCCAGCGTGCTGCTCGTGGCCGAGCTAGACCTGCGCGGCGTGTCCTTCGAGGGCAAGGGCGGACGTCAGGTCGGCGCGCTCGACAGCTTCGCGCTCGTCTCGCCCCTGGCGGGGGGCGGGAGCCAGATCGTCGAGAAGCGGATCGACCTCTCCTTGCCACCCGAGGTGCACGCGCGCGTGCTGAAGGCCGGCCTGCCCATCCTGCGCGATTTCGAGCTGGCCAGCGGCCGATACCAGGCTCGATTTCTCGTGCGCGACGTGCGGGGCGGAGCCGTCGGGACGGTACGTCACACATTCGAAGTGCCGCCGGCCGAGGGCTTCCACATCTCGACGCCGATCCTGAGCGATACCCTGACCTCCGGAGCGGGCGGCGCGGAAGTGCCGATGCCGCTCGCCCACCGCCGGTTTACGACGGGCTCTCGCGTCTTCTACGCGTTCGATGTGTACGGCGCGACGCGGGGGAGCCGGGGGACCAGCGAGATCGGGATCGGATACGTCGTACGGCGCAAGGACGGAGCCGTCCTGGCCCAGTCGGGGGATCGCACCGTGGCGGGGGGCGAGGACGGCTCGCTGTCGCACCGCCTCGTCTTGTCCTTGAGCGACGCATCGCCCGGCGAGTACGAACTGCTCTTGACGGTGGAGGACCGCACGAACGGAAACCGTCTGGAGCGGCGAGATGTGTTCTTCGTCGACGCGACCTGATGCGCCTGTGACGGACGCCGCTAGCGGGGCTTGGGTGCCTCCCGAGCGCGCTTCTCCAGCTCTTGCTTGAAGGCGTCGGCAACGCGCGTACCCGCCTTCTCGGCGCGCCGCACCTCCTCCTTGGCCTGGTCGTAGCGACCGCCCATCATGTACATGACGGCGAGGTTGTTGTGTGCGGGGCCCAGCTTGGGGTCGATCTGCACCGCCTCCAGAAACGCCGCCTTCGCCTCGTCCATCTGGCCGGCTCGGAAGTGGGCGCTGCCGAGGCCGAGCATCAGCCCCGCAGGAACGACGACGTTGTTTTCCTTGCCCCGCAGGTTTGCCCCCTCCAGGACGCGCAGGCGGTCCTGCAATTGGACCTCGAGATTCAAGGGCGATCCGGTCTTGACCTTGCCCTGTTGCACGCGCTGCAGCGAGTCCCGCACCGCGCGGATCTCGTCCTCGCGGAGCTTCTCCATCGTGTTCTGATCCGAGGCGTCGAGCTGGGCCAGGCTCACGAAGACGTCTCGGCAGGAGACGTAAGCCTGGATCGCCTCGGGGTAGCGCTTCAGCGCCATGTGTGCCTGGCCCAGGCCGTAGTGGGCGAGCCAGTGCATCGGGTCCAAGGCGATCGCCCTGCGAAATTGGACGACGGCCTCCTCGAACGATTCGCTCTGCAGCAGCTCCTGTCCGCGCTCGTACGCCCGCTGCGCGTCGTCGCGCTGCTGCCGCTCCAGCCCCGACGCCACCAGCACACCCGGCGCCTGGGCGGCAGGGGGCACCACCGCGAGGACGAAAACTGCCAACAGGGCCACCTCCGACATCGCTCTCCTCCTCGCACTCGCCGGCGGAGCGGCCCGTCCCGCAGGCGCTGCACAGGATAGCAGATCGGGTCAATGGAGCGGCGCGGGAACTCAGTCGCTTCCGGAGCGCCGGCCGGCCGCCGCCTCCAGCCGCCGAGCGCGTGCCAGCTCGGTGGAGGCCAGATCGGACTGACCGCGGGACCGATAGACGTCGGCCAGCACGTAGTGGCCGAGCGGCGAGATCTCCGAAGCGGGCTCCAGCTCGAGCCCGCGCTGAGCCAGCCGCTGCGCTTCCTCGACGGCGCCGGCGCGCAGTCGCTCGTGCGCCAGGAGGAAGTAGCACCCTCCCGACTCGGGCGCCTGCTCCACCCCGCGGCGCAGGGTGTCCACGTAACCGGCGTGATCGCCTTGCCGCTTGAGGACCTGCGCCAGCTTGAGATGAGCTCGTCCGTGCCGGGGGTTGCTCGCCAACTCGGCACGGTACATTTCGATCGCCTCGGCAAGGTGTCCGCGCGCCTCCAGCACGCGGCCCATGTTGTACCGGGCCGTTGGAAGATCCGGTGAGATCTCCAGCGCCTCGCGCGCTCGCTTCTCTGCCTCGTCGAGCTCCCCGCGTGTGAAGGCGAGCGCCGCCAGCGCGTTGTGGGCCTGGGCGAGGCGCGGGTTCACGTCGAGCGCCCGACGCAGGGCGTCCTCGGCGGTCTTCATCTGTCCCAGCTCCAGGGCCTGGACCGCGAGTTGGTACCATGCCTGTGGGTTGCGCGGGTTGGCGTCGAGTCCGGCGCGGAACGCGTCCAGGGCCCGCAACGCCTCTCGCTCGTCGCCGGCCACGCGACAGGCGCTGACGAGCTTGCTGAAGGCGACCTCGTCATCCACCTTCAAGGCCAGCGCTCGCTTGTAGGCCGCCACGGCAGCGGCAGGCTGACGACTCCGGACCAGCCAGTCTCCGAGACCGATGTGAGCGTCGATGATGGCCGGATCCCGCTGAACCACCGCGCGCATCTGGGCGATCGCGTCCGCGAGCCGGCCCGCCTTTTCCGCCGCCTTGGCGGAGGTGAACAGCGCGTACACCTCGACCTTCTCTTTCGGGTCGGGCAGGCGCGCTTCGTCCTCCACGTCGACCACGCCACCCGTGTAGCCCAGCGCCGCCAGACGCTCTCGTGTGGCGGCGTCGAGGCTCGTCCGCTCAGGTGCGCGTTGGTTGGGAGGAGCGAGCGTATCCATCGCCGCACGCATCTGCTCCGCACGCCGCCCATTCGCCGCGCTGATGTCCGCAGTTTCACTGGGATCGGTGGACAGGTCGTACAGCTCGGGCCGTGATGCCTGGATGAGCTTGTAACGACCGTCGCGGAGCCCTCGGAGGGGGTGCCATCCGAAGTGATACCTGGGAAAGTAGCTCTCCACGTACGCGACGTGACCCATCTCGAGCTTCGGATCCTGCAGCGCTGGCAGGAGCGACGCGCCGTCGATTCCGGGTTGCGGAGCCAACCCCACGAGATCCAGGACGGTGGGAAAGACGTCCACCGCGGACACCTGCGTCTTGCTGCGGCCCGTCACTCTCCATGGCGTCTGGACGACGAGTGGGATCGCCATCGTGACGTCGTAGACGAACAGGCCGTGCTCAGGCTCGCCGTGGTCTCCCAGGCCCTCGCCGTGGTCCGCCATGAGAACGACGATCGTGTTCTCCCGCCGGCCGCTACGGTCCAGCGCCTGGAGCAGGCGTCCAACCAGATCGTCGACGAAAGCGACCTCGCCGTGGTACGGCTGGCTTGGGTAACGCGAGCGGTACGGCTCCGGTGGGTCGTAGGGGGTGTGCGGGTCGAAGAGGTGGACCCAGGCAAGGAAGCGACGCTCCGCGGGAATCTTGCCGAGCCACGCCAGCGCGTCGGCGACCACCGTGTCGCCTCGCCTCTGGAATTCCTCCGCCACGAAGCTGTCGGAGTAGTGATCGAAACCCTGCGACAACCCCCAGCGGCGCTCCAGCACCCAGGATCCAACGAAGGCGCCGGTCGCGTAGCCGGCGGTCTGGAACCGCTCTGCCAGCGTCGTGATCGAGGGCTCGAGGAAGAAGCCCCCATTGTCGCGCACGCCGTGACGGACCGGCAGCAGGCCCGTCATGATCGAGCTGTGTGAGGGGAGCGTCAGCGGAACGGTGGCGGTCGCTTGCTCGAACACGAATCCTTCGCGCGCCAGCCGGTCGATGTTGGGCGTGGCCACGCTGCCGCCGTAGCAGCCCAGAACGTCGGCGCGCAACGTGTCGAGCGTGATGAGGACGACGCTCAGCGATGCAGGCGCGGGTCGTTTGCCCGCAAGGACCGCTCGGGCCCTCTGCAGGGGATCCGCGGGGCGATTCAAGTCCAGCACGCGCGGGGCGACCATCGCCGCCGCGAAGCACAGCAGGAGAAGGCCCCCCGCCAGACGCCAGGTGCGGGCCACACCCCAGTAACGCGTCTGGCCTCCGGGGGGATGGCCCTCTCGCCGGATCTTCACGGCTCTCCGATCACTTCCCTCGATTCATCGGATCCGCTCGTCCGCCGTGGACGCCCGCTTCGCACTCCGAGTCTACACTTTCGCCGGACGACCACCCACGACGACGCAGCGGACCTTGGTCCAAAAAAAACGGGGGTGGGCTGACGCCCACCCCCGGAACGGTTTCGGTAACCGTGCTTAGACGGCGACTACCACTCGAACCGCGCGCCGAGGCGCAGCTGGAATGGAGTGTGGAACGAAGGTGTCCGGCTTACGCCTCCCTGATGCGCCGTGCCGAGGTTCGGGTTGAGAGAGCCGAAGGAGCTCTCGGTGTAGTTGTCGTAGTCGAGCGGCTTCTGCGTGTTGAACAGGTTGAACCCGTCCGCGACCAGGACGACCCGCTGCGAGCCGAACTTGATCGTGTAGTCGAGGTGGGCGTCAAAGTAGGATTCGGTGTCCGTATTGCTCTTGAAGCCGTCCACGGTCTGGAAGCCTCCGCCGCGCAGAGTCTCCGGGATCTCGCCCGAGTTCTGATAGCCGGGGTTGGCAGCCAGTGCCGTCAGGGAGCGGCCCGATCCGACGTTGGCCGCGATACCCACGTTGAGTGCTCCGAACGTGCGGTTGGTGTAGAGCTTGAACTGGTGCGGCCGGTTGTTGGGGAGCACGCCCTCTCCCAGCGTCGTGCCCTGGTAGCGGATGTCGCCTCTGAAGCCGAGCGCGGCACCGTTCACGGTGTAGCTCGGGTCGTTGGTCGGGAAGTCGAACAGCGACGTGATGCCCGGGTCCGACTGGCCGTTGTCCGAGCGGAAGAAGCCTTCGAAGTTGCCCTCCAGCTTCGAGTAACGGTAGGACGCCATCAAGGACCAGCTGTCGGAGAAGGTCTTGTTCATCGTCACTTCGACCGCCTGGTACTTGTGGCTCGGGTCCTCGAAGCGCGCTTGCTCGAAGGGCAGCCCGAAGTCCGCCGGGTTCGTGGTGGGCGTCTGCGTGTTGATGTTGTCGATGATGTACTCGATGCTGGGCGGGATGCCATAGGTGTAGAGGATCACCTGTGCAGGAGCGAAGTCCTCCATGACGACGGGGATCTTCCGGTGGACGTACCGCACGCCCACGTTCAGGCGGGGAGCCGCCTCCCACTCGAAGCCACCGACGAACTCGTCGGAGTACGTGCTGTCCACGCCGTTCGCGATCGTGGCCGGATGCAGGCCGGCCAGGGTCAGGTGGTCAGTGGTGTTGAGGGCGAGGACTCCGTCGGGAACGGGTCGGGTCAGGCCGGCGTCGAAGTAGTCCGCTACGGTCACGCCAGCATCGGCAGAGAGCGAGCGGGCGGCCAGGTCGTTCGGGATCTTGACGAAGAAGCGGCCCCAGGAGCCGAACAGCTTGGCCTTGCCATTGCCGGTGATGTCGTAGGTCGCACCGATGCGCGGCGCCCACAGCGGACCGAAGGTGTATTCGCAGGCAACCGGCGTCCCACCACCGGCGACGTCACCGACGAACGCCTCGTTCGACAAGCAGACCGGGAACTGCTCGCTGCCCTTCAGCTTCTGGTTGTCGATGCGGACGCCAGGCCGGAGCGTCAGATGCTTACCGAGCTGCCAGGTGTCCTGCATGAAGACGGACCAGTACTGCTGTGTCGTCTCCCGACCGGGGCCGACCTGGGCGCGCGTCACGCGCCAGATCGAACCGAACGCCGGATCCGGCCGGATCTGGATCGATCCGCCGGTCGTCGTCTGTTGGCCATCCTGGAGCGTGAACGTGGGGCCCGTGCGGCCCGTACCCTGCAGGTAGTAGATGTCCTCGTAGCCGAAGCCGTACCTCAACTGATGGTTCCCACCGAAGTTGAAGATGTTGGTGGACTTGATCGAGAACTGGTTGTTGTGGCCCTTGTCCTTCTCGTAGAAGCCGATGCCACCGGTGAGGATGTTGGGCACCACCCTGCGGTCCGAGACGCTCCACTCGTCGATCTCGGGGCTCTCTTGGAACTTATTCGTGATCCGGCCGATGCTCGCTTCCACGAGCCAGCTCGGGGTCATGATGCCGTCGTACCTGAGCGACTGGCTATGACCACCGTAGTCGATCGCGGAGAAACGGGTCGCCGTTGCCGCCGCCAACGAGGCCGTCTGCTGCGGGCCGTTGTCGGCCTTCGACGGATCGCCGAAGAAGGTCGCGTCGAAGCGGTGGTTCGAGCCCGCCTGCCAGGTCAGCTTGCCAGCGTACGAATAGGTCTTCCGCACGCGATCGACCTCCCCGAGGGTCTCCAGCGGGAAGCCGGTCGGGGCGGTGCGGGTGAGCGTGTTCCAGCTCGGGTTGAAGGTGCCGAAGAAGAACAGCTGGTCCTTCATGAGCGGTCCGCCGAGGGAGATCCCGACGTCGGAGTTGTTGCGGCTGACCGTGTTCACGGTCCCGTTCGGTGAGTCGAGTTGCTCGTAGCTGGACTCCAGCCCCGGGGGCTGGATGTAGCCGAAGACAGCGCCGTGGAACTCGTTGCCGCCGCTGCGCGTGACCACGTTGACCACGCCGCCGGAAGCCTGGCCGTACTCGGCCTCGTATCCGCCGGTCTTGACCTGCGTCTCCTTGATGAAGTCCGAGGTCACGCCGGAGCCGAGCGACCCGTAGTTGCGCGAGTACGATCCGATGGCGCCGAAGCCCGCGTTCGACGCGTTGACGCCGTCGATGATGAAGTTGTTCTCGAGGCCGCTGGCGCCGCCGATCGACGGGTTCGCATCGCCGGCGTAGCTAGAGTCGCTGACGCCCGGCAGCATGTACAGGGTGTCCGTGAAGGCCCGGCCAACAGGCAGCTTCGCGATCGCATCCGAGTCCAGGACGCCGCCGATGGTCGTCGTGGTCGTATCGACGACCGGCGCCGCACCCACGACCTCGATCGTCTCGGAGACCTGGCCCACCTTCATGGTGAAGTCCAGGTTCACGCGCTGGCCGAGGCGGACTTCGATGCCCTTTTGCTCGACGGGCGAGAAGCCGGTGAGCTCGACTCGCACCCCGTAGCTTCCTGGAACGAGGTACGGAGCGAAGAATCGACCGTTGGAGTCGGTGACATACGTCTTGTTGCCCTGCGCCGAGGTGATGTTCACCGTAGCGCCAGGCATCGCGGCGCCCTGAGCGTCCAGGACCTGGCCGGCGATGGAGCCCGAGGTGGTTTCCTGTGCGTAGGCCACGCCCACGCAGGACAGGACGACCACCAAGGCACTAAAGAGTAATCTGCTTTGAATCAGCTTCAACTCTCTCTCCTCAGTAGCCACTCTCACGATTGAACGACCTTCTCGGGTGAGCGTCTCAGTCCGGAGATGGCAGAAAGACCCGTCGGTTTGACCGCGCGGGTCAGGGTTTTCGCGCTTTGATGCAGGTTTCGGACCAGAGAACAAGTCCTTTAGAGTCAGTGCATTACCTGCCTTCATGGCTGTTCCAGTAACCAACCGCTTGAACCAACAGTCAATCTCGCCGCCCGAGAGATTCCCTATCCCTCTGATTTTGCGAGCCTTATGAGGTCTACGCGATGAATCCAATGCGACGAACTCAGATGTTCGGTTTACTGAATTAAAGTTCATGTCGTTGAATGGAACTGCCTTAGCGCTACAGCACAATGTCGGTCCAGGAACGATGAGCTGAAGCGGGAAGCCCCGGCTCGGGCGACGCTGCCGACAAATCTATCTGCTGAGCGCCCGCTCGAGGCTCGTCCACGCTTCGTTGAGGCGTGCCACCTCGATGTCAATCAGGACGCCTGAGCCTCGGGTCAATCTCAGGCGATCGCCGCCAACGACTCCCAGACGCAAGCAAGGAACCGCGCCTCGGAGGGCCAGCGCTTCGAGGGCCGCGCCATCTCGCGTGGTCACGACCATGCGCGAGGGCGACTCCGAAAACAGGAGGACGTCGGTTCGGATTCCCTCCGACAGCTCGAGGGCGGCGCCGAGGCCGGCCTCCTCGCGGGCGAACGTGCACTCGGCCAGCGCCACGCCGAGGCCGCCGTCGCTTGGATCGTGCGCTGAGCACAGCATGCCGGCGCCAGCGGCCTCGGCCATCAACGCCTGGAGCCGCCGCTCGGCGACCAGGTCCAGCTTCGGGGGACGGCCCGCTACACGGCCGTGGATGGTCTTGAGGTACTCGCTCCCGCCCAGGTCGTCCCCCGTCACGCCGAGCAGGTAGACGGCATCGCCCGGCCGCTTGAACCAGGAGGTGAGCGCGCGCGACGCGTCCTCCAGCAGCCCCACGACGCCGATCGTGGGCGTCGGGTAGATCGCGCGGCCGTCGGTCTCGTTGTAAAGCGACACGTTGCCGCCCGTGATCGGGACCCCGAGCGCACGGCAGGCGTCGCCCATGCCGCGGATCGCCGCCACGAGCTGGCCCATGATCTCGGGCTTCTCCGGGTTGCCGAAGTTGAGGCAGTTCGTCGCGCCGATCGGCACCGCTCCGGCGGCTGCGACGTTGCGGCAGGCCTCGGCCACGGCGAGCTGGGCGCCCGCGTAGGGATCGAGCCAGCAGTAACGTCCGTTGCAGTCCGTGGACATCGCGAGGGCCTTGCGCGTGCCCTTGACGCGGATCACGCCCGCGTCGGAGCCGGGGCCGACCATGGTGTTGGTGCGTACGGTCGAGTCGTACTGCCGGTAGACCCACCGTTTGTTCGCGACGGTCGGTGTGGCGAGCAGCTTCAGGAGCGCCTCGCCGGGGTCGACGGGCTGCGGGAGGCCGCGCAGGTCCTCGTCGGCGGCTGGGTTCCTCGCCTCGACCCAGGGCCGGTCGTAGACCGGCGCGTCGTCGGTGAGGCCCTCGTTCGGAACGTCGGCCTCGAGCGCGTCACCGTTCCAGACCTTGAGCCGTTTCTCCGCGATCACACGCCCTATGGGCTCGGCGTGCAGGTCCCACTTCTCGAAGACCTCCGCGACCTCTCGCTCGCGACCTTTGGCCGCCACGAGCAGCATGCGCTCCTGGGACTCGGAGAGCATGACCTCGTACGCGGACATCCCGATCTCGCGCATGGGGACCTTGCGGACGTCGATCTCGATGCCCGTGCCGGCGCGGGCGCCCATCTCGGACGTCGAACAGCTGAGGCCGGCCGCGCCCATGTCCTGGATGCCGACGATAGCGCCCGTCTTCATCGCCTCGAGGCAGGCCTCGAGCAGCACCTTCTCCATGAACGGATCGCCGACCTGTACCGTCGGCCGTTTCTCCTCGCTGCCCTCGCCGAACTCGGCCGAGGCCATCGTCGCGCCGTGGATGCCGTCGCGGCCGGTCTTCGCGCCCACGTACAAGACGGTGTTGCCGACGCCCTCGGCGCGGCCCTTGAAGATGCGGTCGGCCCTCACGAGCCCGACGCACATCGCGTTCACGAGGGGGTTGCCGGAGTAGCAGGGCTCGAAGGCCACCTCGCCGCCCAGCGTCGGGCAGCCGAAGCTGTTTCCGTAGCCGCCGATGCCCGCCACGACGCCGGCCAGCAGCCGCCGGTTCTTCGGCTCGTCGAGCGGACCGAAGCGCAGCGAGTTCAGCGTCGCCACCGGCCGCGCCCCCATCGTGAAGATGTCCCGCAGGATCCCGCCGACGCCCGTCGCCGCGCCCTGGTAGGGCTCGATGAAGGAAGGATGGTTGTGGGACTCGATCTTGAAGACGACCGCGAGGCCGTCGCCGATGTCCACGGCGCCGGCGTTCTCGCCGGGGCCTTGCAGCACGCGCGGGCCCTCGGTCGGCAGCGTGCGGAGATGGAGCTTGCTGCTCTTGTAGGAGCAGTGCTCCGACCACATCACGGAGAACAGCCCCAGCTCAGTCAGGTTCGGCTCGCGGCCGAGGATCGAGACGATGCGCTCGTACTCCTCGCGCTTCAGGTTGTGTTGCTCGAGCACGCGGGCGTCCACGACGAGGTCCACCGCTCCTCCGGAGCCCGGGATTCTAACCGGGCGCGCGGGCGCCGATGCTAAGCTGGACGGCCGATGTCGTACGAGTCGGTCAACTACATCGTCCTCGCGATCCCGGCCTTCTTCCTGCTCATCGGGATCGAGCTCGCGGCCGTCCGTTTCGCCGGCCACGACTACTACCGCTTGAGCGACTCGGTGAACGACCTGTCGTGCGGCATCCTCGACCAGCTTATCGACGTGTTCATGAAGACCGTCCTGTTCGCGGGCTACGTGTTCGTGTTCGAGCGGCTGCGCCTGACGACACTCCCGGGCGACCGCGCATGGGTATGGGCGGCGTGCTTCGTTGGCGTCGACTTCTTCTATTACTGGTTCCATCGCCTGAGCCACGAGGTGAACGCGTTCTGGGCGGCCCACGTGGTGCACCACCAGAGCGAGGAGTACAACCTTGCGGTGGCGCTGCGCCAGGGCGCGCTGCAGTCCTGGTTCTCATGGATCTTCTACCTGCCCCTGGCCGCCTTGGGCTTCCCGCCGCTGGTGTTCCTGGCCTGCTCGTCATTCAACACGCTGTACCAGTTCTGGATCCACACCCGCGTGATCGGCAGGCTGGGCCCGCTGGAGCGGGTCCTCAACACGCCCTCGAACCACCGCGTGCACCACGGACGCAACCCGAAATACATCGACAGGAACCACGGCGGCACCTTGATCGTCTGGGATCGCCTCTTCGGTACCTACCAGGCCGAAGAGGACGAGGTGGTCTACGGGATCACGACGCCGCTCGCGAGCTGGAACCCGCTCTGGGCCAATCTCAGCTACTGGGTCGAGCTCGTGTCTCTCGCGAAGAGGGCCCGGAGCCTCCCGCGAC
>Ga0075418_10004256_pt1 | contig 16326 bp, 6 predicted proteins | sample SoiMetdeltSBSDD2_FD_81776 | JGI IMG/M metagenome (GOLD analysis project Ga0075418, IMG submission 81776) | Bulk soil microbial communities from a Populus tree surrounding site in Tennessee, USA - Soil MetaG P. deltoides SBSDD2 | ecosystem: Environmental > Terrestrial > Soil > Tree plantation...
GGTGATCCCGCGCTCGTTGGAGGCTACTCGAGCTCCTGGACCCAGACGTCGTATCAGATGGATGGCATCGATGTGACGGATCTGACGCGCGGAGGAACACCGTTCATCTACCCGCACCTCGACGCCTTCAGCGCGGTTAACGTTACCTCCACGGCAATGCCGTTGGAGATCGGGTCTGCCGGGCCAGCCGTGACGCTCGTACCGCGCCGGCCGACGAATACGTGGATCGGCGACATCGCCGGAGATTGGACGCTCGGCGCAGGCCCACAGTCGCTCAATCCAGGCGAAATCCCCGCCATCGCAAATCTGACGTCATGGAACAGAGGCCAGTTTCTGGCAAGTGGACCGATCGTGGCGAACCGGGTCGGCCTGCTGATGTCGGGATCCGTGATTCGGTCGGGACGTCAGGAACGCAACCGATCCGTCATTTTGCCAGGAGCCGTGAACTCGCTATTTGCACACCTGGTCGTGACGCCGCCGCGCCCCTACGAGTTCAGGTTTATCGTCGCAGGTCAACGAATCATTCGTCCGTACGTCGGCCGAGCGAGATTTGACGACGGCAACGCGGCAGAGCGCGACCGGCAGCTGCAGATTCAGGGGACGTGGGCGGGACGGCCTGGAAGCGAGACGCACTGGCGGATCGCCGGTGCCTATCAACGAAGCACGGTCGCGCCGGAGCTCAGCGAACTGCGCCCCGCCACTGTCGAGCGTGTGTACGACGGCTACGTTCCCGAATTGAGCGCCACCACCGCCGGCAAGCGAGCCAGGTGGACGACCACCGCGGCGTACGAGCCTCTGCTGGCGAGGCTCGGACCACGCCACAGCGTGCGGCTGGGCGCCACGCTCTCGGGGGCCTCGGCGTCATCGCGACCAGATCCGCGTGGTTTCACGCCGGAGATCGTCGCCGGAATTCCCGCCCGCGTGTGGGACTTCCACTACGCCGGACCAGTCTCGCGTTGGCACGAAACGATTTTCTCCGGGTATCTCGTCGATCGATTTACGCCGTTCGATCAGGTCGCCGTCGAAGGAGGTGTGCGAGTCGAAACCCTGCGCGGCCGCGCCGAGTCGGCACCGTCCGGCGTGTCGTGGGTCAATTTTTCACCGCGCGTCTCGATCCGGTGGAAGCCTCGCGGCAACGAACGCGCCACGCTTGTGGCGAGCTACGCGCGATACCAGTGGCAACTGCCGCTGCAGAATCTGTCGTTCGGTGATCCGACCGCGGCGCAAGGACAGGTGTACCGCTGGCTCGATGCCAACAACGACAGGATCTTTCAGCCGTCGGAGCGCGGCGCATTGATTGCGCGCATCGGTCCCGGGTCGCCAAACGGCGAGACGGCGATCGATCCACGTCTTCGCCGCCCATTTACCGACGAGTTCGTCATTGGCGTCGAGAGTCGTCCGAACGATCTTTTCTTCCTTCGCCTCGCACTGACCTTCCGCGAGGACCACCGCTTGATGGCTGGCGTCAACGTCGGTGTTCCGCCGGCGACCTATACCGTCGGCTACGTGCCAGATGTCGGCGGCGACGAGCTCGATCCGTCCGACGACCAGATGCTCCCCTACTACAATCGCAACCCGGCGACGTTCGGTCAGGATCGCGAGCTGCTCACGAACCCGCCGAAGCTGTACAACCTCTTTCATGGTCTCGAGGCCATCGTCGAGCGGCGGTTCGCGAAGCGATTTCAGATGCTGGCCGGCGCGACGATGACTGGTTCGGATGCGCCAGGCGGCAATCGCGGTTTTCACGTGTTCGAAAACGATCACGGCGTGATCGGTGAGCTGCTGACGAATCCGAATGCCACAACCTTTGCGAAGAACCGGCAGTTCTTCGAACGCGGGTACTCAATCAAGGTTTCAGGCAGCTACCACGCTCCGCGTGATGTGCGCATTGGGGTTACCTCGCGCTATCAGGATGGGCAGCCCTTCGCGCGAATGGTGGTCGTGCCACAGCTGAATCAGGGCGCCGAGGCGATCCGCGCGTATCGCGAGGGGCGAACGCGGTTCACGTATGCCCTCACTGTGGATGCGCGGATCGAGAAGCGTGCGACCGTCCGGGGATTTGAGCTCGGCGCCGTGCTCGAAGCGTTCAACCTCCTGAACACGAAGAACGAGGTCGAAGAAGACGTGCTCACCGGGCCCAACTTTCGCGCGACGACCTTCGTGCAGCCGCCGCGCGTGTTCCGGCTCGGGCTGCGGCTCGGGATGTGACTGGCGAGTCTCTAGTCCTTCCCGGTCGAGCCATTCAACCCGGGAAGCCGTTTGGCCAGCCAGTTCTGCACGGTTGAAAAATACGCCGGAACGATCCGCTTCAGCGATGGCATCTCCGCGTTGCTGCCGGCAGTTGCCTCGAACTGCAGATGATTCGCCTTGGGAAGAATCACCAGCGTATAGTCCCGATTGCCTCCCGCTTTGAGTCCCGCTTCCCACGCACTCTTGTTCTTCTCTGCGACGATGTTGTTGTCCAGTTCTCCAAATATTGCGAGCACTGGAAGCCGCAACTGACGAATGATTGGACCGGGATCGTAAAAGTACGAACGCTTGATCGTCTGCCAGTACGGGTGGTCGGGCGTCCCGGGAAAGGATTCAGGAGGCGGTCCCATCTGTGCCGCCAGCTTCTGCCGCGCCGCGGCATATTCCTCCCAGCCTTGCCCCGTTCGCGCGAACTCATACTGCAGCTTCAATAACCCGACAATCGCGGAGACCATCGGCGGTTTCATTCCCGTCGCGGTCAATTCGTTCTCGGTCTGATCCAGGGTCGTTTCGGCGGGGGACACGCCGGCACCGGAAATGCTGATCAGAAATCCCAGATCTGGAATTCGAGCGGCGGCCATTTGCATGATCCATCCAGCCTGGCTCACTCCCAGCAATCCAATGTGTCCCGGGTCGACGTCCTGGCGCGTCTTCAGATAATCGAACGCTGCAGCGACGTCCCCCGCCAGTTCCGCGTATGACGTCGTGTTCCAGTCTCCGGTTGACTGACCCACGCCGCGCTTGTCGTATGCGAGCACGGCCACGCCGTGGCGAACCAGGAAACGCGCAAACGGGAGAACGTATTCACGATTCTCGGCGCCGGAACCGTGCACGAGAACGATGGCCGGATGTTTTGCTTCCCCGGAGGGACCAATGAACGTTCCCGCGAGACGGACATCGCCGCTGGAGAATCGCACGTCCTCGTGCATTTCAGTATTTACGCGGCGTGCGGTGCGGATCGGACTTGCGCCACGCTGCCACGTGAGCATTGACGGCTGAGCCGTCTTATCGCGCTGAAACTCGATACGCGACTCGACTGACGCCGCAATGGCGGCGCCGGGCCCTGTAAAGAACCGGTCCGGCGCCGTTGGGTACATCACTCGCACCTCGCCAGACTCATCAAAGGCGACGAGCTGGCTCGGCTTGGAGAATCCACTGAACTCGTTCCACATCTGTAAATAGAGGAGCGTGTTGTCGTCCCAGCGGTAGACACCCGTGTACTCGCGAAGAGCTTGTTCGTCGATCGCGCGTACGGCCGGAGCCTGACGATCACCAGGACCGGCCGCTGCACCGGAGAGAGCGATTAGGGTCGCCGCCGTGGCGGCCGTGAGCGAACGCATATCGTCTCCTGTTAGACGTCAAATCAGTGTGCGATGTGCGAACGTATGATGCTGCGCTGTCCTTCCTCGAATGGTCAACGATCATTAGCTGATCAGTGGATTGGAATGACGCGACCGCCTCGTTCGTCTATCATGGCCGTCAAACCCTCGCCGTCTCTTGGAGTTTCGGCATGCTCGATCAGCTGACGAAAGACCTTGTGTATAGCGCACGCGGACTTGCGCGCGAGCGCGCCTTCACCTTGACGACCGTCGCCACGTTGACCGTTGGACTGGCACTGGTCACCGTGGTGTTTGCCGTGTTCAATGCGTATGTCCTCCGTCCGTATGCGGTCCGCGATCCTTACAGCCTTTACGAAATCCGATGGAGTGCGAGGCAAGGCGCGGCCGGGTCGGCCGGCCGGACGTTTCGTTGGCTCGACTACCAGGACTTGAAAGGACGCAAAGATCTATTTGAGGACGTGATCGGAGAAAGAAATCAGTCCGTTCTGCTGGAAGCGCGTCCGGTGCTGGCCGCATTCGTGACGGGCAATTACTTCCAGATGCTCGGCGGCCGCGTTCTTACCGGCCGGGCGCTGGCGGACTTTGATGCACGTCTCGATGGCGCCGATCCCGTGACCGTCCTCAGTTACAACGCGTGGGTGCGACTGTACGGGCGGGATCCGGCGATCGTCGGCCGGACGATTCGCCTGAACGATCAGCTCGTCACGATCGTTGGCGTGATGCAGGAGGAGTTTCTCGGACTGAACGACACACCGCCGGACGCGTGGGTTCCGGTCGCGCTGTATGCGGCGGTGATGAAGCAGGATCTCTTCGCTGCCAGGCAGCCGCGCGAGCTGGCGGTGATCGCACGGCTTCGCGCCGGTGTGACGGCGGAACAAGTGGCCAGCGCGCTCTCACAAGATATGCCACGCCTCTCCGAGCGCGAGGGAACCGTGCGGGCGGAAATCCTGCCGCAGGCCACGCCAGCACCGCTAACCGCGGGTCTGGTGGCGCGCCTGTCTCCGGTGTTTGCTGCATTCGCGCTCGTTCTGATCGCCGCCTGCGCGAACGTGTCGAACGTGATGCTCGCGCGCGCGAACACGCGTCATCGTGAGATCGGGATCCGGCTGGCACTCGGTGCCGGTCGTTGGCGCGTGGTGCGACAGCTGTTGATCGAGGGACTGCTAATCGGCGCGATGAGCGGCGTCGCAGCGCTGGGGCTGGCAAGCCTGGTGCTTCGCGCCGGGCTGGCGATCTTTTTCATGTCCCTGCCGCCGTCGTTTGCGGCGATCGCGCGCGTGCTGCCGCTCGATGTCGATCATCGCGTGTTCATCTTCACGCTGGCCGTTGCCGGCCTTGCCACGATTATGTTCGCCCTCCTCCCGGCCCTGCACGGGACCCGGCTGACGCTCACTAGCGCGTTGCGCGGCGAACTCAGCTCCGGTGTGCGCGGCTCCCGAATGCGTAACGCCCTGGTGATCAGTCAGGTTGCCGTTTCATTAGTGTTGGTTATCGTCGCGGCGACACTCGTGCGGAATGGATCGCTCCAGGATACGGACGTCGGATTTGACACGCATACACTCGCATCGATCACCCCGCGCGGCGCCAGCGCCAAAGCCGACGCGTTTACGCGTGCGTATGAGGCGTTGGCCTCGAGCCCCCACGTCGCCGAAGTTGCGGCCACCAGCCACAATCCGCTGACCGGCGAACTTCCGATATCGCCGATTCGCATGCCTCAGGGCAGAACAATGGTGCCCGTCTCGTACATGTATGTGTCGCCGGAGTACTTCTCGACGGTGCAGATCCCATTGGATCGGGGCCGCACGTTCGGGCCGGATGAAGCGCGGCGGGAATCCAAGGTCGCCGTTGTCAGCGCAGCCGCGGCCCGAGCGTTGTGGCCGAATACCGATCCGCTGGGCAAGACCGTTCGTGTGTGGATGGCTCCAGAGGAACGCCCCGACGTGATTACCCACGATCGGCTTCTGTCAACCACTCAGATCGACACCGATGGTGACGACGTGGTCGTCATTGGTGTCGCCAAGGATGTGGTGAGTGGACTTGTGTACGATGGAAAACGTCCGCACATTTTTCTGCCCACGAGTCCGGGTGCGCGTCATGCGAGAGCGTTGCTCGTCCGGGGCCGCTCAATCGCAGATATTCGTCAAGATCTGCTGCAGGCAACGCTGCGAACGGTTGAAGCGAATCCGCTGGCGTTCAGCATCCTCTCACTCGACGAGGCGCTGGCGCTTCAGACCTACCCGATGATTATTGCATCGTGGATCGGTGTCGTGCTCAGCGGCATCGCGCTCGCGCTCAGCGTCTCCGGTCTGTATGGCGTGGTGACGTACGGGTTGAGTCAGCGGGTCAAAGAGATCGGTATCCGCATTGCGCTCGGCGCGACGCCGGCTGCAATTACTCGCCTCGTCATGATGCAGGCCGGACGGCTCGTAGCCATTGGATCCGGTGTCGGCCTGCTCGTGTCGTTTTCGGCACTTGGAGTTCTGGCGGCGATTGTGCCGCTGCAGAACGTGTCGATCCTCAGTGCGGGCGCGTTCACTGTCGGAACCGCGATCGTCGCCGTCGCCGCCGCGCTCGCCGCCTTATTCCCATCCCGAAAAGCAACCCGCATTGACCCATCGGACTCGCTGCGCGCTGATCAGTAACCGGGAATGTCTTTGGGATTTGTGATTCACTGCGCGATTTTCACAGTCACGCTGAGTCGTACCGACGGTTACGTCGAAGACACGAAGAAACGAAGATCCGAAGCTGCAGGTATGGTCCACCGCCACCGCCCTACGGGCGGCTCACAGGAAGTCGAAGAACTGCAAATTCAAACAGCTCGTGACCCCAGCGCTGCTTGTATTTGCAGTTCTCCGACTTCCTGACGCGCGAAGCGCGTGGCGGTGGACGGGTCGTCTCATGAGACTTCGACTCTTCGAGTCTTCGAATCTTCGACGCACGTCGTGGACTCGTTTTACCTTGACAAGCCGAGCACACGTTGTGAAGTCGCTCGTGGTGATCAAGGGTTAATATGCACTTGCCATGAGTTACACCCGCCGAAGATTTCTTGAGACCACGGGAGCGCTGGCCGCCGCAGCCGGTTTCGGGCGCTCGATTGGTCTTGCGCAACAGTCTGCCAATCGTCAGCAGGGCGCACCGGGTGTGGAGTTGAACGTCGATGTCGCCGCATTGCCCGACTACACGCATGATCTCGAGAAGTACCTCATCCGCCTGACTAACGAGGCACGCGATCGACGGAAGCGGATCATCAACGCGATCTCGACGCGAGAGCAGGTGCTGGAGCGCCAGAAATCGGTCGTCTCGGAGCTCTGGAAGATGCTCGGCGGTCCGCTCGACAAGACGCCACTCAATCCGCGCATTGTTGGTACCGTCGAGCGCCCTGGATATCGAATCGAGAAAGTCATATTCGAGAGCCGTCCGCGTCTCTTTGTGACAGCGAACCTCTACGTTCCTGCGGGCACTGGCCGCAAGCCAGGCATTCTGGGTCCGCTCGGCCATTCCGTGAACGGGAAAGCGTGGCCGAGTTATCAGAAGCTCTTCTCCAATCTCGCGCGCAAGGGATACGTCGTCCTCGCCTACGACCCATTCGGCCAGGGAGAGCGCATCGAATATCCGGGGAGCCGGCCAGGTCAGACGGCGATTGGTGGTGGTGGAACGAGCGAGCACGAGTACGCCGGGCGTCGATTGATCCTGCTCGGCGCCAATTTCGGTCTCTTTCGCGCGTGGGATGGAATTCGCGGCATCGACTACCTGCTCACGCGGGCCGAAGTCGATCCCGAGCGCATTGGCTGTTGCGGTCAGTCGGGCGGCGGCACGCTGACGCAGTTTCTCTCCGCTCTCGACAATCGCATCCGCGTTGCCGTCGTATCGATGGGCAATACCGAGAATCTGGCGCAGGCTGACGTCGAGCCGCCGGGATCAGCCGACGATGCCGAGCAGAACATCATCCCGGCACTGGCCCGCGGGATCGATCGCGCGGATTTGCTGTACGCATTCGCGCCGAAGCCGCTGCTCATGGGCATTACGCTCCACGATGCCGGTCACACATATTCTCCAGAATACGTGAGCGCGTCGCTCGACCTTCTCGAAGAATACAAACGCGCGTACGGAATTCTTGGTGCGACCGATCGGGTGGCGCTTCAGGCGACGACCGTTTCGCACGGCTACGTGTACGAGATGCGCCGAGCGACGTATGCCTGGTTCAACCGCTGGTTTGAAATGAAGAACGCCGACGACGGTGAGACGTCGCAGGCGGTTGAGTCAGACGCGACGCTCTTCGTCACGTCGACCGGTTTCGTGACGACGTCGTTGGGTGGCGAGACCGCGCTTTCCCTGACGCGGCAAATGGCTGACGAGGTTCACACTCCATCCACGCTTGGCGCCGACGAAGTGCGCACTCGCATCCGAAGCGTGTTGAGCGTGGATGAGTCCCGTGACGCCAAGGTGGTTGCGCGTGTCTTGGCGAGTATCAAGAAGCCCGGCTACAGGGCCGAGCAGATCGAGGTCTCCAGCGATCGCGAGATTCGGACGCCAGGCTGGGTATTGACCCCCGACAACGCGGGAGCCGCGACTCCTACTCTGCTCTATGTCGGCGAATCAGGTGCGTGGAGTGCGATTGCGGAGGATGCGTTTGCCGAGCGGCTATGTGCAAGGGGCGGCTGCCGTGTGGCGGTCATCGATGTGCGCGGCCGAGGCGATGCGGCGATCGGTTACCCCCCGCGCGGACGCTTTTACTTCCCGGGTCGGATCCCCGACGAGGCATACCTGACCTGGTTTACGTTAATGCTCGGCAAGCCGCTGCTGGGCGGACAGGTGTACGACATACTGCGCGCCCTTGACTATCTACGCTCGCGGCCAGACGTCGGGGGTGGCGTATCGCTCGTCGGCGATGGAGCGCATGGGGTGATCGCGCTATACGCCGCTGCGCTCGACTCGCGCGTCCTCAAGGTCGCGCTGCGACAGACCGTCACCGATTATCGTTCATTGGCGACTGCGGAACGCTATACGCAACCGTTCGGCATCTACGCTTACGGCCTTCTGCGGGAATTCGACTTGCCTGACGTCGCTCGCGCGATGGCGCCAAGGCCGGTTCTCTTGATCAATCCGGTGAGCCCGCGTGGCGAGCCAGCCGGTGCGACCGCAACCGAGCGCTACAAGAGTGTGCCGAATACCACAGTCCGTACGTTGGAAACGAGTGACGATCCCGTGCAGGTGCTGGCGGAGTGGGCAAAGACCTCTTCAGCGAGGATCTAACTCAAAGAGCACGATATCAGACTCCTCGCGCGTTCGGTGGAAGACGATCGTTCCACCGTCGCGGGAGATGTCGAAGTCTTCCATCACCGGACCGGCTTCGAGCGAAGTCATCTGCTGCTCGCGTCCCGTCTTGAGATCGATCGACCACAGATCCTTGTGCGACAGGTCTCCTTTCATGAACACGAGATGGCCGTCATTCAAAAAGACCAGCCGTCGCGTTCCTCTCGACAGCACCAGCTTCGGCAGTTGGCGCGGACTCCCATCAGGGGTCACGGCCTTGACCGAAAAGGTCGTGCCGACGTCCGCGCCGGAGTAAACGAGAAACTCTCCATTTGGTGACCACGTCGGATCCGTCGAGTATTCCTTCACCAGCCGGACCGGCGTTCCTCCGTCGACGGGGATCTTGAACAGGTGCGGCTCGCCGTTCTCGTTGACGGCAATCACGACCGTTCCACCGTCAGGCGACCAGGCGGGTGCGCCGCGCACGTCGAGCTGTTCCGCGATGCGGTGCGTGCCGGTCCCATCAGCATCCATGACATATAGCTGCGTCCGTTCGGCTGACTGCACCGTGAATGCGATACGCCGGCCATCATCTGAAATCGCCGGCGCCGCGATCGCGCGTCCGTTGGTTCCGTTCCAAAGTTCGGTCGGGGTTCCATCGGTTGCGATCCGCCACAGACCATCTCGCCCGCTCATCGGCGCGCGGTAGACGATGTAGCCAGGCCCGATGCGCGGCGAGATTCCCCCGCCTGTCGGCAGTGCGATCAATGCACTACCCGACTCGTCGAACGTCTGAGAACTGCGTGTGGCCCGCCACAGGCGACTCGTTGAGCGTGAGGCGGTAGCGACCAGCCGCCTCCCGTCGTCGCTCGCCGACAACGATGTGTATTGGTCGAGGCCGGTAACGATCCGGCGCGAGGTCTTGCGCGTGACGTCGAGCGCGTAAATCCACGGTCCCGATCCATCGCGATCGGTGGCGAGATACAACAGCGTTCGGCGATTGAGAAACGTCGGAAAGGATACTCGAGCGGCGTGAAAAGTCAGCCGCTCAGGTTCACCACCGGCTGCGGGAATTCGCCAGAGATCGCTCTCATCGAGCGGCAGGCCGTGAACAAAATAGATCTGGGCGTCATCCGGCGACCACACGGGAAAGTGGTTGTGAAAGCCAGTGCGTGCCACGTAGATCTGCCGGCCGACCTTCTCGTTTACTCGTGTGACGAAAAGCGGATCGCCTTCCGCTGGCGGGTGATAGACGATCCGTGTCCCGTCGGACGACCAGTCAAGTTCGGAAATTCCGGTGAGGTACGGCTGCGGCGCGCCGCCCATCGTCGGCACGGACCAGCCGGCGTCGACCGAGCCAGCGGGGTTTCGAGTCCAAAGTGCGACCAGTGACCCGTCGGGTGAGAACCCCAATGTTCGCGTCGCCGGGTTTCGCAGCTCGCGGATGCTCCCCTTGGTCAGCACGCTCCCCTCGGTCAGGTTACGGTTTCTCTCCGTCCCCACCTGACTTACCCAGACATCCCAGGCACCTCCACGGTCTGAGAGAAAGGCGATGAATTTTCCGTCACGCGAAATCGCCGCGTGCTGCTCCGCGCCACCGAAATCGGTCAACCTTATAGGCTTCGCACCCTCGAGTGGATTCCTCCAGAAATAGCCCGCTCGATCGAGTGTCCACATGGTGACGGCGGCGACGACGATCAGTACGGCTGCGGCTGCGGCGGCCCACCAGCCAACGCGGATGCGACGCGGCTGGAGCTGCGGCGGGTGAGAGTCGGGTTCAGTGAGCGCCTCCTCGATCTCGAGCCGTGCGTCGCCGACATCGCGCAGTCGCCGCTTCGGATCCTTCTCCAGGCACCGTCGGATAAGCCGCGTGATGTTGGCGGGCGTCCGCGCCGGCAGAAGCGCCCAGTCAGGCTCCTGCTGCAGCACAGCGGCCACCGTGTCAGGAGACGTTTCACCCGCGAATGCCGGACGGCCAGTCAACATCTGGTACAGCACACAACCGAAAGCCCAAACGTCGGTCCGTTTATCCACCGGTCGTCCTCGCGACTGTTCCGGGCTCATGTAGGCCACCGTGCCCGCTATGGCACCCTCGCGTGAATGCGCGTCTGCGATCGGCGACGCCCTCGCAATGTCATCGTGCGAGTCCTCCTTCGCAAACACTTTCGCCAGTCCGAAGTCGAGCACCTTGATCGCGCCACCCGGGGTGATCTTGATATTCGCGGGCTTCAAATCGCGATGGATGATGCCCTTTTCGTGTGCCGATTCGAGCGCATCCGCGATCTGCCGTGCGAGCTCGAGCGCCTCATTAATCGACAGGGCGCCGGCGGCGAGGTGCTCGGCGAGGGTCGGGCCTTCCACGAGTTCGAGCACGAGTCCGCGAACGTCGTCGACCTCCTCGATGCCGTAGATCGCGGCGATGTGCGGGTGATTGAGCGTCGCCAGGACGCGCGCCTCCAACTCGAAGCGCGCAAGCCGTCCGGGAATGGAAACGAAGGGATCCGGCAGAACCTTAATCGCGACATCCCGGCCTAATCGCGTATCGCGAGCGCGATACACTTCGCCCATTCCGCCGGCACCGAGAAAAGACTGAATGGCGTAAGGACCCAGCTGCCTGCCAACAAGCGCTTCGTGATCGTTCGCGAACATCTCCGCGGCCACGACGGTGACCGTCGTTGCGAGAAATCGGTCGGCCATCTCCGCGTGCGCGAGCAGACTCTCAACCTCCTGCCGCAGCGCGTGATCGTCTTGGCAGGCACTCGCGACAAAGGCGGCTCGCTCGTCCGTGCTGCGGTCCAGTGCCGCGTCGCAGAGTTCGTCGATGCGCTGACGGCGTTCGGCATCAGTCATGGTTTCTGGCCTTCGAGCTCGCGAAGGAGCCACAGTTTCGCCAGCCGCCAATCTCGCTTGACGGTGTCGGTGGACACTTTCAGGACTTCAGCGGTCTCCTCGACGCTCAGTCCGCCAAAGAAACGCAGCTCGACCACCCGGCTCTTTCGAGCGTCGGCCTTCGCCAATGCATCTAATGCGCGATCCAGGGCAACCACGTCCAACGCTGGATCCGACGCCGTCACGAGCGCCTCGTTGAAGGTCACTCGCTGAGCGTCGCCGCCGCGTTTGTGAAATCCCCGCCGCCGCGCGTAATCGACAAGAACACGCCGCATCAAACGGGCGGAGATTCCAAGGAAGTGAGCCCGATCCTGCCATCGAATCTGCCGCGCGTCGGTCAGCCGCAGAAATGCCTCGTTGACGAGCGCCGTCGTCTGCAGTGTGTGTCCGTGGCGCTCACGGCCCATGTAGCCACGCGCCAGGCGCCGGAGCTCTGCTTCCATGAGCGGAACGAGCTGGTCGAGGGCCGCATCGTCACCGTCGCTCCATGCGCGAAGGAGCTCGGTAACGGCACCAGGGGAACGGGTATTCACAATCGTTTCTGCCGAAGTATGGCCTATTCCGACTGTTCCCGGATCCTGCCGGGTTCGACTTCCAGGATTCGGAGGGGCGGTTCACCCTCCGGACCGCAATTCGCGCATTCCTCGATGCGGGACCGTTTCAAGGGCCGCGGAGGAATCATTCGATGAAACCACATTTTTGGAATCGGTTACTGGGCGGCCTCGTGGTCGCCGCGGCGATGAGCGTCACCTCGGTACCAGCGCGCGCTGCCAGCGACGGCACGGATGAGGTGCTGGAATGGAATCAGATTTTTATCGACACGCTCATCGCCACCGGCACGGCGAACTCGTCGAGCCCACGGCTCGGCGCCATCGTCCAGACCGCCGTCTTCGACGCCTACAACGGCATCGAACGTCGGTATACGCCAATCTGCGTTCCTACTGCCGCGCCGAAAGGTGCATCACGACGAGCCGCGGTGATTGCCGCGGCACATACCGCGCTTCGCGTATTGTTCCCGTCGCGCCAGGCGGAACTCGACGCGAGTTATGACGCGTCCCTGGCGGCCCTGAGCGACGATGAGGACGAGGATGGCGGGCAGGCGCGGGAACGGGGGATCGCCTGGGGCGCGCAGGTGGCAAACGCAGTGCTCGCGTGGCGTGCGAACGACGGATTCGGATTGACGTATCCGGCGTTCAGAGGCGGGACTGCAGTTGGCCAGTGGCGGCCAACGCCGCCGGCATTTGGAGCAATGTCTGCACAGGCGTTGGCTTTTACGTTGCCATTCGTTCTGCCCAAATCCGCTTTCTTTCGGCCGGCACCACCGAGAGGCTTGTTAACTGCGGCGTATACTGAAGACTTCAACGCGGTTAAGGCACTTGGGCGGGCTACAGGCTCGACACGGACTGACGATCAGACCTGGCTCGCTCCGTTCTGGGAAGGTAATGCCAGCGTTCATTGGAATCAGGCAGCCAATCAAATTGCCCGCGCGAACAACCTGTCGATGTCCAAGACCGTGCGGCTGCTCGCGTTGTTGAACATCTCAATGGCCGACACCATCTTTTCGACCTGGAATGCGAAACGCTTTTACGGCGCGAGCGATCCCGAACTGATGTGGCCTCCCGTGACGTGGCGCCCTGTGACGTCGATCCCGTTAGCAGACCTTGATGGAAATCCCGATACCGTTGCCGACTTCGACTGGACGCCACTCATCACGACGCCGTCGCATCCCGAGTACCCGTCAGGACACCCATCGCTGAACGGCGCCGCCGCAACCGTCCTCCTCAGCTGCTTTGAAGACGTACAAACGTTCACGCTGACGACCAAGACTCTCACCGAGGTGCTCAGCCGCACTTACACGAGCATCTCGCAAGCGCGATTGGATGGAAACAATGCGCGAGTCTGGGGAGGAATGCACTATCCGAGCACCGTTGCAGTCGGCAATCAACTGGGCGAGAACGTCGCGAACTACATCATGAAGTACGCGATGCAGCCGCTCCAGGGCCAGTAAGCAAAACGAGCAGCGAACGCCCGTCAGACGCGCCCGGCGTCGAGTTCGCGATCGAGTTGACCCGTCACCGCGCAGGGAGCTGTTATGAATCGCACATCTCTGATCGTCGTTCTTGCGGTTGCCTGCACGTTGCAGGCTCGCCAGGTTGGTGCGCAGTCGATGACCGGTGCGTTGATTGGCACGCTGACTGATGCACAGGGCGGAGTGCTACAAGGTGCAGTCGTGCGCGTCAGCTCGCCGGCGCTGATTGGCGGCTCTCGGGTGGTGACGACAGACGGACGGGGGCAGCTGCGATTCCCGGCGCTGCCCCCCGGCGAGTACTCGGTTGTTATCGAGCTGAACGGATTCAAGGCGTATCACGAGCAGAAAATCCGTATCGCCGCTGGCGCCACGATCGAACGATCGATGGTCCTGAATCTGGAGAACATCACCGAAACGGTGACCGTCGACGGAGCCGGCTCCAGACTCGAGGCGCGCGAGAGCGGCTTCGAAACGCGTTTTGGTCCTGAGGATCTCCAGGCAATTCCAACGCGACGCTTCAGCATGTTCGACTTCGTCAGGGCCGCGCCCGGTGTTTCGGCGACCTCGCCAGGAAGCGGATCGACCAACAGCATCTCAGCCTTCGGTTCCGGCACGAACGAGAACACCTTTCTGATCGACGGCACCAACTTCACGTGCCCGTGCAGTGGTGAGGCGCGGTCCGAACCGGGTGTTGACTTCATACAGGAAGTGCAAGTGCAGTCGGCGGGGGCGTCAGCTGAATTCGGCAACATGCAAGGTGCGGTGATCAATGTCGTGACGAGGCAAGGCAGTAATCGCTTTCTCTACGACACGTCCTACTATGGGCAGACAGCCGGTTTGACAAGTCACCCGGTGCAGCTCGTTTATCCCGGTCCTGCCAAGGCGAAGAGCGGTTACGAACGCGTCAAGTATCACGATCTGACGACGAATCTCGGCGGTCCGATCGCTCGTGATCGCGTGTGGTTCTTCACCGGATATCAGCACCTGCGCGACTACGACAGTCAGCCAGGCACCGACCCTGCCTCTCCGAGGACGTACGAGCAGGACAAGTTCTTTGGCAAGGTCACGTGGCGCCTCGCTCCGGGACTGCAGCTTCTTCAGAGCTACCATCAGGAGTTCTGGGTCAATCCCGAGCTTCCGACCTTCGTGAAGCCGTATGAGGCCACCCAGCGTCGACATGCATCCGTTCCAGCGGTGACGTTCGGCCATCTCACCCACAGCCTGTCATCCAACACCGTATGGGACGTGCGCGTCGGTCGCTTCGTCTATACGCGCGACGACGATCCGAGCACCGGCGACGTCACGATTCCCGGGCACTTCGACAGCGTGACCGGCGTGTCCAGCGACGCGCCGCAGACGTTCGGAAGACTGAAGCTCATTCGAACGACGACCAAGGGCACCATCAATCATTACCACCCTGGTCTGCTCGGGGCGGATCATCAATTCAGGATCGGCGGCCAATTCGAGAACGGTGAGCATCACCTCTCGTCGATCATTCCAACCGGTGTCAGGTATGTCGACAAGAGCGGTCAGCCGTCGGAGGCGGTGTCGAGCGATCCCTCAATTGCCGGTGGTGAGTCAATCACGACGAGCGCGTTCGTCAGCGATGCGATCACGATTGGCGGTTCGTTGACGATCAACGCCGGCATCCGTTTCGATCACAGCCGCGCGATCAGTCAAGATCTTCCGGTGCTCGATACCCAAGGCCATGAGACCGATGACATGGTTCAAGGTCTCGGGACGCTCTACTCGTGGAGTGTGTGGTCCCCGCGGCTCGGGGTGACCCTGAAGCTCGCGAGTGACGGCCGCACAATTCTGCGCGGCAGCTACGGCAGGTTCAACCAGGGAGTCTTGACCGGTGAACTCGCGCCGTTCCATCCGGCCGCGACACCGATCACGCGCGCAGCCTACAATCCAGCGACGGGTGGCTACCCAACGATCATCTCGGTCGTCGATCCCAACATCAACCTGCAGCTGGATCCCGGCATCCGGACGCCGCACACAGACGAGTATTCCATCGGCATCGACCGAGAGGTCGGTGGTGGAGTGTCGGCTGCGGTCGCCTACGTCGGCAAGCGCGGCAGCGACTTCATCGCGTGGACTGATGTCGGTGGTCAGTACACGCTGGAGACGAGGCGGGTATCCAATGGCACAACTGTGCCGGTGTTCGTCCTCGCGAACGCGACCGCCGATCGCCGATTTCTTCTGACGAATCCGTCAGGTTATTCACTCACCTACAACGGACTGGTTCTGGCGGTTGACAAGCGCCGCTCGCGTGGCTGGCAGGCGTTTGGATCGTACACGTATTCGCGCGCGTACGGCATGCAGGTCGCCAGCAACGGGCTCGCCTCGGATCCGCAAGTGAGCACGATTGCCGGCTCCCCCTACCTGACGTTCGGTCAGGACCCGAATACTTTGACGAACGCGCGGGGACGGCTCCCGAACGATCGTCCGCATATGCTCCGCGTCATGGGCAGCGTTGACGTGCCATGGATACGACTGACGCTGGCCGGCAATGCGCAGTATTTGAGCGGCAAACCGTGGGCTGCCAGCGCGCTGATCTCA
>Ga0075418_10004258_pt1 | contig 16322 bp, 9 predicted proteins | sample SoiMetdeltSBSDD2_FD_81776 | JGI IMG/M metagenome (GOLD analysis project Ga0075418, IMG submission 81776) | Bulk soil microbial communities from a Populus tree surrounding site in Tennessee, USA - Soil MetaG P. deltoides SBSDD2 | ecosystem: Environmental > Terrestrial > Soil > Tree plantation...
TCCCTGACTCAGCAGGTTAGCGGCATCCTTCCCGTTGATCTCGTTCTGTGTGGCGCTCGGGAAGGCGCAGTGCGCCTTGAGGTCCCACAGCGGGTTGTGGTCGAGCTTGGGATCGATGGGGACGTAGCGGGCGCTCTTCCACTTGTCGGTGTACTCCTTGATGCGGCCGCGGCGCACATTCTTGAGCTCCAGCACGAAGGCGAGCTTGTCGCGGCTGATGCCCTCGGCGTCGTAGATGAAGCCGCCGGAATCGGAGAGGCTCACTGGTTTCGCGCCCAGGTCGAGCAGCTTCTCGATGGTGTACTGGGCGACGTTGCCGCTACCGGACACCAGAGCAACTTTGCCTTCCAGGGTCTCCTTGCGCGTCTTGAGCATCTCCTGGGCGAGGTAGACCGCGCCGTACCCCGTGGCCTCGGGCCGGATGAGCGAGCCGCCCCAGTTGAGGCCCTTGCCGGTGAGGACGCCGGTGAACTCGTTGCGCAAGCGCTTGTACTGCCCGAAGAGGAAGCCGATCTCGCGGCCGCCCACACCGATGTCGCCAGCGGGCACGTCCGTGTCCGGCCCGATGTGGCGGAACAACTCGGTCATGAAGCTCTGGCAGAAGCGCATCACCTCGTTGTCGCTCTTGCCCTTGGGGTCGAAGTCGGAGCCGCCCTTGCCACCGCCCATGGGCAAGGTGGTGAGGGAGTTCTTGAACACCTGCTCGAAGGCGAGGAACTTGAGGATGCCGAGGTTCACCGAAGGATGAAAGCGGAGCCCGCCCTTGTAAGGGCCGATGGCGCTGTTCATCTCGATGCGGAAGCCGCGGTTCACCTGGACGTTGCCCAGGTCGTCCAGCCAGGGGACGCGGAACATGAGGACGCGCTCGGGCTCGATGATGCGCTCCAGAATCTTGGCCTTGCGGTATTCGGGATGGCGCTCGAAAACGAGCGCCAGCGATTCGGCGACCTCGTGCACCGCCTGATGGAACTCGGGCTCCGAGGGGTTCTTCGACTTGACCTCGGCCATCAGCTTGGCGACGTACTCGTTCATGCTGGACCCTCCCGCGGGTGGTGTGGCGCACTGTGCAGCCATCTCCTTCGACGAGTAGCCGTCGGAAATCAGGATGGCGAGCTGGCAGTCTACAGGCCGCCGCAGCCGGATTCCAGCGGCGGGGGAGAAGCTCGGGCGGCCAGCAGCAGGCGCCGGCGCGGTTCTCGGCCCTCATGGAAATCATGGGGCAGCAATGCCTCCGTGGAAGGGCGCACCGTCGACAAAAGGTGGTAAAAGGTTGCGGCTGATCGGTCGTGAGAAAGCGCACGCGCGAACCCTACGATGTCGTCACCATCCGGCCCGACGGCGGCGGCGAGACTTTTGCCGATGCTGGCATACGGATCCGGATACGATTGATTTGTAATACTTGTACGGAATGGGGCGGCAGCTTTCCATTTGCGGGGATACCAGCCGGCTGCCGTTGAGGAAAGCGCCGTCGCCGGGTTTCTCCACGACCGCAGGTGCAGTGGGACGCTCCGGGGAGGCAGGAGGCGTGCTAGCATCGCCTGGCCGGCAGCGTGAGACCGGCGAGGGCGCATGGAGCAGAGCACCGGCAGTCTCTGGGAAAAGTACGACCCCACCTACGCGGCCTTCCGGGATCTCATGCCCTTCCGGATCCGCGAGGTACTCCTCGTTTCCAGCCAGTACGACTCCTACATCCTCGAGGAAGATGGCCGGCTGTCGGAGAGTCTTGACGCCGAGTTCCTCGACATCGGCCTGAGCCACGCGCCGCACATCACCCGGGTCTCCACGGGTGAAGCGGCGTTGCGCGCTCTCGACTCGAGCAGCATCGATCTGGTCATCACCATGACCCGGCTCGGAGACATGGATGTGGTGCAGTTCGGGCGCAGCCTGAAGGAGAAGCACCAGGCGATCCCCCTCGTGCTCCTCGCCGACAGCCCCGCCGGGGCGAGTCGGGTGAAGGAAGTGAACACCGCGCGAACTTTCGATCAGATCTTCGTCTGGCGCGGCGACACCACCCTCTTTCTCGCCATCATCAAATACATCGAAGATCGGGAAAACGTCGAGAACGACACGCGGCAAGCTGGCGTGCGCGCGATCATCCTGGTGGAGAACTCGGTGCGCTTCTACTCGACGTACCTGCCGCTCCTCTATGCCGAGCTGATGGAACAGACGCACTCGCTCATCGGCGACGTGGCCAATCCGCGGCAGCGATTGCGCCGGCTCAAGGCGCGGCCGAAGATCCTCCTGGCGGAAACCTTCGAGGAAGGCTGGGCACTCTTCGAGAAATACCGGGAATACACGCTCGGCATCATCACCGATGCCCGCTTTCCCAAGGGCGGTACCATCGAAGGCGAGGCCGGGCTCGAGTTCGTGCGCCGGGTGAAGCAGGAAGACCCGGACATGCCGGCGCTCATCCAGTCCTACGAGGCCGACCTGGAGGCGAAGGCGCACGCGCTCGGGGCCGCGTTTCTCTTCAAGGGTTCCAAGCAGCTGCACCAGGAGATCCTCCGCTTCCTCGAGACGAGCCTTGGTTTCGGCGACTTCGTTTTCATCCTCCCCGACGGCGAGCCCGTGGGGCGGGCGCGCAACCTGGCGGAGATGCGGGAAAAGCTGCGCGAGGTGCCGGAGGAGTCGCTGCGCTACCACGCCTCGCGCAACCACTTCTCCAACTGGTGCCGGGCGCGCACGGAGTTCGCCCTCGCCGCCCGCATGCGGCCGGTGAAGGTGGAGGCGTTCCCCAACATCGAGGGCCTGCGCCGCTACCTCGTCGACGCCTTCAGCCAGCTCTACACCGAGACGCGACGCGGTGTGGTGGCGGATTTCACTCCCGGTTTCGACGAGAAGAGCGGCTTCGCCCGGATCGGTACCGGCTCCATGGGCGGGAAGGGGCGCGGGCTCGGCTTCATGAACTCGCTCATCGCGCGGCTGGGGGAGGCGGAGCGGAGCGGTGTGCGCCTCTTCGTGCCGCCGGCGGCGGTGATCGGGACGGACGTCTTCGAGCAGTTTCTGTACGAGAACCAGCTGGCCGCGCTGGCGCTTTCGGATGTACCGGATGAAGTGATCGCCCGGGCCTTCCTGGATTCCACCTTGCCCGCCGCGACGCGGCAGGACCTGCAGGCTTTCGTGGAGCGCATCACCTATCCCATCGCGGTGCGCTCGTCGAGCCTGCTGGAGGACTCCTACGATCAGCCCTTCGCAGGCATCTACCGCACCTACATGCTGCCGAACAACCACGCCGACCTGCAGGTGCGCTTCGACGATCTCTGCAACGCGGTCAAGTTGGTCTACGCCTCGACCTTCTCGCGCAATGCCAAGGCCTATCTGCAGGGCACACCCTACCGCCCGGAGGAAGAGAAGATGGCGGTGGTGCTGCAGCGGCTCGTGGGCCGCCGGCACGAGCAGTTCTTCTACCCCGATTTCGCCGGCGTGGCGCGCTCCTACAACTTCTATCCCGTGCTCGACCTCGCCGCCGAAGGCGGCATCGCCATCGTCGCCCTCGGGCTGGGGCGCACGGTCGTGGAGGGAGGCAAGGCGGTGCGCTTCTCCCCCGCGTCCCCGCTTTCGATCCCGCAGTTCGGGAGCGCCTCCCAGATCATGCGTACGGCGCAGCGCGACTTCTACGCCCTGGACATGGAGCGACAGGTGCCACCGCACCTGAGCGACCGGGACGACACCGTCGTGCAGCTCGATCTCGCGGCCGCCGCGGCGCACGGGACCCTCGCTCCGGTGGCCTCGGTGTACTCCCAGGACAACGACGCGGTGTACGACGGCTTGTCACGCCGCGGCGTTCCCCTCGTCACCTTCGCCCCGGTCCTCAAGAACCGTCTCCTGCCGCTCTCCGAGATCCTGCAGCGACTGCTCGGGATCGGCCGGGAGGCCATGAGCTGCGAGGTGGAGATCGAATTCGCCGTCGACCTGCACGGCAGCAGCGGCACCGCCGAGTTCGCCGTGGTGCAGATCCGGCCGATGGTGGTCGAAGCGGGGACGGAGGACCTCGACGAAACCCTGCAGCGCCTTACGCCCGCGGACATCCTCTGCTCCAGCGAACGGGCCCTCGGGCACGGGCGCGTTCGTGACATCCGCGACGTGGTCTATGCCCGGCCGCAGCGCTTCGACCGCTCCCGCACCACCGACATCGGCGCCGAGGTCGGCATCCTCAATCACTACCTGGGCGAGCAGGGGCGGCCGTACCTGCTCATCGGCCCGGGCCGCTGGGGTACGGCGGACCGCTGGCTCGGCATCCCGGTGGAATGGCGGCAGATCTCCGGCGCCCGCGCCATCATCGAGACCGACCTGGCGGACCTCTCGGTCGAGCCCTCCGAGGGCACGCACTTTTTCCAGAACCTGACGTCCTTCGGCATCGGCTACTTCACGGTGAGCGAGCGCGCCGGCGGCGGCTGGGTGGACTACTCCTGGCTCGACGCGCAGCCGGCGGAGCGCGAGACCACCTTCCTCCGCCACGTCCGCTTGCCCCGGCCGCTGGATCTCCGCCTCGACGGCCACTCCCGCCGCGGCGTCATCTTGAAATGAGAGCCAGGCCGGGACGGCGATATTCGTGTGCTGCTCAAAACGCCTGTTCTGAGCCCTGACTCCCCTGAGAATGAGCGGTCCCCAGCCGGCGTCGTCGTTGATAGCTCGATAGCGGAGGAGTACAATCACTTCGTTCCATGGGAGTCGGCTCGACGCCGAGACGGCCTCCAAGCGCTATTTTTCGAGCCGGCTCCGACCGAAGGGAGGGCTCGATGAAGCACAGCAATTGGCTCTTCGTCTTGGGGCTACTCGTGGCAGCGCCTGCAGGCGCAGAAGTCTTCATGAAGGCGACACTCGCAGACGCCAGCGCAGTACTCCAGTTGGAACTCCAGAACACAGCGTCGATGCCGAGCGAGGTGGCTGGCTTCGACATCTACCGCCTCGATGCGTGGCGCTCCGACGGGGGAACGTTAATCACGCAGATCGCTCTCCCCCGCCAGAACGGGAGGTACGAGGTCGTGGATCCTGGGATCGAGAACGACCATCTGTATCTCTACACATTGAAGTCCGTGGACGTGATGCGCCGCCCCATCGCCGAAGACTGGGGCACCTATCTCTCCGTGGGTCGTGCGCTGGTCGCGGAAGCCACGGTCGTCCAAGGTGCCTGCGACGCCTATCTGCAGTCGTGTCCTGCTGCGTTCTTCCAGAACGGCAACCCGGTACGTTCTGTGGCACCGGCCGTCGTTGGAGACGGGCAATACTACCGAATGTACGGGCGTATCCTGGGCCCCTCGACAGCGATGAGCGCGGACATGATCACCGAGGTCGACGAGCTCGTGCCGATGGAGTGCTTGTCGACCACTGCAGTCGCACCCTCGACGTGGGGGCAGGTGAAGCGGTTCTTCCACTGAGAAGACCTGTTGTCGCGGCCTCCCTCTGCTCTGGGTGGAGGGAGGCCGCTGTTTTCAAGGGCCGACCGGATCATCGGCCGAGGGCCAGTGAAGTGGGAACCCAGCTCAGAACTGCGACCAGAGGTACTGGTTCGTCACCTCGTGGTGGAAGACGATCTCGCTGCGCTTGATGCGCGAGCCGAGAGCCTTGGGGCAGCGCTCGGCGGAGGCGAGCTTGAGCTCGGCGAACTTCTCGTGCACCACCGTGCCCAGGAGGTTCTCGGCAAACTTGCTGGCCTTGAACATGCGCATGGCGTCGTAGACGTTGTCGGGCAGGAAGCGCGTGCGCGGGCGCTTGCCGTCGTTGTCATCGTCGGGCACCGGACCTTCGAGACCGGTGCGGAAGAGGGCGTAGATGGCGAGATACGGATTCGCGTCCGGGGCGATGGAGCGTACCTCGATGCGCGCCGTTCTCTCGTTGCCGATGGGAATGCGCACCATGGAGCCGCGGTCGCTAGGCGAGACCTTGATCTGATTCGGCGCCTCGTAGTGCGGGTCGAGCCTCCGGTAGGCGTTGACGCTCGAGTTCAGGATCAAACAGATGTCGTTGCCGTTGGCCAGGATCTTCTGGATGAAATCCCAGGCGGTCTTGGAAAGACCGTCTTGCCCCTTCTTGTCGTAGAAGAGATTCTTTCCCGCCTTGGACAGCGACATGTTCGTGTGCATGCCGTTGCCGTTGACCCCGGCCACCGGCTTGGGCAGGAAGCAGGCGGTGAGATCCATGGACGCCGCTACCTGGCGAGCCACGAGCTTGTAGAGCTGCACCTGATCCGCAGCGATGGTGGCCTCGGTGTAGCCGTAGTTCATCTCGAACTGGGAAGGCGCCACCTCGGGGTGATCCTTCTCATTGGCGAAACCGAGAGCGCGTTGCACCTCGGCGGCGGTGTCGATGAATCGGCGCAGCGTGTCGCCAGGGAGCGAATGATAGTAGCCGCCGGTGGAGATGAATTCGAAGGCGCCGGTCTCGAGATAGCGCCGCTCGGCGTCCCGCCCCTTGAAGATGAAGCCCTCGATCTCGTTGGAAGCGTGCGCCACCATGTCCTTCTTGGCCAGGCCGGCACAGAAGCCCTTGAGCCGTGCCCGCAGGTCGGCGGCGTAGGAGGAACCATCCTGGTCCTGCACCTCGCCGAAGACGAGGACCTTCCCGGGCCCGAACATGTCGGATGGCAACCAGTAGAAGGCAGGCCAGTCGATGGCGAGGCGCAGGTCCGATTCGGCCTGGCGCGAGAAACCACGGATCGAGGAGCCGTCGAAGGTCAGGTTGTCCGCCGACTTGAGCAGGAACTTCTTGTCGTAGTCCAGCATGTGCAGCCGGCCCTCGAGGTCGGTGAAGCACACGGTGAGCGCCTTGATCCGCTTCTCGTCGGTCAAGTACTTGAGCCGCGCTTCCCGGATCTTGCCCGGATCCTTGCGGGCATACCGCTCGGCCTTGGCCTCAAGGTTCATTTCCTCCAGCTGGTCGTACGGAATCTCCAGGAAATCGCGCAGGGGCTGCATGGACCTCTCCTCGGGTCTCGGGTGGCTGGAGGAATAAAGCATAAAACTAGCCATAGCTGCAATAATCTTGGCTAGATTTAGTATTATACCAGTTTAAATAATGACAAAACAAGAAATTGCAGGGGCTTGCTTCAGGAGGAGGGCTGCTGCCGTGGCCCCCGGCGGGCTCTCGCGGTAAGCAGGAGCAGGCCCCCCACGAGGGCCACCAGGACCGGAACCAGCCAGAGTGGCGGGGAGGGATCATCGCCCGGCGCCGCGGGCCGACCGATCACGATGAAAGCCGCCCAGTCGCGTACCGGAGCTCCCGCCTGGAGCATGGCCAGCTGGGCCTGCTGCAGGCCGAGATCCGCGGGCGCGCGTGCATCCGTACGCGCCGCGTGGAAACGATCCATCAAACCGACGGTGCTGCGATCGGCGATCTCCCACAGGGAGACCACGAGCTGCCGCGCGCCGGCTTGCAGAAAAGCGCGTGCCAGTCCGAGGAGCCCCTCGCCTCCCGCCTGCTTCCCGAGCCCGGTGTCGCAGGCGGAGAGCACCACCAAGTCGGCATCGAGCCGGAGGTCGAGGATTTCCCGGGCCTGCAGGAAACCATCCTCGGCGGGATCTTCGTCCTGTGCCAGCGCCAGGCCGCTCGACCAAGGCTCGCGCGGGTCGAACCAGGCATGGGTGGCGAAGTGGACGACCGTGGCCTGCGGCAAAGCCCCGACCACGGCATCCTCGGTGGCGTCCTCACCGACGAAAGTGTGCGCCCGGCGGAAGTGACGCGCCACCTGGTGGACTTCCTCCTCGGCATAGGGCAGCGGCCCGAAGCGGAAGGAGGTGGGGCCGCGCCTTTCGTCCAGGAGCGCCGCCGTCCGGTAGGTGGTCGGGTTGCCCACCGCGAGCAGCAGAGGGGACCGACGATGGCGTCGGGGCCACAAGGACGGGTCGAGGACGCTCGCCGAAGGCGCGCAGGCAATGGCGTGGGTCTCGACGAGGAAGCCCTCCTCCCTCCGCAGCGCAGCGAACGGCAGGGTGACGAGGGGACCGTCGGTGACGATGAGGAGGCGCGAGGTCGCTGCCAACTCTAGCTCGACGGGAGCGAGAAGCAGTTCCTGCAAGCGCACGGCGAGCTCATTCAAGTTCGGGGCTTCGGCGCCGACGGCAGTACGGAAGGAATCGACCAGTGCACGCAAGCTGTCGGCACCGAGTGCGATGGTTCGTACCCGCAGGCCGCTCCCGGTGAGCGCGAAGACAAGGCTCTCGTGTGTCCCCACGAGATACTCGACGAGGACCTGGCCCGGGAGGAGTACGCGCTCGCGGACTTCCGCGGCACGGAGCGGCGGCCGGAGTCCGGTGAGGTCACCGTAGAGCGGAGCGCGAGCAGCAATTTCCTGCTCCGTATCCCGCAGCTCCTGCAGCACGGCACCCAGGTCACGACGCAAGGAGTCGATCCGAGCCGGATCGGCTCGTTCCTGCGAGACGGTCCACGACAGAATCGCTTGTGTTTTCTCCATCTGACGGCGCAAGGAGGCCTGGCGCTCGCGCAAAGCCCGCGGCGCTTCCGGCGCCTGTTGCGGAATGGTGCCTCCCAGGACCTCGAGTAGGGCGCGCCCGTGCGCCCGTTCGGCTACTTGATACGCCTCGGCGAGGAAGCTGTCGACGTGCGCACCAGTGCTCCCTCTCACGGGGAGTTGCCAAGCCAGAGCACAGAGAGTGCGGGCGCGCTGGAAGTAGAGCTCGTGCACCTGTTGTTGGAAGGCGATGCGCAGTTCCTCGCCGCCCAGGTGAGTGCGCACGGCTTCGGCGTTCTGGATCGCGGTGGCAAAAGCGCCCGCCGCAGCGCCGGGATCGCCGAGTGCCACCCAGGCACGGCCTCTCTCGAACAGTGCGTCGCGTCGCTGCGGCTCCTGCCCGGTGGCTTTGACGACCGCCAGGGCGGAATCGGACCAAGCCAGGGCCCGCACCGGCGCACCGCGTTCGTTGCAAACGTGAGCAAGCATACACGCCAGCTCGGCGAGAGCACTTTGTTCGCCGGCCTCCTGGGCGAGAGCGAATGCCGCCGCCAAGTCGGCTTCGGCGGCGACGACATTCCGGCGCCGCAGGTGCAGCCCGGCGCGATCAGCGAGAGTCCAGAGACGCAGGTAGGGGTAATGAAACGACTGCTGCAGCCGCCATGACTCGGCGAGGCGGGCCTCGGCTTCTTCGAGTTTCCCTTGCGACGCGAGCACGCCCGCGATCCAGCGGTGCATGCCGGCCTCGAAACGCGGGTTTTGCATCTGCCGGGCCATGCGTGCAGCTTCCGTGAGTTCGAGCAAGGCCTCTTCGTTCTCCCCGAGTCTGGCGTGCAACATGCCGAGGGAGGAGTGCACGTTGGCCACGGCGCGCGGGAAGCCCAGTGCCGTCGCCTGGCGCAGCGCTTCGCGGAGTGTGGTGATGGCGGCAGAAAAGCGTTCGCCATTGCTGTGCAGCTGGCCGAGGCGGACGAGAGTGGCTACGGCCTCGCCCTGGGCACCCGAGCGGGCGGCGAGCTGGAGCGCCGCTTCCACGTATACGAGGGCCGAGTCCGGCTCACCGGAGCGAGCGAAGGCCAGGCCGAGATCGGCTAGAACACGGGCTTCGAGGCGGGGCACGGCAGCGCGGCGGGCGTGCACGAGCGCCGAGTCGTAGCTCGCGAGGGCGCGTCGCGGGTCCACGTGGGTCAGCTCGTACATGGCGAGTGCTGTCCAGGCCTCGGCGGCCAACCCGTCGTTCCGCTCCCGGCGTGCCGTTTCGACGAGGGCGCGCAACGTGTCGACCACCGGCCCGCCCTGACCCTCGTTGACCACGGCGAGGCCGATTCCAGCTTGTGCCCTGTTGGCCAGCGCTTGGTCGCCGAGTTCTCGGGCGAGCGCCAGGGCCGACCGGTGCGCCTCGGCCGCCGGAGAGAAGAGCCCCATGCACTGGAGACAGGAGCCGAGAAGCCAGCTCGCCTCCGCCTCGGTGCGCCGATCATGGCTGGTACGTGCACTCTCGACGAGAACGAGCAGTCCCTGTCGCGCTTGCGCCCATCGCCCCGCATCGACCCAGGTACGCAACTGCTCGAGATTGGGTGCCGTGACGGTGCCGGGTGGCGCCACGATGCCCGTCTTCCCCGCGGTGTCGGCACCGGCCGGCATGGGAGAAACGGGTGTCGCGTGATGGAGGGCGACGGCGCCCGGGGCTGCCACGACCTGTGGCACGGCTGCGCCGTCGAGGAGGATGGCGACGTTCGCCGCCAGGACCAACCGAACTGCCGCACCGCCCGAAGCGAGCGGCCTCATGGTCGCAACCGGCGGTCGAGGTCCTGGGCTCGCGGAGCGTAAGCGCCCGAAGAGGCAACGAGGAGAGCGAGGACTCGGCGCGCCGCCTCGCGCTCGCCTCGGGCGAGGTACGCGTTCGCCAGCACCCATTGCACCGCGTCGCGCTGCTCACCCTCGGCACGGGGCGCGGCTCGTTCCAAGAGTGGAATCGCGCCCTGCAGATCTCCGCCCACCGCGAGCACCAGGCCCAGGCCGTAGGCTGCCGGCACCGAGTCCGGTTCGCGCTCCAAGGCGGCGCGGAAATAGCGCTGTGCCTCGGCGTGTTGGCCGAGGTCGAAGTACGACGCCCCGGCATCGAGAAGCTCGGCCACTGCGTCCCCGGGCGTCGAGCTGCGCATGCCCCCGCTCGCCGCAATCTGGGGCGGGAAGCTGGCCCAACGCCGGATGTCGCTCCGGCGGGCCTCCTGCCAGAGCCCTAAGCCGATGAGAAGCGCGGCGGCAGCGGGAACGAGCAAACGCGGACGGAGGAAGGGCACGAGCCCCGCCAGCCGGCGCTGCACTCTCGGAACGGGGACCGACACCGTGGACGGTGATGCAGCAATCGCCGCAGCGGTAGGCGGTTCTTCCTGCAACAATGCCGCGAAGCCTGAGCGCCCTTCGCGCAGGGCCTCCGCCATCCGGACGCCGCGCTCGAGCTCCAGGACGCAAGCATCGCACTCGAGCACGTGCTGTTCGAAGGCGGCGCGCTCGGCCGGCTCGAGCGCTCCCAGCTCGTAGCGAGCCACCAGCGCTTGCAACTCCGGCCGTGGGCAGGGGGCGCTGTTCATCGTCCACCCCCTTCGCCTTCCTCCAGCATGGCGAGCAAACGGGTACGACAGCGGGAGATGCGGCTGTCGATGGTTCCCATGGGTTCGCCATCGAAGGCGTTCCGGATGTCCTCCCGTGACGCTCCTTCCAGGAGCAGACGGAAGATCCGGCGGCAGTCACCGGACAGTCGTTGCAATGCGTTCTCCAGCGAATGGACGAGCTCCACCATGGTCTGCCCGCCACTCACGACGAGAGACGCCGACTCGGAAGCGTGGGGGATGCCACCGGTGCCGAACCGGTCCTTGTCCCGCTGCCGGCGCGTCAGATAGTTGCCCACCTTGTGGTGCAGGATGGTGAACAGCCAGGGGAAGAGCCCATGCTGCAAGTCCGCCTCGCGGTATTTCTCCAGGGCGGTGCGGATCGTCTCCTGCGCCACGTCCTCGGCGGCGACGTAGTCCCAGATCCTCTTTTTCGCCAACGCCAGGGTTCTTGCATGCAAGCGCGAGAACAAGGCGTTCTCGGCGGCGGCATCGCCACGCCGCGCCCGCGCCAGGAGGGCGTCGATGCCCATGGCTTCGGTGGCAGGATCCACGCTCGGTGAACTCCGCGGCACCGTGGGAGGAGTTGGGCGAAGAGTCAAAGCCAGGATACCGGCAGATGGGAGCAGGCGCAAGGAAGACCCGGGTGATGGAAAAGAGGAGACACAGGCTGCCGAAGGCCTCGACCAGGAGGAAGCCATGGCTCCTAGACCCATGTACCGCTGGCTGCTGGCGGCGAGCATCGTATTCATGTTCGCGGCCGTGGCTCTAGCGGGAGACTTCACCTTGTATCCGGATCACGAGCAGGTGCGAGCCACGTTGCCGGCGACCGACAGCGGCGTCCAAGGCGGCGCCTACTGTGGCCCGACCTCCGCCTCGGACGTGGTGAACTGGTTGAACGACAACGGTTATCCAGGACTCGATTTCGACGACAGCGACGCTGCCGCGATCACCCTCGAGATCTTCGGTCTCGGCCTCTACCTTTCCACGGATCCGAACGGTGGCACCGAGCCCGCGGATTTCAGGGACGGTTTGCAAGACTTCTTCGACGATCACGATCTCGGCGACCGCTTCGAGGTCAGCTACGTCGGCCGCAACATGGGCTCCGAGATCGAGCAGACGTTGGGGCACACTTTCGGGACCATCGGGCTCCTGCTCAATGTGGGGAACTACGTCATGGCCCGGGTGGGTTGGTACGAATCCGATGGTGACCGCTGCGGCGGCCATTACGTGGCGGTGACGGGTTACGACGAGGACGCCGGCGACTTCACTGTGCGCTTCCGGGATCCATCGGACGGTAGACTCCAAGTACGCACACGCTCCATCGTCGACGGTTTCTATGATCTCGAGGATCCGGCCTCGGGAGGCTGCCCGGCGCCCTGCATCGTCAATCGCTTCGCCTCCTCTTGGGAGTGGAGCCGGAGCCCTAGTACTTCTTGCGACAACACAGACCGGAACGGCTACCAAGACGGCATCATCAGCATCCGGCCGATTTCCCTCCTCACCCTCGGAGCGGGCACCTTTCTCGTGAGCAACAACCTGGCGACAGGAGCCACGCACGTGGTCACCACGACCACCGGTGGCCCACCGACGACGATCGCGTACCACCCCCACCTCTTCCACATCTATCACTGCCGCCCAGGGGAGAACGTGGTCTACAAGACCGACTACGTCACCAATGCGGTGACGCCGCTTCCGATCACGACAGCACTCAATCAGCCCCGGCGGCTCATCTTCGGGCCGCGGTTGCGGCTCTACATCCTGCAAGGGCCGGCGGCCGGGCCCTCCGAGGTCCTCGCCGTCGAACCGGACTTCACTCCCAGTGGCTCGCTGACCGCTCCGATCCTCACGGATCTGGCCTACTACGAAGCGGCGGACCGTATCGTGCTGTGGAGTGGCCCCTCGGGCCAGCTCGGTCAATTCACGCCCGACCTCACCCCGGTAGGGTCGTTGATCACGTTGCCCTCGGGACCCACGTTCGTGAATCCCGGCTACATGGCTGTCGATCCACGCAATGGCATCGTCTACTACAATCACAACGGTAGCAGCTCCATCTTCCGCTACAACCTGGGGACGATGTCGGCCATGCCGGCCCTCCCATTGACCGGGGTCGATCCCGCCGGGATGGCCGTCGACAACCGCGGCCATCTTTTCGTCGCCCGCGCCGGTGCCGGAACCGTGCTCGAGTTCGACGCCGCGGGCGCGCCCGTCACGGGTTCTCCTGCCACCGCTGTCAGTGCCAACGGCCTGCTGGCGCTGACGCGGGCGGTGCGGCGACCGCTCACGAACGACTACACCGCAGGGCGTCGGGACAACGACATGCCCGTGGTCCTCGGCGATTTCGACGCCGACCTGGACGTGGACGCAGCGGACATGCAGAGCTTCATGGACTGCTTCTCCGGCGCCGGTCTTCCCTATATTGAGAACCAAGGCTGTCAGCTCGGCGACTTCGACAACGACTTCGACGTGGACTGCGACGACCACACGGCGTTCCGCGCCGCTTGGACCGGCAGCCAGCCGCCGGTGTTCTGGGACTGCGCCGGCCCCACGGACGTGCTGGAGATTCCCGTGCTGCGCGTCCGCCTCGAACCGGTCGTTCCCAACCCGTTCAACCCGATGGCGGCGATCGCCTTCCAGCTGCCGCGCCCCATGCAGGTGCGCCTCACGGTGCACGACGTGCGTGGCCGGGAGGTGCGCGTGCTGGCGAGCGGCATGCACGGCGCCGGACGCCAGCGCCTCGTCTGGGACGGAACCAATCGGCACGGCCTACGCCAGCCTTCCGGCGTCTACACCCTGCGCCTGGTCACCGAAGAGGGAACGGAAACACGCAAGATCGTTCTCCTCGAATAGCGAGGCCAGGCCTCATGAAAAGCGGCGCCGCGCCCCTTCAAGGACGCGGCGCCGTCAGCATTCCAGAGAGGAGCGGCGAAGGCCCCACGACGCCGGCCTTCGCGCGGGGCACTCAATCCGGGATGTCGCCGCCACCCCGTTGGTTGAGGCCGTTGAACACCCTCAAAGCGCTCTGGATGTCCGTCTCCAAACCCGGGTAGCCCGTGATGATCGGCTGCTTGAGGCTCGCGACCTCCTGCGCGGAGAGAATCAGCGATTCGCCCCAGGTGATCAACACGTCCTGCAGCAGTGTCTGGGTGGTGAGCCCCCGGCCAGCGGCATCGTTGAGCTCGGTGGCGAGGAGCACCATGAGGAGCTTGGGCAAGGAAGCGTGGGTGAAGTCGGTCAAGATCTCGTAGGCTTCGTGCAGCTCCTGTCCGTCGGTGAACTGATAAGGAATCGGGAGGAATTGGCCCTCGATCTGGTTCAGGAAGCCGAGGACCGCAGCCGCGTCGTAGCCGCCGCGCGTACCGCCCTTCTTCACTTGGTACAGGACATCGGCCCAGAACATCTCGTCCAGTCCCGTGGTGGGCAGCGCGCCGCTGGTGATGGCAGACACGATCACGTCTGCCTGCGGCTTGTAGCCGAAGGCGATGTTCGTGGCGTTCGGGCCGATGGTGACGTTCTGCGTCGTGGGTCCGGTGGCAGCGAAGAACGCTGCCAGCTGCTCGTTGAAATCGACCGCGGCCGTCGATACCGGGACGCCCACGGAGTAGGTGCCGGAGTTGAGGGTGAACTGGTAATGGCCCGCCGCGTCGGTCACCGTGGTGCTCGTCCCGATCTGGACGGTCACCGACCCGATTCCGGGCTCGGTCGCTGGATTCTGGGTGCCGCTCGCATCGTTATCGATGAAGACCGTGCCGGAAATCACGAAGGCTCCTTGGCAGGGGCCAGGAAGGAGCCCGGTGTTGCTGGTGCCGCCGCTCCGCACGGCGACTTGCACGGCGCCCAGAGGCATGTCGCCGGAGAAGGTGATGGTGTAGCGGCGGGTTTCGCTGGCGCCGAGCGGCAAGTCCCACTTCAGGCCGAAGAGGCCGCTGCTCGGGTCCACGCCCAGGTGACCGCCGGGCGGGGTGGAACCCAGCAAGCCGACGGCGCAAGGGGGAATCTGGATGACGAAGCGGTCGAGAGTCGACCCCGCCCCCGTGCCTGTCACGATGTAGGCGAAGGTCGTCTTACGGTTGACGAGCGAGCGCCCGTCGAAAGTGACCTGATATCCGTTCACCAGTTGCGACGTGGGCGCGGAGATGACACCGGAGATGTCCGAGGCGGAGTCGGAGCTCGGTGTCGGTGGCGAGGTCGGAGTCTCTTGCTGCATACAGCCGGAGAGGGCGAGCAGGAGGCTCACCAGCACGAAGGTTCGGCTCTGGCGATTCACGATGTACTCCCGGATCCTGAGACCGATCCAATCAAGTTGCAACGAACGTAGAATCATATGCGCCCACGCCACGGCTGGTCAAGTGAAGACCCACACGAGTTCAGCAAGAACCGAGGGGAACGCATCCACGCCGCTGGCGGGGAGGCGTGCCTCGCGCCAGCCAGACCCCCCGGTGTGTTTACCTCTTCTTGATGCGCCGCACCGCTTCCTCCAGCGCCAGGTCGCGGCCGCCGATGTAGTACTCCGGAACCGGCTCGACGACGACATCGGGAAGGATGCCCTTCCCGTCGAACAACGAACCGTCGGCTTGGAAGGAGGCCATGGAGCCGATGCGGAGCCGAAGACTCGTCGAGCCCAGCAGAATCTCCTGACCGTAGGCGCTGCCGCCGCTGCTGGGAGTCCCCAGGAGCATGACGTTCTTCATCCCCTCGAGGCCGGCCAGAAAGATGTCGGTGGCGCTGAAGCACTTCGCGTTCATGAGCACGATCACCGGCTTGTCGTAGTGATAGATCTCCGGGCCATCCCGTCGAGTGAGGGCCATGTAGTGCCAGTCGCTGAACTGACCCGCAGGCAGCTGCCAATGCGGCTTGAAGGTTCTCGCGAACGCGGCGACCGCTTGGCGCTGATTCGGGGTCCACTCCTTGGCGCCGGCGCGATACATGCGATGGTTTTCGGCAAGGTGGTTCTCCTTGTGGGCACTGTGCAGCCGGTAGGCGGCGGCGGTGAAGACGCGCGGCGGGTCGTCGGAGGCGGCCAAGTAGGAGTACAACAGCAGCAGGGCGTCGCGATCTCCTCCATTGTTGTCCCGAACGTCCACGACCAGCCCGGCGGTGTCACGAAACCTCGGCATCCAAAGCTTGATCTCCGCTACGGAAGTCGATTCGACCATGGTGGGTAGCCGGAGGTAACCGACGTTGGCGTCCAGTCGGCGCGAGCCACCGGGCGGCCACACCCCGTAGCTCAGGGGTGACTGGGCGACGGGGAGCGTCAGCGTCGTACGCGTCTTGCCGTCCTGGCTGGCGAGCTCGATCTCGAA
>Ga0075418_10004259_pt1 | contig 16320 bp, 10 predicted proteins | sample SoiMetdeltSBSDD2_FD_81776 | JGI IMG/M metagenome (GOLD analysis project Ga0075418, IMG submission 81776) | Bulk soil microbial communities from a Populus tree surrounding site in Tennessee, USA - Soil MetaG P. deltoides SBSDD2 | ecosystem: Environmental > Terrestrial > Soil > Tree plantation...
AAGAGCTGCCGCCGTTCAAGACGATCGTGACGTGGACCGCGGTCGAGGTGTTTGGGATAACCAAGCCACTGGTCATCACCGGCAGCGGCAGCGGAGACAAGATGTTCAACTGGATAGCCGCGTTTTGCCTGCTCGTGATTGCGACAGCGGCAACGGTGGGCTGGTCAGTGCTCGATCGTCAGCGCGCCAACTACGTGACGTTGCACAAATGGTTTCGACTGTTCCTGCGGTTTGCGGCCGGATCGACGATGCTCGTGTATGGGATGATGAAAGTGATCCCGTTGCAGATGCCGGCGCCATTTCTCGTGCGCCTTGTCGAGCCATTCGGTCACTTCTCACCAATGGGCGTGTTGTGGTCATCGATTGGCGCATCACCTGCGTACGAGCGATTTGCCGGCGCAGCGGAACTGGCTGCCGCGGTGTGTCTCTTCATTCCACGATTGTCACTCGCCGGCGCGGTGATTCTGCTGCTGGATTCGATTCAGATCTTTACGTTGAACATGACCTACGACGTGCCGGTGAAGCTCTTCTCGTTTCACTTGATCCTGATCTCGCTTGTCCTCCTGGCGCCGGACGCGCGGCGTCTGATCAACGTGTTCGTCTTCGACCGCCCGGCGCCGCCGTCGCCCCAGCAACCGTTGTTTCTCGGACTACAGGCGCAGCGCATTGGGACGGCCACGCAGCTTGGGTTCGCCGCTTACCTGATCGCGTCCAACGTCGTGTCCGCCCGTACAAGCTGGTTCGCGTATGGCGGCGGCGCGCCGAAGCCAACGCTTTACGGGATTTGGGATGTTGACACGATGACGATCGACGGCGTTGAACGCGCGCCACTCGTCACCGACTACGGCCGCTGGCGGAGAGTCATCGTTCAGAACGCGAACTCGCTCGTGTTCCAACGGATGGATAGCACGTTTGTGTTCTACCCGGCGAAGACGGATGACGCTGCCAGGACGATCACGCTGACGACACTCAGGGATCAGGCCTGGAAAACGCGGCTGACGTTCGATCGACGCGATGAACGCACGCTGAGGCTGGACGGCGACATGGACGGCCACAAGATCGGCATGTCGTTGCAGCGGTTCGACCACAACAAACTCCTGCTGCTCAATCGCGGCTTCAATTGGATTCAGGAATATCCATTCAACCGCTGAAACATCTCTTCGGACTTGCAAAGCCCGTCCGCCGGCGCTTATGCTCAGTGTGCTTACTAAGAAATCTATATATGGCACGCAGTGACGCGCTCCAGGGCTCGCTCCCGATGCTGATCCTCAAGATCCTCGCCCGGCGAGGGGCAATGCATGGCTACGCCATCACCACGCAGATCGAGACGTTCTCATCCGAGGTGCTGCGCGTCGAGGAAGGATCGCTCTACCCCGCGCTGCATCGGCTCGAAGAGTCGCGGCTGGTCAAGGCGCGATGGGCCGTGACGACGAAGAACCGCCGCGCGCGTGTCTACGAAATCACCGCGGCCGGTCGTCGCCACCTCGAGGCGGAAGAGAAGCGCTGGCGCAAGGTGACACTCGCCGTCGGGCAATTGCTTCAGCGAATCTGACGGGAGGGGAGCATGTCGCGGTGGTCCCGATTCGTGAACGTACTGCGACCGGGGCGTCTGCAGGACGAACTCGACGACGAGCAGCGCTTTCACATCGAAGCACGCGCTGACGAACTCGAGGCCGAGGGGTTGTCGCGCGCGGACGCACTCGCGCGAGCGTCGCGACAGTTCGGCAACCGCCTGATCCTGCGCGAGACCAGCCGCGACGTAAAGCTGCTTCCATGGCTCGAGTCCATCTGGCGTGATCTGCGCCTCGGCGCGCGCATGCTGCGCAAGGACGCCGGTGTGTCGGCGGCCGCCGCCATCTCACTCGCTCTGGCGGTCGGCGCCTGCGTGGCAGCGTTCTCGCTGATTGATGCGTTGATCCTGCGGGAACTACCCGTCCGTGACCCAGCGCGTCTGGTCTATCTCAGTCGCGCGAGCAATAACCGAGACCTGCGGTTCAGCGCGCTGTACAGCTATCCGCTGCTCAATTGGATGCGCCAGCACGTCTCGCCACACATGGAAGTCTTCAGCATGAGCCACCAGTCCCTGAGACAGGCGATTTTGCCTGACGCCGGCGGCGTGGAGGAAAAGCTCCTGACCCAATTCGTCTCGGGGAACGCGTTCGATGTGCTTGGCGTCATGCCGGCGATCGGCCGGATGTTGCAGCCGTCGGACGATGTGACTCCAGGGGCGCACCAGGTCGCCGTCGTGAGTCATGCCTTCTGGGCCCGTCGGCTTGGCGCGGATCCAAACGTGCTCGGTGCGTGGATTCAGGTGGAGCAGCGTCCATACCAGATCGTTGGTGTCGCAGAGCCGGGATTCAGTGGCGCGCAACCCGGAGTCTTGACCGATGTCTGGCTGCCCAACATGATGTTCAACCGAGAATCCCTGGAGGCGCCAAACTGGAACTGGTTGCAAGTGTGGGGACGCCTTGCTTCGGGGGAGACACTCCAGACTGTTCAAGCGATCGCGCAAACGGCGTTCGCGAATTTCGAAGACGATGAATTTGTCGGCAAGGACGGCGCCCGAGCAGCGGGATCGAGACTCGAGCTCCGCAGTGCCGCCAGCGGGTACTCTCAGGTGCGACAGGAGTTCCAACGTCCACTCCTGACACTTGCTGCGATCGTTGGCCTCGTGCTGCTCATCGCGTGCTCCAACGTCGCCAACCTGCTGCTGGCGCGCGGCGCCGCCCGCACGCGGGAGATGGCATTGCGTGCATCCATTGGCGCCGGCCGCGGCCGTCTGCTGCAGCAGGTTCTCATCGAATCCGCCGTACTGACTCTCACCGCAACGGCACTGGCTCTCGTGATCTCGCGCACCGCCGTCCCCTTCATCGTCCGGATGTTGACGACGAATGAGAATCCGGTTTACCTCGACACGCGCATTGACTGGCGAGTGCTCGGGTTTGTCTCGCTGGTCGGGTGTTTCACCACCGTTCTGTTTGGGATCGTGCCTGCACTACGTGCATCGGCAACGGGGCCAGGCGAGGTCGTCGCGCTTGGCGATCGCGGTCACACAGCAAAAGCCGGCGTTGCCCGTTCTCTCGTTGCGGCTCAGGTCGCGTTCAGCCTGATGATCCTTTTTGTCGCCGCACTGCTGATGCGATCCTTCGATCGGCTGATGGCCGTGGATCTCGGCTTCCGTCCCGAACATGTGACGCTTCTCACTGTTGAAACGCGCGATCGTCTCGAATCAGAAAAAGGGCGTGAGATGGTCCGTCAGTTGTTGGATCGCATGGAGTCGCTGCCGGCAGTCGAAAGCGCGAGCCTGTCCGGCTGGGCGTTGTTCAGGGGTTATTCAAACGGCAATAACGTCGCGCTCCCGGACGGTCGACGAGCACAAACATTCCGGCTCGATGTGTCGCCCCAGTTTTTTCGAACCATGCGGATCGCCGTACTCGACGGCCGTGAGTTCGAAGCAACGGATAGCAATGCGACGAATCCGATGCCCGTCATCGTCAATGACATGTTTGTCCGCACATACTTTCATGGCGAGCGCGCCGTGGGACAGCGTCTGACGACGACCAGAGGCGGCCAGGCCTTCGCGTATCAAATCGTTGGTGTGGTTGCGGGCGCTCATGATGGGTCAGTCCGCGGTGAAATGAACCCGTTCCTCTTCACTCCGATTTCCGATCCGGCGGGCACGATTCAGATCCGCTCGCCGGTTGATCCCAAGACCCTGGCCGATCGTGTGCGACAGGAGTTACCGCGGATTCATCCGTCGCTCAGGCTCGTCGACGTCACGCTGCAAACCTCGCTGGTGGGGAACACGTTATTACGCGAGCGCCTGCTCGCCGTCCTCTCAGGGTTCTTTGCCGCGCTCGGGCTCGTCCTCGCAGCCGTGGGACTCTACGGCGTCCTTAGTTACGCCGTCATCCGCCGGACGCGCGAGATCGGGATTCGCCTTGCGCTTGGCGCGCAGGCTCGTGCCGTCGTGAGAGCCGTCGCCGGCCGGGTCGTGCTTGCGGTGATGGTCGGCGGCGTTCTCGGGCTTGCCGGCGGTCTGTATTTCGCAAGATTCGTCGAGACGCTTCTGTTTGAAATCCAGGCGGTCAGTCTTTTGAGCATCGCGCTGCCGCTGTTCTCCCTCCTGATCGTGGCCGCCGTCGCGACGTGGGCTCCTCTGCGACGCGCGATTCGGGTTGATCCGGCCGAGGCGTTGCGAAACGAGTAACGGTGGCAATCTCACTTGGCTCTAAAGCTCCGCAGCTGGACTAAGGCGGGGAAATAAGCCTCGTTGCCGCCTCTCGCGGAACGTCTTGTCGCCTGCCCGCCCGATGCGTATGATTTCCGTCTCTCCTCAACAAGTAGGTCACTAGACATGCGAATCGTCAGGATTGGAGTTGTCGTTCTGCTTCTGTCGCCGGTGACGACCGGAGCAGTGAACTTTCTGACCGAGGGCGTCGACAACGGGCGAACTGGCTGGGTGCGCGACGAGAAGATATTCACGCCCGGCAACGTGGGCAGCACGAAGCTGCACTGGAAATTGAAGCTCGAAAGCACGCCGCGCGCGATGCACAACCTGTTTGCGCCGCTCGTGGCCGAGCGTGTGACGACCGCGCAGGGCACCCGCGAACTCGCGGTTGTCGCCGGTGTCTCCGACGATCTGTTTGGCATAGACGTCGCGACCGGCCGCCAGATCTGGCACCGTCACTTTGACAGCACCCTCGCAAATCCTGGCGGGACGAACGATACATTGTGTCCGGGCGGTCAGACCGCGGTGCCGACACTAGCGGAGACTTCGCCGGGAAAGTACACCGTCTATGCGGTGTCGTGGGATGGGCGGCTGCGGCAGATCAATCTGGCAGACGGTCAGGATGTCGTCCCGGCGGAGAAGTTCGTTCCAGGGGGCGGCAAGCCATACGCGCTCAATTTGCACAACGGCGTGATCTACACCGCGACCGCTCAGGGCTGCGGCGGCCTGACGAATGCGTTCTATTCGTACGACCTCGCCTCGCGTCGCGCGAGCGCATTCATTCCAGCGGGCGGTGGCCTGTGGGGTCGTCGCGGTGCGGCGATCGCTTCGGACGGCACCGTTTATCTCGGCACCGGCGACGCGATGTTCGATCCCGTCAACAAGCGTCTTGGCAACGGCATCGTCGGCGTCAAACTCGACGAGAAAAAACAGCTGCAACTCGCCGACTACTTCGCGGCGCCCAACGCGAACTGGTTGTGGCGACGCGATCTCGACGTCAATACCACGCCGGTCGCGTTCGACTATCGAAATCGCAAGTTTCTCGTCGGCACGAGCAAGGAATGCCGGCTGTGGTTACTGGATCGTGAGGCACTTGGCGGCGAGGATCACCGAAGCAGCCTGCATACCACCCCCTTGATCTGCAATGACGCGCAGGCGTTTGACGCGCGAGGCGTCTGGGGCGCGCTGAGCGCGTGGCAGGACGAAAAAAATGTGCAGTGGGTCCTCGTACCGTTCTGGGGGCCGGTGAGCACGCAGTTCAAGGCGCCGATCGAACATGCGCGGCCCAAAGGCGGCGGGGTTGCGGCGTTCAAGCTCGAAGAGCGCGCCGGCAAATGGCAGCTGACAGCGGCATGGCTCTCGCGCGACATGGATCTGGCGGAAGAAGCGGTCATCGCCAATGGCGTCGTGTTCGCCTATGCGGCTGGCGAAGACGCGACGCAAGTGATGCCCGATCGCGGCTGGAACGAACCCGGCGGCTCGGTGTATGGCGGCGGCCTTAGCTCAGGACCGGCGCGGCGGATTCCAACCTCACGTCGCGCCGCGCTATACGCGCTCGACGCGCAGACAGGGAAGGAGCTCTGGTCGAGCGGCACGCAGATCGAATCCTGGAACCACTTCAGCGGTCTGACCGTCGCAAATGGACGTGCCTACATCGCAACGTTTGACGGCACCCTTTATTGCTTTGGTGTGGCGAAATGAGAAAACGAGTCGGTCTGGCTGCAATTCTCGCGATCGTCTTGGTCGGTGGCGTCGTGTTCACGCAACCCGGTCGCGGCGGCTCGCAATGGCTCACCGCGTTCGCCGATGCGCAGCGCACATCGTGGATCCGCGTTGACGACAAAGTGTCTGTGGCGACGATGTCGAAGCCCGGGTTCGACCGTCAGTGGAAATCCAAGCTCGATAACCAGCCGCGCGGATTGAACGGTCTCGCTCAGGGCGTGAGCGCAGCAGGGGTGACGTTGTTCGTGCCGATGACGATTGTCGCAGGCAGCTCAAACAACGTGTACGCGATCGACAACGATACAGGCTACGTCGTCTGGCAGAGGCATTTCGACGCAGTGATGCCGCCTGCGACGCCGCAGTGCCCTGGCGGTATCGCAACGGCTGCAACTCGTATCGTTCGATTGGACGCGTCCGCAACCGCGGGTTCTGCAGGATTGAGTTTCGGTCGTGGTGCGGCCGGTTACCGCAGTCTTCTGGGAGAACCTGGTGAAGGCGTGCCGCTCGAAGGACGCGGGGCGGGACCCGGTCGCGCGGGCGACGGCGGGGCAGGCGCACGCGGCGCGGGTGGCGCCCCGGGCGCCGCTCGTGGCGGCGGACCGCCCGCAGCCGGCGGCGGGCGCGGTGGTCAACAGGTCGATCGGATTCCGGGCGCGCCGCCGGTCGAACAGGGCGGCGGCTTCGGCATGTTGTTTCGGCCATCCGGTGTTGCCTATGTGATTTCCAGCGACGGCATGTTGCACGTCGTCGGTCTCCCGTCGGGCAAGGACATTCAGCGGCCGGCGGCATTCCTTCCGGCCAACGCGCGCTGGTCTGCCCCGATCGCGGTCGGCACCACGTTGTATGCCGCGACGATAGGAGAATGTGCCGGCGCGCCAAGCGGAGTGTGGGCGATCGATCTCGATAGCGAGACGAAACCGGTGGTGTCCTGGAAAACAAACGGCGGCCCGGTGGTCGGGGCCGTGGCGTTCACTTCTGATAACACACTCATCGCATCGATCGGCGCCGGACGGCCGACCGGAGACGGGAAAGCAAATGCCATCGTCGCGCTCGATCCGAAGACACTGGCAGTGAAGGACTGGTTCACACAACCAACCACCGAGTTTGTGACCGGACCGACGATCATCGAACACAACGGCAAGCAAGTCGTTGCAGCGGCCACGAAAGATGGACGCGTGGTGCTGCTCGACGTCGCGTCGCTCGGTGGACAGAATCACTCGACGCCGTTGTCCGTGTCGAAGCCGATCCTCGCGAAGGGAGGTTCGGTCAACGCCGATGCGCTCGCGGCCTGGCAGCAATCTGCCGTATCCGGCGCGGCCGCACCACCCGTGGGCGCGGCATCCGCGGCATCGGGGATAGGGCCGACCTGGATCCTGGTTCCAGTCTCAGGCGCATTGGCGGCAGGACTCTCGCCGACCAATGGTCCTGTTTCAGCCGGAGCCGTGGTCGCGATGAAACTGTCCGATGCTGGCGGCCTCGTTTCGCTCGAACCAGCCTGGGTCTCTCACAACCTGTCAGCGCCAGGGACGCCACTCATCGTAAACGGCGTTGTGTTCACACTCGCCTCGGGCGCCCCGACAACCCCAACCGGTCGAGGCACTGCCGCCGTGCTCCATGCGTACGACGGGGCGACCGGAAAACGCTTTTGGAACAGCGGCACGGCGATGACAGCTTTTGCCTCGCCCGGGAGTTTTTGGAGCAACGGCGGACAGGTGTACGTCGGAACCCACGACGGAACGCTTTACGCGTTCGGGTTCAACGACGAGCGCCGTCCAACAACCGGCCAGTGATCGACTCGCCCGCCTACGCCAAGGCTCCGGCGAGGTTCCGCCTTGGCGCCTCGCGCGAAGGCGGAAGCGTGGAGTAGGAATGTCAACGCTGCCTGGTGTTTTCAATGCCGCCACGTATTTTGTCGATCGGCATTTGACCGAAGGTCGTGCCGATGCGATTGCGATTGAGTGCGGCGAACGATACATCTCGTACGCGACGCTGCACGAGAACGTGAATCGCATGGGTTCTGCGTTTCGGCACGAACTGGGGGTTCGTCCCGAAGAGCGTGTCGTCCTGTTGATGCTTGATTCCCCGGAGATGGTGTACAGCTTCTTCGGCGCGATCAAGATCGGCGCCGTCCCAATTCCCACCAATACCCTATGGACCGCCGCTGATTACGAGTACGTCCTGAACGATTCACGCGCGCGCGTGATCGTTTTGAGCGCGTCGCTCCACTCGCGTGTGGCCGACGCGGTGCGCCGATGTCCGTGGGTCCAACACGTCGTCGTTGCGGACGCGGATCAAGACGATGAAACGATTGCGTTCGATGATCTGATCGAGGCGGCGGCACCTGATCTCATCGCCGCGTCAACGAGTCCCGACGCACCCGCGTTCTGGCTGTATTCCTCCGGTAGCACGGGCCAGCCGAAAGCCTGTGTCCACCTGCAGCACGATATGGTCGTCTGTGCTGACAACTACGCGCGGGGCGTGCTGGGCATTAGATCCGCGGACCGCTGCTTCAGCGTCGCCAGGCTGTTCTTTGCGTACGGTCTTGGCAACGCGATGTACTTTCCATTCTCCGTGGGTGCGACGAGCATCCTTTCGCCCGGACCGACGAGTCCGCAGGCCGTGTATAAAGTGATCGAGCAGTATCGTCCGACGCTCTTCTTCTCCGTTCCGACGCATTACGCGATGATGCTGGCGCACCACGACCCCAATCGCGAGTTCGACCTGTCGAGCATTCGATTCGCGGTGTCGGCTGGTGAGGCGCTTCCTGCTGCCGTCTTCAAGCGGTTCAAGGAACGATTCGACCTGGAGATCCTCGACGGGATCGGATCGACCGAGGTGCTGCACATCTTTATTTCAAACACCGCGAACCAGATCCGTCCTGGCTCGAGCGGTGTGCTCGTGCCGGGGTATGAAGCCAGACTCGTTGACGACAACGAAATGCCAGTCGCCATCGGCGAGATTGGCAACTTGCTGATTCGCGGTGATTCGACGTGTGCGTATTACTGGAATCGTCACGAACAGACGAAGGACACCATCGCCGGTCACTGGATTCGCACTGGCGATCACTACACTCGCGACGAGGATGGGTTCTTCTGGTTTGCTGGACGTTCCGACGACATGTTGAAAGTCGGAGGGATCTGGGTCAGCCCGATCGAACTGGAGCATACGCTGCTCGAACATTCTTCCGTCCAGGCCTGTGGCGTAACTGGTCGCGCCGACCGGGATGGTTTGATCAAGCCAGTCGCGTTTGTCGTAGCAAAGGTGCCGGATCCGGGTATCGAACTCGCGGCGGAGCTGCAGCAGTTCGCGAAGGAGCGGCTGGCCGCGTACAAGCGGCCCCGCTGGATCGAGTTCGTCGACTCGCTGCCGACGACGGCGACGGGGAAGCTGCAACGGTACAAGTTGCGAGAGCTGGTGCAGTCAGCTACTTGATAACCCGCAATCCGGTCGGTGGCGTCGGCGCCATCGCTGTGGACGGATATATCGAGAGGACGCCGGCAATGTCATCCGCATCGAGTGACCGCGCCTGCTGACTGCACGTCGAGATCGAGGGATACATCGTCGCGGTGGCCACGGTCGAGTGCCCGAGTCCGAGCGCGTGTCCGAACTCGTGCGTCGCGACGTCTTCGATATAGAAGCCTCCCGAGCAGCCGCTCGATCCGGTGAAGAACAGAAAGTTCGCGTCCCAGAACACGATGTCGGCATCGATCATTCGTGTCCCTGAGAACCAGCTATACGTCGTCGCCAAGGCGGAGCCGCTCGACGCATTCCGGAACATGATCAGGTTGATGCCGTCGTTGGTATTCGTTGCCTGCGTACTGAAACCGGCAAAGGCGAATGCGAACGATGCTCCTGACTGCTGTGGCCACGCACTGGCCGCGGTTCGGATCGCTGGCTCGATTGCCGCCGTTGCGACGTCCATGTTCGCGGTATTGATGTAGTACGGAACCACTGGCTGCGGCCAACTGTAGCCAAGGACGCCGTACGCGCCGACACGGCCGGGCGCGATCGTCGCAATCGCGATCAATGCTGTGACGGTTGCGAGAAGCGGTTTGATTTTCACGGTTGGCGCGACGCTCCTGCGCGAATTTCCCGACGGACCTGATCGAGCGTCATGCCGCTTCCACGGACGCGCCCGGCATTATCAAGCTTCTGCAGTCCAAGTCCTCTTCGGTGTGGAATCAGTCCACCTCGCCGATTGTGTTGGACATAAAAGACCGCGCGATCGCCGGGCACAAACGTGTCGAGATCCGAAACGCGAAGCGTGAGGCTGCCGATCGTGCCTCCTTCGACCTCGACGTCGATCGCTGGTTGCGACGATCCCTTCAAACTCTCGTCGACGATCACGTGGAGCACGGAAACGATCAGTCGATCGCCGAAGTCGTTCTCGCGCCAGACCGGTGTCACCAAAGAGACACGTCCGACGACGACCTGTTCGGCTCCTCGAGCGCGATCCGCTACGGGTACTGGCTGCTGAGCCGTCGCGACTGATGGTACCGCTGCGAAACTCAGAACAGCGGCCATCGCAGCGCGAAGGCAGGCCTGGACCTGACCTGGAGGCATTCCAGGGGCATGGTCAATTTCAATGCCGACCGCGCAGGTTGACCTGAGATTTCTAAACGCTGGAACGGCAGGGGTTATCGCGCCGTCGCTCCATCCCGTGCGCCGGCGGCCGTAGCAGCTTTTGACGGCGGCTTACACTTTTTTCCTGGTCGGCTCGAGTAGCGGGTTCCTACGATTGCACGGGTCGCGTGACTCCCAGCTTCGCCATCCGTGTCTCGAGCGTCGTGGGCTTCAATCCGAGTCGTTCGGCTGCGCCACCGGCGCCGCGGATCCGCCAGTTCGTACTCTGGAGCGTCGCGCGAATATGTTCGATCTGTACATTCCTGAGAGTCAGTGACGGCTGGAACTGCCGCGCCGCCTTCGGCTGCGGCATCGCCACCGTCAACTGGGGACCCTTGGCGAGGATGACCGCACGTTCGATGACATTTCGCAGCTCGCGCACATTGCCGGGCCAGTGATAACGCTGCATCTGCTGGATTGACTCGATAGAAATCGCGTCAATGGACTTGCCGAGGGATTTCGAGAATTCGTGGATGAACTGCCACGCAAGTGGACCAATGTCCTCTATCCGGTCGCGGAGAGGCGGGATCTCGATCGGAAACACGTTCAACCGGTAGTACAAGTCCTCGCGGAATCTTCCTTCGGCGACGGCCTTTTCGAGGTCTCGGTTGGTGGCGGCGATGATCCGCACGTCAACTTTGACCGGCTGCGTACTGCCCAACCGTTCAATAACGTGATCCTGAAGAACTCGAAGCAGCTTGACCTGCACATCGGCCGATAGCTCACCGATCTCGTCGAGAAACAATGTTGATTGATTAGCCGCCTCGAATCGTCCGAGCTGGCGGCCGACCGCGCCGGTGTAGGCACCGCGCTCGTGGCCGAAGAGTTCGCTTTCGATCAGCGTGCTCGGGATCGCGGCACAGCTCACACGAATCATCGGGCGATGACGGCGTGGACTCAACTCGTGAATCGTGTTGGCCAGGACTTCCTTCCCCACGCCCGTTTCGCCGAGCAGGAGCACTGTCGAGGGCAGCGGGGCAACCTGTTCGGCCTGCTGAAGTGCGCGTCGAATTGCCGGCGACTCCCAAACGTTTTCACTCGTGGCCGGAGACCGCACATCGGTCGTCTTCCGCGCCGATATGTCGTGCACGCGGCGGAACGTGTGAGCGGACGCGCCCCAAGGCATCCGGTCGGACGGATCGTTGACCATGAGTTCGCTACCTCGTGCAAACATCAGCGTGCCCCTTCCTGTCCGTGATGGTTTCGGCCGATCTCCGCATCGCGCTGCGGAGCGTTTCCGAGGGGACTTCTCCGAAAGCTTCCTTGTAGGTCGCGGCGAAGCGTCCAAGTTCGTAGAACCCGTATCTGGTCGCTGCGCCCGTGACATTGATGGACGCCGACTTGCTGCCGCTCAAGATGCTGTGCACGTGCTTCAACCGCTCCGCCACCATCCACTGTTTAGGACTCATGCCGTGGACGCAATAGAACGCGTCACGAAGGCCTCGTTCGCTGATACGGGCGATGCGACTGAGTGTGGAGACGCGCGTCGGCAGATCGATATGCGCGCGAAGGTACGCTTCGACTCGTTCCACGGTCTCACGGCGCGATCTCGTCGCTCCGGAGCGGCTGGTGTGCGTTTTCGGGTCGTGTCCCATGGCTGAATACCCTACGACTCACGCAAAACCGCGAGAACTGATGGATCTGACAGGGTCGACTGGCAAAACTGACAGGTAGGCGCGGAACCTTTACTAGGGCCCCCCCAATCTGACAAGATCAAGGCCCATCGCATCGCATTCTGGTCGGGGAGGCACTCATTTGAAGGCGTTCGTGGTCGTCGCCTTGCTCGTTGGCGGCCCGACAGCCGCATCCGCCCAGCCGGCAATCGCTGGTCTGGTTAGAAATCCCGCCGGCGAGGTGTTGCCGGGTGTGCTCGTCGAAGCCAGCAGCCCCGCTCTCATCGAGACGACGCGCTCGGTGGTCACGGATGGAAACGGTCGCTACCGCATCGAAGATCTCCGGCCAGGCACTTACAAAGTACGGTTCTCGCTCGCCGGCTGGACCCCCTTTGAACAGAACGGCATCGAACTCAGTGGCTCGCTCACGGCAACGGTCAACGCGCAGCTAGGTGTCCTGGGACTGACCGACACAATTACTGTCACGGCCGAGACTCCGCTTGTCGACGTTCATGCCCCGCGCAGCGAAGTGACGCTGAGCGGTGAGGTCGTCAAATCCGTTCCCACGATTCGCACCTACAACGCGCTCGTTGGACTGATCCCTGGCGTGGTGACGAACGTCAACGATGTCATAACCTCCACGCAGACGACCTCCTTTCCAATTCACGGCGGGCGTACGAACGAAGGTCGCCTTCTCGTTGATGGACTCAACGTCGGCAGCCCACCGTCCGGAAATTCAGCGACCAGCTATGTGGTGGATGTTGGAGATGCGCAGGAAGTCACGTTTGCCGCCGGTGGCCTCGGCGAAACGGAGACCGGCGGGCTCCTGATGAACATCATTCCCAAGGCCGGAGGCAACACGACCACCGGGTCGTTCTTCGCCAGCGGCACGGGGGAACGTTTACAGTCGAATAACCTGACACCGGAACTCGAGCGTCAGGGACTGGTCTCGACTCCTTTAAGGAAGGTCTACGATTTTTCAGGCACCCTCGGGGGCCCGATTGCCCGCAGCCGCGCCTGGTATTTCGTCAACGGCCACACCGGCGGCAATACGAAGCCAAGTGCCAACGTTTACTACAACTTGAGTGCGGGCGATCCCGCGAAATGGCTTTACGCGCCCGATCCGACGCGCCGCGAGTACTCGGATCGAACCTTTGAAAACGCGAGCGCCCGGCTGACGTGGCAGGTAACGCCGCGGAACAAGATCGGTGCGTTCTGGGATGCGCAGGCGCTCTGTCGGACCTGTACCGGCGCGACACCTGGTCTGGCGGAGCCGCAGCGGATCACCCCAGAGGCCGTCGGTGTCCTGGGCCGGCCGTTGCACGTGACGCAGGCGACCTGGGTTTCTCCCGTGAACAACACGTTGCTTTTGGAAGCGGCATTCAGCGGTACCTACTTCGGTGTCGGCAACTTCGAACGCGAACCCAACCCGACGCGCGATCTGATCCGCGTCGCCGAGCAATGCGCAAGTGGCTGCGCGTTGAATGGCAACATCCCAGGGCTGGTGTATCGATCGCAGGACTACAGCGTCGCGCACACAGGATCGTACTTGTGGAAAGGCTCCGCGTCGTACGTGACCGGCACGCACAGCTTGAAAATCGGGTATCAGCACACCTTCATGACCGACGACCGGACGTGGATGACGAACAATCAGAATTTGACGTACCGGTTCAACAACGGTCAGCCGAATCAGTTGACGCAATCGATTTCTCCGTGGGTCAACAACGCCCGCGCCGCCTGGGATGGCGTGTTCGTTCAGGAGCAGTGGACGCACGATCGCGTGACACTGCAAGGGGCGCTGCGTTTCGATCGCGCGCGCAGCTGGTTCCCGGCGCAGACGGAAGGGCCTTCGCGGTTTCTGCCGACGGCCATCCTGATTCCCGAAACCCGTGGCGTCGACAGTTACAAGGACATCACCCCCAGGCTCGGCGCCGCAGTGGATCTCTTCGGCGATGGCCGGACCGCCCTGAAGATCAACTTCGGCAAGTATCTCGAGGGCGTAGGCATCTCCGGTAACTACGCGAACACGAATCCTTCGCTGAGGATGCCGCAGACGACGAGTGTGTTCGGCACGGCAGGTGTGACGCGATCGTGGATCGACGAGAATAGCAATTTTGCGCCCGACTGTGACCTCATCAACCCTGCAGCCCAGGACCTTCGATCGAGCGGTGGAGATCTTTGCGGAGTGATGTCGAACACCAACTTCGGCACGAACATTTTGACCAATGCCTTCGATCCGGGAGTCCTCAACGGGTGGGGAGTGCGGCCGTCCGATTGGACACTTGCCGTTTCGCTCGAGCATCAGATCTTTGCTCGCGCCTCGGCGAGCGTGACCTACACCCGCCGGTCCTTTCATCAGTTCTTCGCCGTCGATAACCTGCTACTGACGCGGGCCGATTTCACGTCCTTTAGTGTGACCGCGCCGCTCGACCCGCGATTGCCAGGCGGCGGCGGTTACACCATCGATGGTTTGTACGATGTCGTTCCCGACAAGGCGGGACAAGTGAGCAACCTGGTGACCGATTCGGCCAACTACGGGCGGTGGAGCCAGTATTTCAACGGCATCGATGTTGGCTTCAACGTGCGGGGGGAGCGTTTTACCGTTGCGGCCGGCACCAGCACCGGGCAGACGGTTGCGGACAATTGCGACGTCCGGGCGCATTTGCCGGAACTCTCGACGACCACTACGGGAACCAGCACGTTCGGCGCCGGGCTTAACAACTCTGGCGTGACTCCGCTCAGCCCGTACTGTCATGTGCCATATGGTGTTCTGACCCAGTTCAAGGGCCTCTCCTCGTATCTCGTGCCGAAGATCGAGGTTCAGCTCGCGGCGACTTATCAGAGCAAACCTGGTGTCATGGTGGCGGCGAACTATGCCATCCCAAACGACGTCGTGGCTCCGTCGCTCGGCCGAAACCTGTCGGGCAATGCGCAGAATGTTACCGTCAATCTTGTGCCAGCCGGCACGATGTACGGCGACCGGCTCAACGAGCTCGACCTGCGCATCGCCAAGGTGCTGAAGATCGGCGGGCCCCGTTCAACGCTTGGGCTCGAGGTTTACAATGCGCTCAACTCGAGCGCGGTGCTGGCATATAACACAGTGTATGTGCCAAATGGCCCTTGGCTGCAGCCGATGGCGGTCATGACCCCGCGTCTCTTCAAGTTCACGCTTGGCATCGACTTCTAAATGACGGCATCGAGCCGCCGGCTTTCAATCACCCGTGCGCTTTTGATTGCGACTGCGGTGCAGACGCTGGGGCTTGTCGCGCTCGGATGGGCCGACGAGCGCCAGAAACAAGTACTCGTACTCTATTCGACGAGACGAGACGCACAGATCGCAGTGCTTGGCGAGCGAGATCTGCCACAACTTCTGGACGCCAGTGTGCCTGAGGGGGTGGATTACTACTCCGAGTACATCGATCAGGTGAGATTCACACAGGCTGACTACCAGTCCGCCTTTCGCGATTTTCTGAAACGGAAGTACAAGCCACAGCGGTTCGATCTTGTGGTTGCGATGGGAGACCTCCCGCTCCAATTCGTCGAGGCGAACCGCGAGAGTCTGTTTCCCCAGTCACCGGTCGTCTTCTATTCGAACGGGCCCCCGCCGCGTCCGGTGGAAAACGCAACCGGGATCATCGTTCGAGTGAATCTCACCGGCACGCTGTCGCTGGCCACCCAGCTTCAACCGGATGTCCATCAGGTATTCGTCGTGACCGGCGCCGGGGAGGGGGACAAGATTTACGAAACCACGGCGAGATCGCAGTTCCGGGCGTTTGAACCGCAGCTGTCATTCACTTACCTGACCGGATTGCCGACGCGAGAACTCGAGGCCCGGCTCGCGTCTCTTCCAAAGCAATCGATCGTGTACTACCTGGTGGCGAATCGCGACGGCGACGGCCAGAACTTTCACCCCCTCGAGTACGTGGAACGGATCTCAGCGGCGGCCAACGCGCCGACCTATTCATGGATCGATTCGACGATCAATCGGGGCGTTGTCGGGGGCAACCTCAAGGATCTGCAACGGCAGACACACGCGGTCGGAGAGCTGGCAGTACGCGTCCTTCGTGGCGAACGCGCTGACAGTATTCCCCTCTCGTCGCCAGACTTGAACCAGGATCAGGTCGATTGGCG
>Ga0075418_10004260_pt1 | contig 16318 bp, 17 predicted proteins | sample SoiMetdeltSBSDD2_FD_81776 | JGI IMG/M metagenome (GOLD analysis project Ga0075418, IMG submission 81776) | Bulk soil microbial communities from a Populus tree surrounding site in Tennessee, USA - Soil MetaG P. deltoides SBSDD2 | ecosystem: Environmental > Terrestrial > Soil > Tree plantation...
ACACGACCGCGCACAGGATGCCGAGGAAGGTCCTGCTCATGATCACTTCTTGTCGGTGTTGATGCCGACCTTGACGATGCCGATCTTGCGCACCTCGTCGAGCACCGCGACGAGGTTCTTCCAATCCGCGTTGGCGTCACCGTTGACGATGACCTTGGGATCCTTCGACGTGGCCTTGAACGTCTGCAGCTTCAACGGCAGCTGGGCCATCGCGATCTTCTCCTTGTTGTAGAAGACCTCGCCCTTGCCGTTGACGCTCAGCGTGACTGCCTTGTCGAGCTCCTTCTGGTCGCCGAGAGACGTGGCGCTCGCAGCGGCGGGCAGCGCCACCTGCACGCCCTGGTTCTTGCTCATCGAGAGCGACACCATGATGAAGGTCGCGAGAAGGAAGAAGATGATGTCGATCAGCGGAATGATCTCGATGCGCGCCCGCTTGATTCCCGCCCTGGCTGTGCCGTGCATGTTGTGTCCTCGTCAGACCCCCGCGACCGCGGCCTCGAACCCGTTGTCCGTGCCATTACTCGTTCCCGTGCCCGTGCCCGTGCCAATGCGGTTCGACGCCGGTGGCGCCGACCCCCGCGCTTGCATGAGCAACTCGAGCTGCGTGCCCGCGGACTCGATCTCGTGGCTCGCTTCGTCGAGCTTGCTGTTCAGGAAGTTGAACGGCAGCAGTGCCGTGATCGCGATGCCGAGGCCGAATGCCGTCGCGATGAGCGCTTCGGCGATGCCGCCCGTGATCGCGCCCGGAGCGCTGAGCTCGCCGCCGATCAGCGAGAACGAGCCCATCATGCCCGTCACGGTGCCGAGTAGTCCGAGCAGCGGGGCGAGAGTGATGACCGTGTCGAGGATCGGAAGGCCGCGCTTCCAGCGCTTGAGCTCCTGCGCCTGCGCGTAGAGCAGGGCGCTCGGCAGCGACTGTTCGCGGTGCGAGAGCGCGTACCCGAGCGCGCGCACGACGTAGAACTTGGCCTCCTTGCCGATGCGGATCGCGTTGTCGAGCCGGCCGCGTTGGACCTCGGCGAACAGCTGATCGAGCGCCTTGCGGTTGCGCTTCCTGCGCTCGTTGGCGAGGAAGAGCAGCCGCTCGAGCACGCAGCCGAGCGCCAGCACCGAAGCGACCAGCAAGGGCCACATGATGGGGCCGCCCTTCTCGAAGATGTGGATCAGGTTGGTCCGCTGGATCAGCGCCTTCAGCGCGCCGCCGCGCGACGGATCGAGCGGCATCGTGCCGGCCCCGCTCTGCACGAGCGACGAGAGGCCCTGCTGGATCTCGCCTTCGAGCGGGCGGATCAACGGCCGCGTCGATCCGGCCTGCGGCACCACGAGCCCAGCAGCGCCGGAGTCGGCGCGGAACAACGCCACGGGGCCGATCACCGCGAACTGGCCGTTGTGCACGTTGCCCTGCAGGTCGACGCCGATGCCCGGGAAGCGAAGGCCGCCGATGAGCTCGAACGCGCGCTTGATCGAGACGGAGACCAGATCGAGCTGGCGCGTGAACTTCTCCTCGCGCGACAGCGCGTTGTTCTCGACGGCTTCTTTGGCCAGGTCGATCGCCGTTCCGCAGTATTGCAGCTCGCTGATGTTGACCTTCGATTCGAGCTCGCGCGCATACTGGTCGAGCAGCGTGCTCGTGTAGGCGAGCTCGTCGTCGCGCGCCTTGGTCTCGGCCTTGAGGTTCGCGGCCTCGAGGTTGCCCTCGTCGACGAGGCGCGCAACGCGATCGTGTTCGCGCCGCAACCAGGTCAACTTCTCCTCGACCGCGGTCAGATCCTGCGCGAGCGGCAGCTTGTCGCTCTCGATCTGCGCGCGCAGCGCGCTGAGCTCCTCGATGCTCTTGCCGAGCTGCTGCTGCGCGGTGCTCGACAGCTGGGCCACCGTGTCGCCGGTGGTTGGTTGTTGTGCCTGGCCTGACTCTTGGGCCAGACCGCACGCGGCGAGGCAGACGACGGAGAGGACGGTGTGAAGGACGCTCATTGGATTACGACGGGAAGCGGCACGAACGCCGGTGTGTGCTTGCCCTGCAGGATCTCGAGGGCCATGACGAGGTCGCGCGAAACGGCGGCCGAGGGTTCCCACTTCCAACCCCCGGCGCTGGGACGGCCGATGCCGGCATCGCCATCGGCGTTCACGTAGTAGGCCTGACCGAGCCCGATGTAGAGGGCCTGCACTTCCGAGCGCTTGCCACCCGGGAGCGTGCGGACCTCGTAGGTGAGCGTGATGTCGCTGTTCTGCTTGTTGACCTCGCTCAGGATGCCGAGCACGTTCTGGAAGCGCTCCGCGGCGGAAACGCGCGTGTTGGCCGGGTCGGCAGGAATGCGGTGGAACAGCGGCTGCACCTTGGCCTGGACCGGCTCGGGCAGGGCCGCGTGCAGGCGGCGGATCTCGCCTTCCATGCTTGTCACCCGCTCCACGAGCTGCGCATTCATCGCCTTGTGCACTTCGTTCACCGCGTGCAGCTCGTCGCGCTTCTGCTGTGCTTTTTCGGCGCTCGACTTGGCGTCGGCGATCTTCTGCTCGAGCGTCGCGATCTCCTTCCTCACGAGCTCGATCCTGCTCGTGAGGATCTCCTTGCTCTGCTGCCAGTCCTTGCGTTCCTTGGCGATGATCTGCTGCGTCTCGATCCACTTGCTCATCGCGAGGCGCATCTCGTCGAGCGACGGCGCATTCGCGGCGGCAGGCACGTTCGCGGCGGCGACAGTTTTCGGGGCACTCGCCTCGCCGGTCTGCGCAGCAAGGCTGCCTTCCGAGAGCAGACACGCTGCCCAGAAGAGACACGCGGCCGGAAGCAATGCGGCTCGGCGTTGCAGACAGCCCGAGTGCTTGCGGATGCGCCGGCCCGAGCAACGGTGGTCCGAGGCGAGGAGTCCAGAGTTCATGTCGTGCATGGCAGGGGAACTCCAGACACCCTAGGCTGGCCCATCAACCGAGTGCGAAGCGTCCGTGAAGGATTCGCGAAGCCAGAAGACGTGCGGCGACGGTCGACGGGCGCTAGACAGGGCTCCCGCGATGAAGCGGCAGGACAAGGCAAAGCGCATCGAGCAGATCCTCGACGAGCATTTCGCCGATCCGCCGATCCCACTGGCGCACGAAGACCCGTTCACGCTGCTGATCTCGGTGCTGCTGTCGGCACAGTGCACCGACGTCCGCGTCAACCAGGTGACGCCGGTCCTGTTTGCTCGCGCGAGGACCCCTGCTTCGATGCAGCGCCTGCCCGCGGCGACGATCCGTTCGATCATCCGGCCATGCGGCCTGTCGCCGCAGAAGAGCAAGGCGATCCGCGCGCTGTCGCAGCTGCTCGTCGCCGAACACGGCGGTCAGGTGCCGCGCAACCTCGACGACCTCGAACGACTGCCCGGCGTCGGCCACAAGACCGCAAGCGTCGTGATGGCCCAGGCGTTCGGCGAGCCGGCCTTCCCCGTCGACACGCACATCCACCGGCTTGCCTGGCGCTGGGGTCTCAGCGCGGGCACGAACGTCGAACAGACCGAACGCGACCTCATGCGCACGTTCCCGCGCGAGAAGTGGAACAAGCTGCACCTGCAGCTGATCCACTTCGGCCGCAGCTTCTGCAAGGCGAGGCAACACGTGCCCGCGGCCTGCCCGATCTGCAGCTGGGCGATGAGCAGGACGCGCCGCATCGAGGAGGCGCACGGCCGCTGAACGGCAGTTGAGAGGTTCTCTGCAACCGGCGGCTGGTTCGGTGCACAGAGACTCCGGCGCGTGTGCGCCGCACAGGAGCCTCGAGTGGTACCATGTCGATCATGCCGAATCCCAGCATCACAACCGCAGAAGACCTGCTGTCGATCCGAGAGCCGGGATTCCGCCACGAGCTCGTGCGCGGGGAACTGCGACGCATGAGCCCTGCCGGACACTGGCACGGTGGAGTAGGCATGGTGCTGGCCGAACTCATCAGCCGGCACGTCCGTGAGCACCGGCTCGGCAGGGCCTACATGGCAGAGACCGGCTTCGTCCTTGCGCGCAACCCGGACACCGTACGCGCTCCCGACGTTGCGTTCGTTCGGCAGGAGCGACTACCGGGCGAGTTCTCGCCGGGCTACTTCCCAGGTCCACCCGACCTCGCCGTCGAGATCACCTCGCCCAACGACACATACAGCGAATTCCACGAGAAGGCCCTGAGCTGGCTCGAACACGGCACTCGTCTCGTGTGGGTCGTCGATCCCGTGGCGAAGCGCGCGACGGTCTACCACAGCCGCGAGGACGTGCGACTGCTCGGGCCCGACGACGAACTCACGGGTGACGAGGTGCTGCCGGGGTTCACGGTGCCGCTGCGCGATCTGTTCCCGGGCAGCAGCTGAGGACGTTTTCCTGCAACCGTTGGCGACTTCGGTGCACAGAGGCAGTGGCGCGTGCGCGCCGCAACGGAGCCTCGAGTGTTACCATGTCGATCATGTTCGGTCGCACCGTCACCACTGCCGAGCAGCTGCTCTCGATGTACGAGCCCGGCCGCCCCACCGAGCTCGTGCGCGGGGTGCTGCGACGTTTGAGCCCGGCGGGCTATCGGCACGGAGCCGTCATCGGCCGATTGGCCGGCCGCATCGGCCCTTACGCGCGCGAACGGAACCTCGGAGAGACATTCGGCGCCGAGACCGGCTTCATCCTCGCCCGCAACCCCGACACCGTGCGCGCCCCCGACGTGGCGTTCGTGCAGCAGAACCGACTGCCGAGCGAGTTCTCGTCAGGGTACTTCCCCGGTCCACCGGACCTCGCCGTCGAGGTCACGTCGCCAACCGACACCTACACCGAAGTCCACCAGAAGGCCCTGAGCTGGCTCGAACACGGCACCCGCCTCGTCTGGGTCATCGATCCCGTGGCGAGGCACGCGACGGTCTACCGAGGCCGCGACGACATGACCGTGCTCGGGGCGGACGAGGAACTCACGGGTGGCGACGTACTGCCGGGGTTCACCGTCGCGCTGCGCGATCTGTTCCCGGCAGGCAGTTGAGACGAGTTTCCTGCAACCGCTGGCGACTTCAGTGCACAGAGGCTCCGGCGCGCGTGCGCCGCAAAGGAGCCTCGAGTGTTACCATGTCGATCATGCCCATCACCGCCGACGAGCTGCTCTCGCTGTACGAGCCCGGCCGCCCGACCGAGCTCGTCCGCGGGGAGCTGCGGCGTATGAGCCCGGCCGGATACTGGCACGGAGCGGTCACCAGCCTGCTCACCCAGTTCCTGGGCCACTATGTGCGGGAAAGCCATCTCGGCGTGACCTTCGGCGCCGAAACCGGTTTCATCCTCGCCCGCAACCCCGACACCGTGCGCGCTCCTGACTTCGCGTTCGTGCGGCAGGACCGACTGCCGAGCGAGTTCTCGTCAGGCTACTTCCCCGGTCCACCGGACCTCGCCGTCGAGGTCACGTCGCCAACCGACACCTACACCGAAGTCCACGAGAAGGCCCTGAGCTGGCTCGAACACGGCACCCGCCTCGTCTGGGTAATCGATCCCGTGGGCAAGCGTGCGACCGTCTACCGCAGCAGCGATGACGTGCGCGCGATCGAGGCTGACGAAGATCTCACGGGTGACGACGTGCTGCCGGGGTTCACGGTCGCGCTGCGCGAACTGTTCCCGGCTGGCCGCGGCCCCACGGCGTAACGCGGGGCGGCTACTTGACCGCCTCTTTCGCTTCCTTCTTCTCCTCGGCAGGTTTGGCGGCCGACATCGCGTCCACGGCATCCTTTCCCGTCACCGCGGCGCCGACGAACTGCAGCGAGGACGCGACGCACTCGTCCATCGACGGAGTCCCCCACCCGTGGCCCCCGCCCTCGACCTTGCGGAACAGGTGCTTCCAACCGTGCTCGGTCATCAGCTTGCTGAGCTGCTCGTTCGGCGGGCAGAAGCCGTAGCTGTCGTCGGTGCCGGCGTCGAAGTAGATCTGCAGGCCCTTCATGTCCTCGGGCTTCTTCTTCGCGACGATCGCGAGCGGCATGTGCGCGCCCCATTTCTCCTTGTCGATCGGGTCGCCGATCTCCTTCGCGATGCCGGTGCGGAGCTGGCGCTGCACGATCGTTTCGTTCATGCCGGCCAGGTCGTCCGGGTCGGCCGGCAGGATCGCGGCCGAGTGCACGGCGACCGCGCCGAACACGTCGGGATGGCGCATCGCGATCTTCATGGCGCCGAAGCCGCCGGCGCTTACGCCCATCACGGCGCGCTGCTTGCTGTCGGTGGCGAGGCGATACTTCTTCTGCAACTGGTCGAGGAAGTCGCCGGTGATCAGATCCTCGGTGTCGCTCTGTGCCTCGCCGTTCATGTAGACCGAGCGTCGCCCCGCGCCGCGGAACACGACGAACGCCATCGGCGCGATCTTGTCCTCGCCGCGCAGACGGTCGAGCACCTTGGCGCCACCGCGATTCTGGAACTCGTCGGGCCCGCCGAAGCCGGGCAGCCAGACCACCCAGGGATACTTCTTCTCCTTGTTGGCTTCGTCGGTGTAGCCGTTCGGCAGGTAGATCGTGTAACCGGCCTCGCCTTGGCGCACCTTGTCGCTCTTCAACGCGCCCGCTTCCACGGTGAAGTTCGCGAGCTTCGGGGCGCCCTGCTCGCGCGGCCCGCGGCCCTCTCGTTGTGCAGGCAGGGTGGCGAACAGCAAAGCAGCGCAACAAACGGCGATCGGTAGGTGCAGCATCGGTTTTCCTGAAGGTGGGGTGGCGGGAGTCTCGGCGCGCAACCGGCCCGGCGCAAGGCTCGGCACGAGAACGTGACCTGGAGAACGCAAGCTATCGCGCGCAGCGCGACAGCTTGCGAGACTACGGGTATGGCGACTCAGCGAAAACGACCACGCGGCGCTCGTTCGGAGCGGGCGAGCCGCGCGATGAACCAGCTCACGGTCCGCTCCGACCGCCTCGAGCGGCTCCGGAAATTCTGTCTCGCGCTGCCAGATACCGCGGAGAAGATCGCTTGGGGTGATCCGACCTGGCGCGTGCGCGATCGGATCTTCGCCATGCAGAAGGGAAATGTCGCCGGACACCGGCCGTCGCTCTGGCTCAAGGCACCCGACGGCGTGCAGCAGATGCTCGTGACCGGCGACCCGACGCGGTTCTTCGTGCCACCCTACGTCGGCAAGAACGGGTGGATCGGCGTCTATCTCGACACCCGCAGCCTGGACTGGTCCATGCTCGCCCACCTGATCGAGGAGAGCCACGCCATCATCGCGCCGAAGCCGAAGCAAGCCTCGCGAGGGCGCACGCCGCTGAAGTGGTCACTCGGACGGTTCGTCGGGTGGGTGGACGACCGACCAATCGCACGTGCCAGTGCCGTCGGGCAGGCCGAGACGCACTTCGCCCGCGCCGCCGGTCCGCGGCTCGATCTCCTCGAACCAGGCCGGGCGCAGCGCGCGGCACACGGCGCGGCAGTCGTGATCCGTGCGCCCCGCGGCTCGCAGCGCGTCGAGGAACGCGCAGCGGTGCAGCCGCATCGTCACGGCGCCCGGTTCGTCGATGATCTCGAAGTCGTGGCCGTAGAGGCGCGCCATCTGCTCGAGCACTACCGCCTTGTCGCGCCGGCTCTTGCCGTCCGTACCGAAGTGTTCGCGGATCACGCGCGTCGCGATGCGGAACTGCCCCTTGAACACGCGGATGTCCATCGCGAGTGCTTGCTCGGGGCCGACCGCGGCCAGCACGTTGCGGAACCAGAGTCCGTCGAGCGTGACGAGCATGCGCGCCATCACGCCGAGGCGTGCTTTGACGTCGGCGCCTACCGGATCGTCGGTCTTGGCGACGACGCGCGGTCGATCGAACGGTTCGTTCATCGTGGTTGATGCGGGTGGTGGCCGCGGCTGCGGCGATGGTCGCCGTGCGTGTTGCGGGTTCCGGGAGGAGGCGGCGTGATGATGCGATCGTTGTGCGACAGCCGCGGCAGCGCACGCGCGCCGACGTCCGACTCACCGAAGCTCGCGAACTCGGCGACGGTCGCCGGCGCGAGCCCGAACGCGCTCACGCGCGCCGCGATCTGCTGCTCGGGACCGCGGATGCGCAGGCCCGCCGCCTGCAGTGCTTTCAGCTCGGCTTCGTCATCGGTCCAGCGCGTCGTGCGCAGGGATGGCTGGCCGCCGTTCACGGCCGCGAGCAGCGCCGTCGCTAGCGGCGCATCGCGCCAGTCGATCATGTGGTCCTCGAGCACGGCGCCCGTCGCGTCGTTCCGTGCTGTGGCCCACGCAACGACCTGCGCGCCGCGGCGGGCGATCCACACCCCGCGGCCGGGGCGGCGCGCAGCGTGCACCAACGATTCCCGGGACTTCCGCACGCCGGTGACCGGGCCGGTGCCGAACTCGAGCCCCGCGATCGTGTCGGCACAAGCACTCTCGACCACGACGTCCGCCGGCGCCCTCGCTGCCGCGACCGGCCCTTCGAACCCCAGGCTCGCGGCGATCGGCTCGTAGTCGCGCAACCGCCGGAACCACCACACGTCCGCTTCGTCCCACTGCGCGACGACCGCCTGCAACGCGCGTTCGGGTCCTTCGCAACGTTCGGCGAACGCGCAATCGAGCTCGAACAGCAGGCTGTGCACGCCGCCGATGCGCCCCTCGTTCATCACGTGCGCGACGCGCACGATGCCGAGACCGATGGTCCGCGTCGCGGTGACCAGCTCGTGGCGAGCCGCGACGATGCAGCCGCAGATGCGGCCGCGTGGGTCCTCGACGACGACGCCGCACAGGCCGCCCGGATGGCCGCGCAGGTCGCGCGCCGTGTCGGCACAAGGGGGAAGCTCGCGCCCCAGCAGCGGGAGGTCGTCGACGACGAAGTCGCGCAGTCGGTACACGGCAGGTGCTCCTCAGAGGATGTCGAAGTCGGCGAGCGTGTAGGTCCAATGCGCCAGCAGATACGCGGGTTCGACGACCGCGTATGGCCTGGCGGCCAGTACGTACTCGGTCGTCTGCGCGCGAAAGCCCCAACGCTGCAGCAACTCGAACCACGGCAACGGTGGCGCGGCTAGCGTGAACAACCCGCGCATGCCGTCCGCGGCGGTGCGGCCGGCGGCCCAGCGCACGAGTGCTCCGAGCGCCGCTTCGTCGTCGGGTGCGGTCAGCACGTCCATCAGGAGGCCGAAGTTGCGGCCCATGAACTTTGCGCTGCGATAGACGGCGTAGCCGCGCAACCCGCCGCTGCCGGCGCTGCGCACGGTCGCCAGCGCGTAGGTCACGCTCGGATGGCTCAGGAAACGCCACGAGAGGAAGGCGTGCGAGCGCTCGGCGTGGCAGCGGAACGCGGGGCGCTGGGTCGCGAGGAACGCGTCGAGATCGCCAGGCAGCGATCCGCTCGGTTCGACGACGAGCTGCTCATCGTCCGGCGGCAGCGACGAGGCGTCCTCGAGCACTAGACCGAGCTGGCTGCGCAGCAGCCAGTAGTCGAGATAGCGCGCGCCGATCCGGTGCGCGTCACGGATCGGCAGTCCGTACATCACCGCGTGGTTCCCGTGGCCGGCGAACGTCGACGCGTAGGCCTGCGCCAGGCGCACGAACAGGCCCGGATTGCGCAGGCCGCGCCGTACGTCGGGGTCCGTGCACGAATCGCAGTTCTGGCTGAAGGTCAGCTCGCGGCCTTCGCTCCACACCTTCGACGGCACGCCGCCGTAGTGGCCCAGCAGCCGCCCCCCGGGCCCTTCGCAGACGATGCCGTAGCGGCCCTCGGGGTTCTGGAAGTACTTCCAGTGCCACCACGCGACGTTCAGCGCCGCATTCGAGCCATCGCCGTAGTCGAACGCACGGCGCATCAGCGCGCAGATCGCGTCGCCGTCATTGCCGGTCGATTGCCGGAAGCAGTAGCCCTGTTCGAGCATCAGGGGTTCACCGGCCACGCCACGGGGCTCGTTGTGGACCGCAGCCGCTCGACGAGTGCGGCACTCACGTCGACGAACGTCTTGCGCGCCGCGTCGAGGGTGCGCGGCCAGAGCGCCGCTCGCGCGAGCACACGGCCGTCGTGTGCGCGGATCTCGACCTTCCAGACCACGTCGGGCTGCGCGATCAACCGAACCCGTTCGCCGCATCGCGCCGGCGACAGCAGCTGGAGGTCGAAGCTCGCCAACGACGTCGTTCCGGGCGCTGCGCCCGCGGCCGCGAAGGCACGAGCGAGCAGATCCTCGAGCCACGCTACGTAGCGGGCGCACTTCAAGTGACCCGACACGTCGACGTCGCCGGGCTCGACGGTGCGTTCCTCGGACCAAAGGTGCTTGCGCTCGTCGAGCGGCTCTTCCGGGACCGTCAGCAGCTCTTCCGGTGCTTCACCGGTCGGCGCGAACGCCTCGCGCAGGTCGCCGGGCATCGCCTTGGGGTGCCCTGTCGCCGCATCCACGTAGACCCAGTGCGTGCGCACGCGGCCGATGGTCTCGCCGCGCGATGCCGAGTCGAACCGTGACTCGCGCGTCGGGCTCGTCTTCCCGACCCTCGAGACCCACGTCGTCACCTCGAGCGAGTCACCGTAGCACAGCGGCCGGTCGTGGCGGAACGTGATGCGCCGGATCACCCAGAAGCTGCGCTCGCGCAGGTAGTACTCGAACGGGTATCCGCGTGCGGCCGAGCCGTCGACCGCGGCCTCCTGCAGCACACCGGTCAGGACCGACGGCGCGAAGTGGCCGCAAGGCCCGAGTTCGTCGTGCCGCAGGTGATAACCGCGCCGATGCTCGCCGATCACGTCCGAACTGCGAATCGGCAATCCCGCGTGCTGGGTACTCGTCATGGCAGGCTCCGGCGTCGGCGCCGGCGCCACGGCGCGCAAGTGCGTCGATGCAAGCGACGTGCCGATCGACAATCATGCTTCGCACGCTTCCGCGGCGCCACCCGTAGCCCGTTCGTCGGAGAGTCTCGTCGGCGAATCGTCGAGGCGGACGGCGGGATTCCGATGCCGCACGCCGCTCCTGCGCCGCCACGCCGGTGGCGAACGCCGGGCACGCATGTTGCGCGAAAAACTACTGGCGCGCGCCCTCCGCGTCAGCGCCGTCTCCCCATGGCGGTTCCCCACCCCACGCGGCCGTTGCGGCCGACCGAGATCGCTGCGCGTTCGTTGTTCCCCCTGGTCGCGATCGGGTTGCTCGCGAGCGTGGTGTGGATCGGTCCGTGGTGGTTCCTCGTGGCGACGTTCGTGTGGTGGCGGGTCGTCACCCTGGTGGGCTGAAATGCGCGCGCGGACCCCGAGGCGGCTGCTGGCGCGGCCAGAGGACGTGCACTGCCTGTTGTTCCACGCCTTCTGCCTGGGTGCTTATGGCCTCGCATTCTGGCTGTGGCTGCATCCGGAGGACGCAGGACTGTCGTCGTTGCCGGCGCGCCTCGCGTTCGTCGCCGGTGCTTCGTTCCTGCTCGGCTGGATCAGCGGCATCGACGTCGGCGTCAACTTCCACAACCATGCCCATCGGCGCGTGTTCCGCCGCCCCTGGCTCAACCGCTGGATGGCGCGCACATGGACCTTCTCCGGCGGTTGGCCCGCGCTGTTCTGGGAATACGCGCATGTCACCGTGCACCACGCGAACCTGCTCGGCGAACGCGACTGGACGTTGCCACACAGGCGGCCCGACGGCAGCTTCGAGAACATCTACCGCTACCTGCTCTGCCACTGGCCGTGGCGCTACGGACGGCACCTGTGGGCGGACATCCGCGCCGGCCGCTTGCCGTGGGCCAGCGCGTGGCGCGAGTTCGGCTGGTTCCTGTTGTTCTGGTCGGTGCCGTTCTGGATCGATCCGTGGATGGGCGTCTGGCTGTGGGCGCTGCCGCACTGGCTCGCCAACTGCGTAACGATGGGCTCGGGGATGTATGTGCAGCACGCCGGCTGCGTGCCGCGTTCGGGCGTCGCTCCGGTCCGGCACAGCAACGGCTTCCTGTCGCGCTTCTTCAATCGCACGATGTTCAACATCGGCTACCACGTCGAACACCACGACCACCCCGGCGTCCACTGGGCCGACCTGCCGGCGTTCCACGACGAACGGCGCGACGAGCTGATCGCGGCGGGCGCGCACTTCGTTCCCTACGGCTACTACGGGGCGGCGCGGCGGCTCGCGACCCTGCGCGATCCCGACGCGGCGTTGCGGGAGTTCACCGCGGACCACGCGCCGGGTTGCGAACCACCGGCATCACAGGCGGAGAGTGCGTGACCATCGCCGGGCACGTTTGGACCGTCGTGCCGACCGCGCGCGACGTGGTGTGGCGGCCGCGCGCGTTGGCCTCCACCGAGCACGCGGTCGCGGTCGTCGACGATTGGTTCGGACCGACCACGGTGCCGTGCTCGCTGGCGGTCCCGTTCGGTGCCACCGCCGTCGTCGTGCTGGTGCACGGCCTCGGGGGCAGCCGGCACGCCGCCTACGTGCAGCGTGCGGCCACGGAGCTGCACCGCCTCGGCTTCGCGGTGTTGGCCCTCGACCTGCGCGGAGCCGATCGGCGCGGCGGCGGCTTCTACCACGTGGCGATGACCGAGGACCTGGCAGCGGTGTGCAGCTCACCGCTTCTGGCGCCGTTCGCGCGCGTCTTCGTGCTCGGCTTCTCGATGGGCGGGCACGCGGCGCTCTGGTTCGCCGGCGCGCGCAGCGAACCGCGCCTGCGTGGCGTCGCCTCGGTGTGCACACCGCTCGATCTGGCGGCGACGCAGCAGCATCTCGACGCGCGCCCGCGCAGCCTCTACCGGCACTGGGTGCTGCGCGGGCTGAAGCACATCTACGACGCGGTGGCGCGCCGGCACCCGGTGCCGACTCCGGCCGAGGTGGTGTGGCGATGCGCGACGTTCCACGAATGGGACGCGTTGACGATCGCGCCGCGCTACGGGCATCCGTCGCCGGAACACTTCTACCGCGAACGTTCGGCCGCACGGGCCTTGCCGCAGCTGGCGGTCGAGACGGTGCTCGTGCTGGCAAAGCACGATCCGGTGGTACCGCCGGCCCTGGCGCTGCCCTGGGTCGGCCGGGCGCCGGCCGGCCGACTGCGCGTGTGCGTTGCGCAGAGGGGTGGCCATCTGCAGTTTCCGCACGGCGTGGATCTGGGCCTCGGCCAGGGTGGCGAGGGATCGGTGGTCGAACAACTGGGCCGGCACTGGCACCGCGTGTAGCGCGTCGGCAAGCCGCGGGGTTTCTTCGCGCGGCGCCGGCTCCTAGACTCGACCCCTCCCACGAGGCCGGACTCGCTCGCGCGAGCCTGCGCCGTGGATCCCTGCGATGTCCGCGTCCACCACCATCTCGATGCATGTCCCGGGTCCGCTGCGCGTCTACTGCAACGGAGCGCCCGAAGTGCAGCTGTCGGCGCGCAACGTGCGCGCGGCTTTCGAGGAGCTCGAGCGGCGCTATCCGGCGCTGCACCGCGGCATCTGCGACGAGACCGGAGCGGTGCGCCGCCACATCGGGGTCTTCGTGAACTCTTCCCACGTCCGCGACCGCGACGGGCTCGACACGCCGCTGGTACCCGGGGACGTCGTCATCATCCTACCCGCAGTATCAGGAGGCTGAGCATGTCCGACCGCGTCGTCCTCACCATCGGAACCAAGAAGGGTCTGTTCGTGGCGGAGGCCGCGAAGACGCGTCGCAGTTTCGCGCTGCGCGGCCCGTTCGGGCAGGGTGTCGCGGTCTATGCGTCACTGATCGATGCGCGCGGCGCGCCACGGATCTACGCCTCGAGTTGCAACCCGTTCTTCGGCATGAAGGTCCTGCGCTCGACGGACCTCGGCAAGACGTTCAAGGAGACCAAGTCGGCTCCCGCCTTCCCGAAGGGCGATGGCCGCGCGCTCGCCAACATCTGGGCGATCGAGCCCGCCGACGCCAAGAAGGCGCTCTACTGCGGAGTCGAGCCGGCGTCGCTGTTCCGCAGCGACGATGGCGGCGACAGGTGGGAGATGGTGAAGGGGATCAGCAACCACAAGCACGCGCGCAAGTGGCAGCCCGGCGCCGGCGGACTGTGTCTGCACACGATCCGGCGCGACGGGGACCGCGTGCATATCGGCATCTCGGCCGGCGGCCACTACATGAGCGAGGACGGCGGCGCGACGTTCAAGGCGCAGAACAAGGGCATCGGCGCCGGCTTCGTGCCCGAGCCGTATCCCGAGTACGGCCAGTGTGTGCACAAGATCGCGGGGCACAAGGACGCGCCGGGCCGGCTCTACATGCAGAACCACGGCGGCTGGGCGCAATGGGACGGCCCGGGCGGGCCGCGGCCCGACATCGGTGTGTTGCGCAGCGACGACTACGGCAAGACGTGGCGCTCGATCAGCAAGGGCCTGCCCAGCGACTTCGGCTTCCCGATCGTCGTGCATCCGCACGACCCCGACACGGTCTACGTGTTGCCGCTCGTGCCGATGACGCGAACCTGCCCGGGTGGCGCACCCGCGATCTGGCGCAGCGAGAACGGCGGCGCCTCGTGGCGTCGGCTCGCGAAGGGGCTGCCGAAGAAGCAGAGCTTCTTCACGGTCCAACGCGACGCGATGGACATCGACGACTGCAAGTCGCCTGCGCTCTACTTCGGTACCACGACGGGGCAGCTCTGGATCGGACGCGACGGCGGCGAGGAGTGGAGCTGCGTCTTCGACGCGCTGCCGCCGATCCACAACGTCAAGGTCGCCGTCGTCTAGCGCGGCCGTTCGCGCGGGGCTTGCGGCCGCCCGCGCCGAACACGAGATCGAACACCTGTTCGAACCGCTCGACGAAGAAGAGCTTCATGCCTTCGACGAGCTCGGGTTTCAGCTCGAGCGCCTCGGCCTCGTTGCCCTTCGGCAGGATCACGCGAGCGAGGCCGAAGTTCTTCGCCGCGAGCACCTTTTCGCGCACCCCCCCGATCGGCAGCACTTCGCCGACCACGGTCAGCTCACCCGTCATCGCTAGGTCCATCGGAGCCTCCTTCTTCAAGAAGCACCCGAGAAACGCACACGCGATCGCGATGCCCGCGGACGGCCCGTCCTTCTTGATCGCGCCCGCGGGGAAATGCAGGTGCAGGTCGAGGTCCGCCATCTTCTCGAGGTCGAGGCCGAAGCGATCCGCGCGGCTGCGCAGGTAGCTCAGGGCCAGGCGCGCCGACTCGCTCATCACGTCGCCCAGGCTGCCCGTGAGCTGCAGCATGCCCTTGCCCTTGTTGGCCACGGCTTCGATGTAGAGCACGTCGCCACCGAACGGCGTCCACGCGAGTCCCTGCACGACACCTGGCAGGCGCTGCTTGCGCCGTTCGTCGGCCTTGAACTTCGGCCGGCCGAGCAGCTGCTCCATCTCCTCGAAGCTGAGCTTGCCGACACCCTTGCCGCCCTTGGCGACGCCGAGCGCCACCTTGCGGCACAGGCGCTGCACGACCTTGTCGAGACCGCGCACGCCGGCTTCGCGCGTGTGCTCCGCGATGATGCGCTGCCAGACGACCTGCGGGATCGACAGATGCTTGCCCGACAGCCCGTGGCGCTCGATCTGCTTCTGCAGCAAGTGACGGCGCCCGATCTGGACCTTCTCCTCGAGCAGGTAGCCCGGGATCTCGAGCACCTCCATGCGATCGCGCAACGGCTCGAGGATCTGCGACAGCACGTTCGCCGTCGCGAGGAACATCACCTTCGAGAGGTCGAACGGCACGTCGAGGTAGTGATCCTGGAAGTGGCTGTTCTGCTCGGGGTCCAACACCTCGAGCAGCGCCGAGCTCGGATCACCGCGGAAGTCGCTGCCGACCTTGTCGATCTCGTCGAGCAGCATGACGGGGTTGTTGCTGCCGCTCGACTTGAGCCCCTGCATGATGCGGCCCGGCATCGAGCCGATGTAGGTGCGGCGGTGGCCCTTGATCTCGGCTTCGTCGCGCAAGCCGCCCAGCGAGAAGCGCCAGAACTTGCGGCCCATCGCGCGCGCAATGCTGCGGCCGAGGCTCGTCTTGCCGACGCCCGGCGGCCCCGAGAAGCAGAGGATCGCGCCCTGGTGGCCGGGTCGTAGCTTGCGAACGGCGAGGAACTCGAGGATGCGATCCTTCACCTCTTCGAGCCCGTAGTGGTCGTCGTCGAGCACCCTCGCGGCGCGGACCAGATCGTTGTCGTCGTTCGTCGACACCGACCACGGCAGTGCGACGAGCCAGTCGAGGTAGTTGCGGATCACGCCATACTCGCCGGATTCGACGGGCGTCGTCTGCAGCCGCGTGAGCTCCTCGCGCGCGCGCCGCATCGCGGCGTCGGGCATCTGCGCCTTGCCGATCGCGTCTTCGAGCCGCTGCAACTCGAGCGCGCGTGGGTCCTTCTCCTCGCCGAGCTCGCGGCGGATCAGCTTGAGCTGCTCGCGCAGGAAGTACTCCTTCTGCGCCTGCTCGGCCTTGCCGCGGATCTCGCCCTGGATCTTCTTGTCGAGCTCGGCGAGCTCGGTCTCCGCCATCGCGAGCTGCAACGCGAGCTCG
>Ga0075418_10004263_pt1 | contig 16305 bp, 25 predicted proteins | sample SoiMetdeltSBSDD2_FD_81776 | JGI IMG/M metagenome (GOLD analysis project Ga0075418, IMG submission 81776) | Bulk soil microbial communities from a Populus tree surrounding site in Tennessee, USA - Soil MetaG P. deltoides SBSDD2 | ecosystem: Environmental > Terrestrial > Soil > Tree plantation...
ACGACGGCACCCTCACCATCCCGTACGGCATCAACGACTCATCCATCGGCTTCGCCCAGATACAACTCGCGCGCCTACTCCAAGGCATGCGCCCCGCATGAGCTCCACCCCTTGTATTCCCAAACAATCCGCGACTCCGCGCGGCCCAACTCGTCGGGGTCCGACCACGCGAGCCCTGTGAGCAATGCGTCGTTGCAGACGTCGTCGACGCCATCATCGTGAAGATCCGCGACGGGGCGTGGCCAACCGGTCCGTGTATGTCGTGGTCGGCATCGCCCTCGTTTGGCGGCAACCGCAGACCGCGGCGACCAGGACGACGAACACGAGCCTGATCGCGCCGGTAACGGCGAGGAATGAGCCTGACGAAAACATAGCCCTTGATCATCTAGGCGGATTCGGTATCAAAGCCTGTAGATTGAGGCAGATTCAGCCAAGGGAGTGATGCGATGGCAAGGTCGCCAAGCGACGCCGACCTGCGTGCAGTGCTCATCACCTTGATTCGTCGTGCTGGCGGATCGGTCGAGATCGATAATGTTGAATTGTACGATGCCATGATCCCCGACCTGGGAACGCGCGCAGGCGGTTTCGTCGTCGAGGAGATTCCCGGTGGTATCCGGGTGATCTTAGTCGCGGACGAAAGCTAGCGTTCCCAAAGGAAGGCCGATGGCATCGTATGCACTTTTGCGAGTTACTGGCAGGGAGTCTGGTCGCCCACCCGCGTGTACGAGCCGTCTCGCGGACTTTCGTATTTACCGCAGGGGATGGTGCGTCGACCTGCGGGCGAAGCGAAGCATCGCCCCTCTCGACTCTTTAGATCGGGCGGATGTTGGAGGCCTGCGGCCCTTTCTGGTCCTGGGTCACCTCGTACTCGACCCGCTGGTTCTCCTCCAGCGGACGGAAGCCGCCCCCGCGTTGATCGCCGAGAAGTGCGCGAACAGCCAAGCGGCGGTCGTCCATAATGCCGCCACACTCGTACTGAGCCCAGTCTCTAACCGATGAGCCGGTCGCCCACCCCTCAAATCGCCGCCTCGTCACACCGGTCGCCCTGAACCGGAGATGATCCTTATCGTGGAAATAGACCATCCTATGGAAGGTTTCACCTTCGTCAACCATGCTGACGGTTCCGTGATCATCAGCCATGACGGTAAACGCCGCGACACTTCTGCGCGGCGACCGGGCCGTCACGTTCCTGGCAGAGGTCGCATTGGATGATTTGCAAGCTGTAGCCGCACGCTGGACGACCAAATACCGCCCCGGCGTTAAGTTCGTCGCTAGGGTCTATCCCCGCAACCCAGCCCGCAAAAGCGCCAACGACATGACCCCGCAGGGATAGGCTGGGCGTCCTCCTATACCTGGTCCGTCACGTCGGTGGCGGACTGCTTGCCCCGTTCGTGGTCCACACGGTCACGAACTCGGCCCGATACATCATCGCCTCGACGTCGTCTGCGCAGACGATGGCAAGTGTCACGGGCCCGGAGCCAACGGACGGCGTATCAGGGCGTTGAACAGCTGGCGGTAGTGGCTGGCCACGGCCGGCCAGCTCACCAGACTCGTCATTGTCGCGTTGTGTGCTGACATCGCCGCGGCCAGGCCGGGTGTGACAAGTATTCTTGTCAAGGCGGCAGCGATAGCAGCCGGCTCCTTATGCGGCACAAGCATGCCGCCTCGCCCGTCGCCGAGGAGTTCCACCGCGTGCGGGAATTCCGTGGCCACCACCGGGACCGTCGAGGCCATCGCCTCGGTGAGAACGCCGGAGGTGACCTGGTCGCGAGAGTCGAAAGGAAGAAGCACGACATCGGCCTCGCCCAAGAGTTCGCGCAGCCGCCTTGGGCTGATGAACCCTGGCTCGAACTCCACGAGATCCGCCACGCCCTGGCTCTCGGCACGCCGTACCAGGAATTCGCGGTAGCTTTCACCTTCCGCCGCAAGCACTCTGGGGTGGGTCTGTCCTGCCACGACATACCTTGGCCGAGGAACGTCCATACTCATAGCCGACAATGCATCGATACCCCATTCGATGCCCTTGCCCGGACCCAATAGTCCCCAGGTGAGCACCGTAGGTCTGTGCGCCTGCAGCGCAACCCGGCCCACCTCATCCACGACAGACGCCCCGTAGGGAATGAACATGGCCTTGCGCGGCTCGACCCCATAGTCGTCAATCAACCTGCTGCGGCCGGATCGCGACATGGTGACGACCGCGTCGGCCGACTCGGTCAGCTTCTCCATAACGAACCGTTGATGCGGTGTTGGCTCGGCAAGCACCGTGTGTACCACAAGCACCACCGGAACCCGCAGCCACGCCAAGATATCCAGCACCTGATCGCCATCGGTTCCGCTGTAGATCGCATAGTCGTGCTGGATGATGGCCACATCAAACTTGTTCAGCACGCGGGCAGCGGCGCGGCTGTCAGTCATTGACGCGCCGGAAAGCTCATACACCACCTGTGAATCGGCCTGGAGAACACTGTCCGATCCGATTCGCAGAATGCCCACGGACATGCTCGGCGTGCCGGCGAGCAGCGCGCCTGTCAACGATGCCGTGAATGCGGCAATCCCACATTTCGTCGGCGGATACGAGCTGACAATGCCAATAGAAGTCGCCTTGGCGGGCTCCGTCAACGATCGTTTGGTGAACATGCTCACGAGCCGCCGGTCGGGGGTGGTCGGGCCACCCCACGTTATCGGCCTGGAGGCCGCCGGGGCGGGAGCAGGCGTACCATTGACTGGTTTCATGGAGACCTTTCAGGCGCGGTCGCGTTGCTGTTCGCAAGTGTGCCGAACCCTGCGCCAAGGAAGGTCACCGGGAGTGTCTAAACGCGACGATTTCGGTGGCCGACAGCTGTTCTTTCTGATCCTTCTTCGCCTTCTTGTCGGCGCGCTTCTCCTTCAGCGACTTGCCGGACTTCTTGGCGTTGTGTCCCTGCGGTGATTTGTCGGACATGATGATCCTCTCGTCGGCGTATCGGAATGGTTCGTAGGGTTCCTCAAACGAAGCCGTGGAATGGGCCTATCTGAATGGGGGCCGGTGCGCGGCGGGTCACGGCGTCGAACACTCGACGGTATTCGCCGGCAACGGCCGGCCAGCTCACACGGGTGCAAGAGGTGGCGTTGTGCGCCGGCATCGCGGCATCCACAGGCGCAATCCCCGCAGTCGGCGGCGCACCATGCGGAATGAGCATCAGCCTTTGCGGCTCGACGCGATAGCCGTCAAGGAGCCTGCGCTGCGCGGACTGATCCGTCGTCACGACGGCGTCGGCTGATAGGGTCAGCATTTCCAGCACGTATCGCTGGTGAGCGGTCGGCTCGGAGAGCACCGTGAGCACTGCCAGCACCACGGGAGCTAAAAGCCGATCCATGATGTCGAGTAGCTCCTCGGCCTCTTCCTCGTCAGGTACGCCCTGTTCGTGTTGTATGACGACTACATCGAACTTGTTCAGCTCGTGGGCGGCTTCTCGGCCGTTCATCACGGTGCCGGGAGGCGGTTCGTGCGAATCGTCATGCGGCATGGAAGCAGACGAGTGGTTCGACAAGAGCCCGAGAACATCCACGGACATCCGCGGCATGCCGGCAACGAGCGCGCCAGCCAACGATGCCGCGAATGTTGCCGCGCCACACTGCGCCGACGGATACGTGCTGAGTATGCCGACGGCGAATGCTCTGCCCGGCTCGGTCTTCGGCCGGTTTTTGAACAGACCCTCAAGCGTACGGCTGGAGGTGGCGGGGCCTGCCCACGCCATCGGGCCGAGCGCCTCTGAGGGTCTCACCCAGCCAGCCTTGGTGACTGGCGGGCGATTGCCAACCCTCCTGGGTCGTGCTGTGGTGCGCTGATTCCATCTTCCACAGTGGCGTGGCTGGTGCCGGGCATCGGCGGGCGTGTGGCGATGACCCGGTTGCCGGTCGACATCGCTTGGACCACGGCGGCATGGGCCGCCCGAGGGCCGGCAGCCGGTGGGATGACCAACAGGTCCACGCGCGACCGTACGCAGACGGCGGTGAGTAGCGCGGCAGGCTGGCTGCCGAAGTAGTCGATGGTAATCGCTCGCCCAGCCACGATCACCCTGCGAGGTCGCTCGTCCCAGCCTGTAGAGGCCAGAACGAGGCGCAGAACCTGGCCGCACCTGGCATCGATGGCCAGGATGAGACCGGGTAGCTCGCTTGCCGGGTTTCGGGAGTGCGGCCACCATACGCCGTCAAGCATGGATTGCCGGGATCCCGTGGGATCCAGGTAAAGTCGTGGCGTCGTTTTGGCGGAAGCCGGAACAAGGCGTAAGAGGTCAGGGTAAGACGGAGATCGCGTCGGCATCGGGATTCCCAACTAAAGCCGGCCTGGCAGCATCTCGTGCGGGATGTCGTCGTCTCCGGTAACTCTTACAGCCTACCCCGCCGGGGCGTGTCTGGCCTAATGACGATCCTGCTGCGCCGGCGTGCGACCCTTTCCTGCGAGCGGCCTCAGCGGCCTGTCCCAACGGGTTGGTCTCGGTCAACCCGTTGGAGCGCCTGCAATCTTCGAGTGACCGGCCAGCGTACGTCGTTGACCCAGCCCGCCTTTTCCAGTAACCAGATGACGCGTGCGGCCGGGTCGACCTGGCGGGCGAGGACGCCGTGGCGGGCGCAGGTCGGGTCGGCGTGATGGGAATTGTGCCAGCTCTCACCGAAGGAGATGATCGCCAGAGGCCAGAAGTTGGACGCGCGGTCGGAGCCGCGGGTGGCGAATGGACGTTGCCCGTACACATGGCAGATCGAATTGATTGACCAGGTGACGTGATGCAGCAGCGCGATACGCACTAGGGTGCCCCAGAAGAACGCGGTCAGCGCCCCCTGCCATGACCAGGTCAGCAGCCCGCCGATCAGCGGCGGGGCCAGCACCGACGCCAAAGAAATGGGTCCGGAGAACCGGTCGATGAGCCGGATGTCGCGGTCGGTGAGCAGGTCCGGGGCGAACCGGTCCCGGTTGGACGACTCGCGGCGGAACAACCAGCCGATGTGGGCGAACAGCAAACCTTTGGCGATCCCGGAGACGGTGTGGCCGTAGCGCCAGGGGGAGTGGGGGTCGCCTTCGCGGTCGGCGAAGGCGTGATGACGGCGGTGGTCGGCCACCCACGTGATGAGCGGGCCCTCGATGGCAAGCGATCCAGCCACCGCCAGCACGATGCGCAGCCACCGCTTGGCCTTGAACGAGCCGTGGGTGAAGTAGCGGTGAAGGCCTACGGCCACACCGAACCCAGTCACCAGGTAGAAGGCGAGGGCAACGGTGACGTCCAACCAGGACAGTCCCCAGCCCCAAGCCAACGGCACCGCGGCGAGCAGCGCCAGCAGCGGCACCGTAACGCCCACGGTTACGACGCCCAACGCCCAGCGTGGTGGCGGTTGTTCCAGCATCGGTTTGGCAGGGGTCGCCTGCTCAGGCAGATCAACTAAGACCATGAATACAGACCTCTCCGGTCGTGGCCTCGACGAGGACGACCGCCTGGGTCTGGAGCGGAACCCTACGAAGGTCGGCGAGTTGCCGACTAAGCCCATGGTAGCCGGTCTTAACCCACACTGTCCGTGATCGTAACCACCGGGATCTGCTCCGAGCCCTCCGCCATGGCTTGAGCGAGCTCCGAAAGGCGGCGATTATGCTTGCGGGAATAGGCCCGTAGGAAGGACACCGAAGGCTTGGTCAATGCCGACCTGCCAACGCTCGGCAAGAACTCCCTTCGCTTGCTCGATCGCGATCCGGCCGTTCAGCGCGGCTCGCGCGCCTCGGAGACGTAGTAGGCCGCCTTGCCCGGGTTGAACCACAACACTCCGTCCTCACTTGGCTGTATCGGGAGGCCGTCCCGCTCGGTGCGAGCGGCTTGAAGCGCGTCCTGGACGGCGGGTCCGCCCAAGATCGTGCCTTCTTGGCTGGTCAGGCGACGTCGGCTTGATCCTTGCGTGGCGTACTCCTGCCCTGCTTGTGCGAACTCGGCTGCTCGGCGGAAGTTCCTTGCCCAAGTGTGCGATGTTGCTCTGGATCCACTTCACGTAAGCCCTGAGCGCGTTGCTCCCAGCCAGATCCGCGCATAGCTATGCTGTCCGGGCGTGTGCCTCTGCGATGACGGGCTGGCCAAGGTCGGCGCACGCATGCGCCAACAGGGCGGACGCTTTGCCGCCGATCAAATAAAGGTCAGTAAGGTACCGGGGCCGCACGTGGCTGTCCAGGATGGCAAATATGTCGCGCCGCAGCGTGGCGATCGGACGGAATACCGAGTACGGTGGCCGCCTTACGAAGTCGAAGGCAAGCGCGCGGACTTCCTCGCTCAGTTGTTCGACCAGCTCCGCGTTTGCGGAAAGTCCAGCGCGGCGTACAAAGCGGCCGACTTGTCAGCGGTCATCGCAAGCTCCTTGATCGGAACAACCTCTGCTCCATCATCTCGCGAATCGGCCTGCTCAGGAATGTGATCCAACCCGACTGCACACACGAGGGCAGTAAGCTGGCCGTTCCCACTGAGCGCCTGGTCGCACCTTTCAGCGACGCTCATCGTTGGCTTCTTGGCGCCGCGCTCCAGTTCGCTCAGGTAGCCATAGCTTGTAGTTGACCTTAACCGCGAGCTGGCGCAGCGAGATGTCGCCTCGAAGACGTCTCAGCGCCTCGCCAAACGACTCGTTCATGATCTCGGCTCCTGGCCGTTGTAAGCCTACGCATGCACACGCTGCGGTACTTCACGCTCACAGCTCGTACAAGGAACGATATCGATATTGGGCTGATTCGCAAGCTGGACCCCGCCGCAGGCTCCTGAGACACGGGTGGGTGGGCGCTGCCGTGAAGGGCGCGCCCGCTCATCCGACCGAGTGACCAATTAGGAGAGTGATCTGATGCTTGACTCCTACCGTGTCGTCCGCTCCGAAATGGTGGGCGGCCAGTGGTCTGTGTGCGAGACACCGCGGAGTTTGCCGTTGCACCAGGCACGGGCGATCGCCCGCCACTGGTCACAACACTCATGGGACCGGATCGCTGAGGGCACCTGAAGGTCGAGATCAGGCCGCGCGCAATGGTTTTCCACGCCGGTTCGCTCCTTGGAGAGGTCACCCCTGGAGCGGAATCATGACACTCGGCCTTGCTCCCCGCATCGACAATGCTGCATGGGCTTTGCGATCGACCGTCACCGGCTCAATCACGCCGATCGTCGCGGATGACCAAGACGAAGCATGTCAGGTCCAGGACGCGACCGGCAGACCCCACATTTACGAGATCCTCTCCGGGAATCCAAGCTCCGGCGGGATGCTCGTCGTGCCGGCGCATGAGGGCGACAACCGAATGGGTCGTGGACATTCCAATGCTCAGTAATCCAGTTGATTGTTACATCGAAAGGCGGTGATATATGAGTCTCCACACCGAGCGTTCCAGCGCCTACAGAAAAGCAACTCCGCTCCGTGACTACGACGCCTGCTAGCGCCGACCTCACGGTAAATATGTCCGCTCAGCCTGGTAGCGGCCGACTATCCGCTACCAGGACACCAGAACACTCCGCCAGCATGCGCCGCCCTGGAAGGACGCGAGGAGATGATGCCCGATGCAAACCGTAGTTCGACAGCTCAAGCAGTTCGTCTTGAAGCCCACCGTGTACTGCTACCACAAGTGCCCATACTGTGACCTGCGGCAGGACTTCTACACCGGCATGGTGGCCGAGCGGAAGCAAGCCCTGAAAGTAGTTCCGCGCGAGGCTGGCGTACGCATGCCTAATCCCGGCCATATGCCGCGTGACATGGCGTTGCGCACCATCGATGAGGCTGCTGCCTTGGGGATGGAGGAACTACAGCTCAGCGGCGGTGATCCGCTGTTGTACCCCCATCTGATCGATGTCATCAAGGCCGCCAAGCGGCACCCGGGCGTGTTCGTGCTGATGAACTCGGTCGGCACGGGCGTAACGGTTGAGAAGGCTCGCGAGATCATCGATGCCGGGCTTGGTGCGTGGAACTTCTCCGTGGACACCCTGGACCCGGTGAAGTACGAGAAGCTGCGCGGTGTCCGCAACGCCCTGCCCACGATCATGAAGGCTATCGCCACTGTGCGCGAGGCGGGCGCCCACAATCCCGACTTCCGCATGAACTACATGTGCGTTATCACCCGTCACAACTTTCGTGAAATCCCAGAGCTGGTGGCTCACTGCGTGGACACCGGCATCGCCTCGATCTATCTGATGAATGTCTACGGTGACACCACGGGCGCTTCCCTGCTGACCGTGGCCGAGATCAACGAGTTTCGTGACCAGGTCGTGCCCGCGATACACACGGTTCTTCGCGACAAGGGCGTACCGCAGGTTGTTCGAGACAACGCCGAGTACGTCATGGGCACCTTCTTCTCCCGAGAGAACCCAGATGATAACTACGCCAAGGGCGTCTACTGGCCGGACATGGATACGGTGAAGAAAGCCTGCCGGGTTCCCAATTTCTACACCCTCATCGAGCCCGAAGGTTCTGCCCTGCCCTGCTGCCTGGTTGAGATCTCGCATATCGGGGTCGTCGGCAACGTCATGGATAAGCCGCTGGCCGAGGTCTGGACCAGCGAAGCGTTCGAACAGTTCCGTGAGCAGCGAATCCCGTTCTGCCACCAGTGCTCGTCGCCACGGAACATGACACTCGGCCTGGTACCCAACATGTGTCGGCAGTTCCGTCCATGACCGGCGACCTTCTCGCAACCGCGGTGGTGCCCGTCAAAGATGACGAGCGCATTTACCGGCTCGTCGACAGCTTGCGACGCCAAACCCTACCGTGCGGCCGGTACGAGGTCATCGTCGTAGAGAACGGCAGCCAACGATTCGGTGACCTGGCCACCATGACCGACGCGGTCCGTTATATGTACCTTCCGCAGGCGAACTCGGCCGCGGCGAGGAACGTCGGCCTGGCTGCCGCGCGAGGCCGGTATCTCTTGCTCACCGACGCCGACTGCGTTGCCGAGCCCGCCTGGATCGAGCGCATGACAACGGCGCTTCGCGAATGGCCGGCAACGGTGGTCGGCGGAACGATCCGGCCGCACGCGCCAACGACCTGGACCCAGCGATATGCGATTACCATCGTCGATGGTCAAGCTCGCCCGAGCTACCTTCCCGCTCTGCACCTTCCGTATGTGGCGGGCGCAAACGCGGGCTTCGTGACCGCCCGGCTGCGTAAGGTCGGCGGCTTTGATGAAGAACTCAAGTCCGGCAACGACGTGGACGTCTGCTACAAGCTTGGACTCGCAGGTGACAAGGTGGCGATCGTTCAAGACGCGGTTGTGTGGCACGAGGATCGGGCGACCGTGTCCGCGCACTTTCGCCGGTTCCAGCTGTACGCCATCTACCAGGTACTGCTGTTTGCCAAGTACAAGCAGCACACGGGCCGGCGATTCGTATTCGACCGGTACCCGTTCCGGCGCGCCGCGCATGCGTTGGCCAGCAGCCCGCTTGCCTTGGCGCGGCTCGTGTGTGGAGACGTTGGGCCCGCATCACGAATGGTACTTCAGCTGATCGAGGCAGCCGGGGTGCTCACCGGGGAAGTCCAAGGGGCGATTCGGTTCCGCCAAGCCTACTTGTGAACCGGCCAACAAAAACCTTGACAGCGAAACAAGGAGGGGCTGATGAGGTCAGCGCCGCTACCGACCGACTGGACCACGCAACGGCAGATCACTCGCCGTGGTGTGCTGTGGCTCGGGCTCACCTGCGATGTTCGGTGCAAGTTCTGTTACGACGAGAAGGTCTCCCTTAACGAGAAGGCTTGGATGCCGCTGACGGATGCGCAGGCCGCCATCGACAAGTTCCGCTACTTCTACCGCAACGAGTTCGTCGACTTCATGGGTGGTGAGCCTACCCTTCACCCGCAGGCGCTGGAGATCGTGCGGCACGCGGCGGATGTTGGCCTTCGGCCGACGATTATCACGCACGGCATGCACCTTGCCGAGATGGACCGCGCACGGGCTTTCGCCGACGCCGGTGTTCATGACTTCCTCGTCTCTATCCACGGGATCGGTGACACGGTACGGGAGATCCATGGACGCGGCCGCGACAACTACACCAAGCAGATGGCGGCGCTGGACAACCTTCGCGCGCTTGGGATTCCGTTTCGCTTCAACGTCACCATGATCAAGGACAACCTGGCCGAGCTGGAGGCAATCGCGGACCTGGCTGGCGAAAAGGGCGCACGCGTGGTGAACTTCCTGACTTTCAATCCGTACTTCGAGTGGACGGCCGACCCGCAGATCTCCTTCCAGGCGCGCCATTCGGAGATAGCGCCGTACCTGGCCCGTGCTATCGATCGGTGCACCGCGCTTGGCGTGGAGGCCAACGTCCGGTACATGCCACCATGCCAGCTTCCGGGCCACGAGGCACATGTCTACACCGGGTACCAACTGCCCTACGACCCGCACGAGTGGGACTACAACTCTTGGTACGACACCGGACACGAGGGCAAGCCAGACCGGGACTGGTACCTCGATGCCTCACGCCAGCAGCAAGAGCGACACAACTACACCCACGTTCCGGCTTGCGAGAGCTGCGCGCTGCGGAAGATCTGCGACGGATTCCACAAGCAGTACGTTGCCCGGTGGGGAGGAGAAGAGGCGAAACCTTACGACGGGTCGCTGATTGACGATCCGACGCACTTCGTGAGACGGCAACGCAAAATCCGCTACGCCGTGAGCGATGATGATCCTGAGGGGATGAATTCCGACGCTCTCGCCGCTGTCCGGCTCGCCATGGACAATGACGGCAGGGCGGGTGTCAAGCGGCAACGCCTGACGCGGTCATGATTGCGCTGGCAGTGGTGCTGGCCATCCTGGTCCGGCAGGTGTTCATCCTCGCCGCAATGCTGCGGTCCAGGAGGTTTCTGGCTGACGCCCCGCAACGAGAGGCCGAAAGGACGCCGACGATGTTCGTGGTGATTCCGGTCTTGCGGGAGACGGCAATCATCGCGGAGACAATTGCCCACATGGAGCAACTGGCGGATGGGCATCTCGCACAGGTGATCGTGGTGACCACCGAACGCGAGACCGCCGAGCCGCTGCCTAGTGGCAACACCGCGTCGATGGTGGCCGAACTCGCCGCCACCGGGAAGCTCGTCCACTTGCATTACCCGGACCTACAGGGACTCAAAGGCGACCAGGTGAACTTCGCCGTCGCCTACTGTGTGTCAACCCTGCTGGGCGATGTCCCCTCCGAAGACGCGTACCTCGTTTGCTATGACGCCGACTCACGGCCGCCCCTTGACTCCCTGGCGCACTTTGAGGCAGCCATCGCCGCCAACGATGACGCGGATGTCTTTCATCAATCGTCCCGGTTCGACTTGCGCGAATCAGTTACACCAGCAGGTGTGACCGGCCTTCGACAGCTGAGCCGTGCCGTTTGTGAGGGTGGGGCGCTGCGCGCGAACCGCTTCGTCCTCGGGTTCGAGATCCCCCGACTGATCAACCGCTCGGCCAAGGTGGGACGCCTCAAGAGAGCGGCATGCTCGTATGTCTACGCCCACGTCACCGGACATGGGCTGTGCGTCAGGCTCTCGTTCTTGCTGGACAATCCGCTACCGACCAAATCGCCACTGGAAGATATGCAGTACAGCTTCGGCCTGGGCTCGCGTGACATCCCGATGGTGCCGGTTGCCAGCCTCGATCGCGCAGCCGTTCCCGATACGATCGCGGCCCAGGTGGAGCAGGCTTCGCGTTGGTTCTTCGGGCCGGCGCGGGCACTGAGGTACCTTCGCGAACCGACCACGCAGCGCGGCACTCGTGCGCGCCTGCAGGCAGTGTCGGCGCTCGGCTCGTCCGGCGAGTGGCTCGGTTGCGCTGTTGTGCCTCCCATCATCCTGGCGTTGATCTGCGTTGCCCGAGGGCCGCTTCAGATCGCGGCCGTGGGCGTGGCCGTGATGTACGTCGCTCAGCTCGTGCTGACCGATCTCATCCTGGGCGCGCCGAGCACAATTCCTCAGCGTGTGGTACGCGTGCTGACGTGCCCCTTGGCCACCGTCTTGTTCGGCATCGGTGGGTTCATCGGCACCTTCAACCTTCTGAAAGGAGGCTCCGGCGTCGGCAAGACCGAGCGTCGGTAGATCATGACCTCACGAACCGTGATCGTCGCCGTTGAAGGCCCGTGCTGTGCGGGCAAGACCACGTTGAGCCGAGGGTTGCTGAAGGTCATGGCGGACGTGATCATTGCTCACGTCCGATGCTATGCCGATTTCGTGGGAGGTGGCCGGTTCCTACCCAATGCGGTACCGCACACCCTGGACGAGGACGCCGCCGGGCTGCAAGAGCTGTTATGCCTCGAACGGGCGCGTACCGAGACGGCCCTACGCTCCGAAAGTGACCTGATCTTGTTGGATCGAGGCGTCCACACGTTGCTCGCCCACCGATATGCCATCGAACGGACTACGGGTCTGACATGCTTCGGACCGGCTCAGCGCGCCGTGGACAAGGCGCAGCTCCCTTCACGGCCGGATCTCGTAACATACCTAGACGTACCACAGGAAGTCGTTCATGCGCGCAATCACGGAAAGTTCCCCACAGACAGCATCTTCATCGACGCAAGGTTCAACTCGGGGATTCGGTCGTACTTCGCCGAGATCACCGAACGGCAGCCGATCCTGTGGCTTGACGCGACCCTCGATCCTGGCAAGCTTGTAAAGCTGGCGGAGGTCGAGGTGCGTCGGCTTCTGGCGAGGGTTAGAGCGAGCTAGGAGGACGGACCTCGTGAAGCAGGTGCCGCTTTCGGGCAAGGTCGTTTTCGTGGACTGGCACAGCGTTCTTTCACGCGACCCCTTCTGGATGTCGATCCGGGAGAGCGCCACCCATCCACTCAAAGCCCAACTTGAGGCCAATCTTGCCGAGGTCTTCACCAACAAAGCCAACGAGTGGATGAAAGGATTGCTGTCCTCCGACGAGATCATTCAGTCGATGGACATCGAACTGGATGGACGGTTCCGGGACGACTTCCTGACTCGAAGGCTCTACATCGACTGCGCCAAGATGCGGGTGAACGCCGAACTCTTCGAGGTTCTTCGCAAGGTCAAAGCCCATGTCATGGTCGTTTTGGCCACCGACAACATGGATTGTTTCCTGCGCACCTTCGACCACGTCCGCAAAAGGCGGAGGCGCCCCACCCCCCATGCCGAAACCCTCTCAGACTGGGCGATCATCCTCGATGACATCATCTGCTCCAGCGAGGTTGCGGCCCTGAAAGCCGAAGACCCGCAACGGTTCTTCGGCCCTTGGCTAACCGCGCATGGGCTGTCATTCTCTGATGCCGTCCTGATCGATGACCGCGCCGACAACTGCATGGCCTTCGACCAACAGGGCGGGAAAGCTGTGCAGTACAAGATGGGGGTTGGCGACGTGCACGAGGTCCTAGGGACGCTTGCGGACTGGATGGACGTCCGGCGGTCCGTGCGCGAATAGCCACAACGCACGACAGCGGCCCGCCCCTTCCTTGCGTGAGGTCGAGCGGGACGCTTTTGTTGTGTGGCAACGGTTAGTCGTAGTCACGATCCTCGGACCGAGCCGGCCACCGCAGTGACCGACCGACCCTACCTTGACCCCTCCACGCCGGCGGTCACGCGGTCGCCGTCCGTCAACAACCCGGCGGCCTCGGCCCGCGCCGCCTCGTAGGCGGCGTTGGCGTCGACACGGACCATCTACAGCAGGGCATTCTCCTTCGGCGGGTGCGGAGCTCACCGCGGCCGGGCAACCCATGGATACCGTCCCGGCGACGCTGACCGAAGACCAAATCCGCAGCGCGGTACACGCGATTGACGACATGATCGAGTCGATGCATCACAGCTTTAGCATCGCCGACGTCGATGCGGACGAGGTCACGGCTGTCAACGCACACAGGCGGAAAGCCCGAAGCCGACGGCGTCGTGCATCTGCTAAGCCGGATACCCAACCCTGAAGCACTGGCGAGCGCCCGCAGACTCCGCCGTGACCTGAACCGACTCGACGATGTCTACTCTGATCAGCTTGCCGATCTTCGCATAGACGTTGCTGTCCTGCGGTTGCTCGCGGTGGCTGACCAGGCCATACGCCACAACGAGACTGAGCAGGCCGGACATTACCTGTGCGGGCGGCGCGGCGGTTCAAGGTAGCGGAGAAGGTGCTGGCGTTTCTGGGGTTGCTGGCCGATCTGGGCTATGTGGGTCTGCATCCGGAGGTGATCGTCGGCTGGAAACGGGCCCGGGGGCAGAAAGTCCTGCCCGTGGGCAAGAAGACCGCCAACCGGTTGATCGCCGGGTTGCGGGCGGTCGGGGAACGCGGAAACGCCCAGCTCAAACATTGGCGGGTTTTGGCCCATGATTTCCGGGGTGATCCACGCCAGTTAACGGTTGTGGTTAAAGCGGTCCAGGCGCTTCAGTATATGATTCGTGACCCGTTTGGCCGTGACGTCAACACTGACCTACTCCAGCGGACTCACTGTCCATAAACGACCTGTCAATACCCACCGATCAGGTGAAACGAGGTTGAGCGAAGCTCAATATTCAAGGCCCACAGGCATTCAAGGCACGAAGAGTACGGAAATTTGGAAGGAGGAACCCCGGCTACGAGTTAGACCAAGATCTGCAAAGTGCTCCACCAGCGCAGCTGACCCGGCGTGCGATTAGTAGCTTCCGCCACTAAAATCATGGGTGGGTGAGATCGCGGCCAGCGATCGCTCGAAGCGCATTGAGATGCCGACGGTAGGCGGCCCGGCCATCGGCGGTGAGGCTGAGCCAGGTACGGGCATGGCGACCCACCCGTCCCTTTTCAACTCTGACGTATCCGGTCTCCTCGAGCAGGGCGACCTGCTTGGACAGCATCGACTCGGTGATCTCGACGCTGTCTCGAATGAGCGCGAACTCGGCGTGTTGGACATCGGCTAGCGCGGCCACGATTGACAGCCGCACTGGGTGGGTCAGTTGGTTGTCCAACTCGTGTCGCGGATGGCTACCTGTCATGACGCCACTGCCACAGCGCGAGAACGACCAACGGCATGGCGACGACTATCGAGGCAGGCACCCAAAACCACGGCTGGCCATGCATATCGGCGACGGTGCCGATAGTCGCAGCGACGGCATACACGACCGGTGTGGCCAAAGGGTAGGCCATCCAACCACCCGGCGGTGGTGGAGGATATGGCTCGATTGCCGACGCCCGTTTACGCCATTGCACCACAGCCAAGGGCAGAACCATTAGAACGACGCACACGAACACCCGCCACGCTAACGGGGTAATGAGGCCGAAGGCGAGCAGTGAGGCCGAAAATCCGACCGCCAGTGCCATCGTCTGGACCCGCGCCAGACGCGCCCGAGACCGGACACGCCGCGACAGTTCGGCTGCGCGCTTTAGGTCCGAGCGCGCTTGTTCCGGCGAGAGGGGTGAACTGCGGTCTTCCATATTCCCATGTTGGCATCTACTTGCCAAATTGGCAAGAGGCACGCCGGGGCCTGGGCGAGCTGAGATTCCAGACGGCTGATGGGAACGGGCGATGGGCATCACCGCTGCGATTTCGACACTGTGGTGGGCCAGCCGTGGCGTAACGGCAGGTGTTCGCTGCTCGCCACAACAGACCCTGCTTCGTCACCAACCGGTGCATCACCGCGATCAGGCCAAAAGCGGGCGCCTCCACGTTTACCGTCGACCTCAAAGACGATCTTTCCCGAGGTGAACACCGGCCTGCGCTACTCTGCCACCGCCCCGCCGGCCGATGCCGGCCGCGTTCCGTTGACTCTGATCAACTGTATCCTCTTCACCACAATGGCCCATCGTCATACGCAGCGTTGGAGTCGCAAACCAAGCAGGGAAAGACCTTTCCTCATTCCAACACCACAACACTCACCGACACGCTTATTTAAGGTCTAACGGGGCTTCGCCCCAGCCCGACGAGGCGTGGGGTGGTTGGGGGTGATCGCCTGATCGTGGGACTCCGGTCGGTGGGATCTGGCCCGTGCCCGACGGATCGGTCACGGTTATTGAACCGCCCTAAGCGGTTTGTTGGCCTGGTGGCCCCCGATCCGACCGGAGTTGCCGAGGCGTCAGACGCAGGCGAGGTCTGGATCCAATACCCGCCATCTGGATCAGCCGTGAGGACAGGCAGTTTGGTCCACATCTCCCTCGGCGTATTTGTTGACACCGGCGGTGGACTCGACTTTCGCGTTCTATGCCGCAGCGAGTGCCCATGCTCGCTGGACCTGGCGGATTTCTGCGTTGGTGGGTTGGGCTGGGCGAGAGCCCATAAATCGTGCGGCGATGAGGGTTTGTCGTAGTGCGGTGAGCATGTCAGCAAACGACGGGTCGGTTTTGGACAGATACCAGGGTGCGTGGATTCGGCGGTCGGTGACGATCCC
>Ga0075418_10004265_pt1 | contig 16304 bp, 12 predicted proteins | sample SoiMetdeltSBSDD2_FD_81776 | JGI IMG/M metagenome (GOLD analysis project Ga0075418, IMG submission 81776) | Bulk soil microbial communities from a Populus tree surrounding site in Tennessee, USA - Soil MetaG P. deltoides SBSDD2 | ecosystem: Environmental > Terrestrial > Soil > Tree plantation...
CCGTTTGCTCCAAACAGTGACACGTTGACGCTGGCGTTTGTTGTTCCGAGATTGTTGATCCCGAGATTGGTTCGGAACGAGTTTGTGTCGATGGCAAATGGAATGATCTCAACCAACTGGCCAGAGTCCGATGGAAGAGCTGGAAAGAATCCGCTGGTGCCGGCGTTCAAGCCTGAGACGCGGGACACCGCGGCCAACGACGCGCCGTTGGTGGAGCGGATTTCTACTGGACCGAAGGTGTCGTTCGTGTTCAACGACGCAAGGATATTGCTGTACGAGATAAAGCCGTTTGCCGGAAGCGCCAAATTTTGTATTGGGACTCCCAGGGCTTGTCCGCTGTCACGATCCAGTGCCGTGATGCTAATGCGTGCCTCGCTCGGTGCCAGGTTCAGAACAATGAGATTTGAGCGAAAAGGACCGGTGTTGGCTGCCGAAGGCAGAATAATTCGAGGGCTCCCGCTGCGAAAGCCTTCCAAAATGCTGGGGTCTCCCGTCTGATTGTCAATCTGCGACACAAAAGCCTGGACTGGTTGGCTGGACTCCAAGGCCAGCGTACCCTCACGGCCGCTGATGCCGGTTGAACCTTCCAGTTCCTGCAGGATGCTGTTGCGCTGCACGTAACCGTTGGGTGGCACGGTTAACGAGCTGAGCTGGTTGATCAGCAGCCCGTTTTTGTCCAGATGGAGAACGCGCACGTCAGCGCTCAAGGGGTTGGGGTTGTTGATGCCGAGATTCGAACGAAAGTCAGGGCTGTCTATCGCAAAGGCCAGGCGCACTGCGCCTGCGGACACGACCGCCGGACTCAGTGAGACGTAGCGATAGGCGTTCCCCAGAGTAGCCGATTGCGCTCCGGGATTCGTCACGACGACCGAAACGATGCTCTCCGGGTTGGGTGGCGCTACTGCAGTAACCAGGGAGGAACTCACTCGTTGCACATTCGTGGCCGCCGCCGAACCGAACCTTACAGTTACACCATCTTGAAAGTTGTTGCCGAATATGTAGACTGCCGTGTTGCCAACCGTGGGGCCAAACGCAGGCGCAACGCTACTCAGCGTCGGTGTCACGGCAATGGTGTTGAGCGCGGTATCTGCCGTGCCGAGACCTTCAGTGGCCTGCCCAAAAAACTCCTGCCAACGCTGGCGAACGCGATCCAATTTCGTAACTTCTGCATTCGAGGGTGAGGTGCCTCTTTGCACCAGCAGGATGAACGCCTGCTTGAAGATCTTTGGTGACGCCGCCACGGTGGGAATTCGGGGACCTTCGCTCGAAATGATGTCATTGACAGTCAAGTTCTGGCGCGTCCCACGAAAGCTGATGCCGATCGCGGGCGCGCTTGAGGGGGTCCGAGTCGTGCCGGTGACGTTGTCCACGAAGAACATCGGCCCTACCTGGTTCGGGTCGCGAAAGCCCATGATGTACTGGTCCAGCTTGCTGTAGCGATCAGTGGCGGCTGTCGTCTGGAAATTCCCCGAACCGAGGTCTTCAATCTGATTGCCTTCCATCACAGACGCTTCCGAATTGAAGAAAAAGCTCCAGTGCGCATCGTCGCGACCGAGAAGCTTGGTGCTATTCTGGCCGTTACTGTCACGGAACCTGGTATAGGCCAGCCAACGATGTCCCGCCTCTTGGCCGATAATGTTTATGGTTGAATTTGTGCCGAAGAATACGGCGTCCGGATCGTCGGGGAACTCCGTCAGCTGGTTCATGGCCAAAAAGCTTTGCAGGCGGCCATTGCTGCCAAAGTCAGACGCGAAGTCAAATTGCTCAAGGCCGATGCCGCGAATCTCGTTCTTGATATTCAGTTCAAATGCGAAGGCTCCCTCGAGGTCGAACGGGAAATTGGTAAACATCACCAGCTGATCGTACTCATCCCCATGCGTTTGATAAAACTTGGCTGCCAAAGCTGGGAGGTCGAGTTCGGTAGTGCGGGCAAACCGCTCGGCTTTGGGACCGGATAACAGAATTCCTGACGAGGCGCTCAGGTCGACTAAGCCGAGCGTCTGGCTATTGTGTCCTCCGCTCCAACCTGCAATCCCGCTTTGGGCAGAAATCCCTCCGTAAATCAGCTCAAAAGTCCCGTCGGCAAACAGGGTCACTTGGAAGGAACTCTCGGTGAGCCCGCCAAACTCGCGAATGCGGTCCCAAGTCACGACGAAACGATCGGGCAATGCGTTGTAGAAAACACCGCCGCGTCCTGCTGTTGGATCAAGGTCCGCGAAGAAACCACCGATGCGAGGAGGCCCACCGTTGAAGCGGGTAAGATTCCTGTCGGTCGAGAGGTTGTCGCCCTGACCAAAGGTGAGGTTGCCATCGGAGTTGATGAATACGCTGAGATAGGTTGTTCCGAAGAACGGAAAACGAAAGCCGCCTGTGAAAGCGATTTCGCGGCTGTCATCGTCCGTGAGATTGACGGCGGTACCGAAGCTGCTGCCAATGGTTTCCTGACGTTGCGAAAGTAGGTAGCTCCCGCCAGGACCCGCGGGAGCAAGCCGTACTGCGGCCGAGGGCAGATCGAACGGATTCTGAGTCGTAACAATGGTGCCATCGTCCTCGATCACTGCAATCTGCCCCACGTCTTGTGTCGCCCCAGCAGCCGCGCCTAATGCCTGGCGCTGGGCTCGGAACTGACGGACTGCCCGCAAATCTCGGGAGCGCTGGAGTTCGTGCTGCAGGCGGTCGGGCCGGGTGCCGCAGAATGGATGCAGCGATTTCAGGGAAGGTTTATCAAAGGTTGAGCGGGAAAATTGATTCGTCGAGTTGAAGCAGAGCAGGCAAACAATCAGAAGGAACGGTCTCATTTGTGAGTGAGTTGGGGATAGGTATCCTCGCCTGTTTTGGAAGAGGGCTCATCCTCGTCTTCGACGGTGTTGGGTGTCCGGCGTTGGAGGCGCGGACGAGCCGGGCCTTCCTCGTTTTCCGATTCGCGTTTTCGAGCATTTTCTAAGATTTCCAGGCGAGTCTTCACGCGCTCAAACTCTGAGCTGCTGACGGCGTATTCCTCTCGGGAAGGAAGCGCCTGCTCAATTTGTTGCTGGGCCTTTCGAATGCGATCCTCGGTAACAGGATGAGTCGAAAATGCCTTTGCAAAGAAACCGGACTTTTGTTTCTCTTGCGACTTGACTTTTTCGAAGAACGAAACAAATGAAGTCGGGTCGTAGCCGGCTTTGTACAGGTATTGCAGGCCGAGAAAATCGGCCTCTCGTTCAGCCCTTCGGTTGAAGCGCAGCATCTGCAGCGGCAGCATCAGGCCCGCCGCCTGCCGAATGCCGTAACCCGCCGGTCCGCCAAGGAAGATCAGTGGCAGCGAGGCAAAGTTGAAGAAGCGACCCTTCGAAACCTGTTCAGTGCTGTGCCGCGCCGCGACATGGGCAATCTCGTGCGCCATGACACCTGCGAGCTCCGCTTCGTCGCTCGCAGCCCGAATCAGCCCCGTGTTGACGTAGAAGAATCCACCCGGCAACGCCATCGCGTTGACTTCTTCCGAGTCGATCACTTTGATCACGAACGGGACTTTCGCGTCGGAGCTGCGCACGAGGTTCTGCCCCAATCGATTGATGTATTCATTGATCTCGAGGTCATCGAGAATTCGACTGCTACTCTCCAATTCTCCTGCGAGCTCTCTTCCCAATGCGATTTCCCGTTCGACTGAATAGAAGTTTATTTGTCCGGCGTTGATGTTGCGTGCGCCGATGGCTTCAATATCTCCATTCTTCTCCGCAGCTAAACCCGTTGCAGGTGCCGAGATATGGGTGATGATTGAGAGCAGCAATACCCCAATGGAAGCCTTGGTCCTCATCAGACATCCCTTTCGAAAGTTGTTGGTTTTGGTGCTGCCCGTTGAAGCATTCCAGTGGTGCGCAATCCAGGGTGGTCTTTAACTCCTCAGTTGGACACACACCCGAATGCAGTGAGAAAACTGTCGCAGCTTTCGGCGCAAAAACCAAGGAAATCTTGCAGCACTGGTTTGTTCAAAAAGGCCTTCACGCCGGGTTAACCCGGTTTCGATCACAGTTGACTAGTCGCAATCCGTCGGCCATCGAAAGCCGGTCAACATTCGTGGAAGGCAGATTCGAGCCGGTTGCAGAGTACCCTACAGGTCCTGTCCCATCAGTGGGATGGAAACCCTCTTGAAGGGCATCAGTCAGACCACAAGTGACCTGGCGTTACGACCAGCACCATGCGAAGGAAAATCATTACTCCTTTGTGGAAACGATCTAGGCAGAGAGAATGCGACTTCTGCTCGAGCGAGACGCTCCCGGCGGCGCTTGTCGAGCGCCAGCACCCTTACGGGCGGTGAAGGGTGACGGGGAAAGTTCCCTCCGGCCTGGATGGATCTATCGCAAACGTTTGGAGAACGCTTTCCACCCTTAGAGAGAACGAGACACACGCAGCCTCGGCATGGAATTTGATAGTATTTTCGAGTAACTGGACTCGATCTACTGATACTTCGGCTTAAGTTTGCGCAAATCCAAGGGTGCCATACAGTGGATGCACTTGGTGTGACTCTTGCCATGGTAGAACTGGGATAGGTTGCAGGCTTCACAAGCAATTTCGTAGTAGCTAATTTTTGTTTTGGGTTTCACCTTCATGCTTTGTGCTTCCATGGGGTTGTCCTTTCTGAAAAATTCGCTCTTCGATCGTCGTGTTTCTTGACAATTCTCAGTTGATTGGCCCATCGTCCAAAACAGGCGTGACATATCAAGGCCACAATCCCCCTGTTCGTGATCACCTCATGGGCCGTGATAGTCCCGCATCGAGTGCAGTGACGCATTTCCTCAGTTGACATCCGACCTCCAATCTCTTGCTGAGCGGCTGGGGTTCTGGTTTCCCAGCGTCGGGGACGACCATGCTCTTCGCTATCAACTTGTGAGAGTTTGTGCGTGACCTGAGGTCACAGGGATACACGTCAGACACCAAACTTAGAACCAATCTCCGGAACGAGATAGCCTTCACCTCACCTTGGACGATGGAAAGAGTTTGTCCCAGTGTGGAACGCCGCTGGACATTGGATGCTTAGAATGAGAAGTGCTTGTCGGTCCTGGCAACAGGCGGTGCCGATTCGATCTCGTTTGCCCGCCTGTGCTGGACCCGTATCGGTTTGGCGGAGGCTGCAAAGGATTCTCTTAGGAGAGATGGCCACTGTACTGATGGATGACGGAACTCAAAAGGGGAAGGGGAGACAGGATTTTGAAGGAGGCAGTTAGACAATGGATCCAGGATCAGTGCTCTCGCTACAGCGCGTTACTCCCTAATGGGAGTGGAGCCCTGAGTCACTTTGCTTTGAGCAGGAGCACAGGAATGTTTACAGCATGCCGAACGTCGTGAGAGACGCTTCCATAGAGGAGGTCGGAAATGAAGCGGTGTCCGTGGGTGGTCATCGCAATGAGGTCAACATCCTGCTCGCGGGCAATGCGAATGATTTCGTCAGAAGGTTCGCCGTAGGCCAGGATGTAGTCTGTCTCGATGCCCTTTGCACGCAAAGCGTCGCAGAGATTGGCCAGGTAGTCGCGATCATGGCGCATTTCGTCCGATTCTCGAAGCTTGAGTTGATCGAAATTGCGTGCTACCCAGCCGTGAGCGACGCAGACCAGAAGCAGCTTGGCACCTGTGAGGGCGACGAGGCCCTGAATATGGTTCAGAATTACCTGATCGTTGGAGGAGTTTTCAACAGGAATGAGTATCTTTTGATACATGATTTCTTCGTTACACCATCCACCCGCGCACGGTTTGAATCAGCAGCCATCCGTTCAAGCCACCGATGACCACGCCAACGATCCAAGCGAGGGACTTCAACCAAAACGGGTTCACAAACTCATGCATTTTCCTCCGGTCACTGGTGAACTGCACCAAGGGAAAGACTGCGAAAGAAAGCTGCAGGCTGAGCACAACCTGACTGAGAATCAACAGCTTCGCGGTACCAGATTCGCCGTAGAGGATAACACACACGACGGCGGGTACGATGGCGATGAGCCGCGTGATCAAACGGCGCAACCAAGGGCGCAAGCGGATGTTCAGAAAGCCCTCCATGACGATCTGCCCGGCAAGCGTTCCCGTCAGCGTTGAATTCTGACCGGAGCACAGCAGTGCTACGGCGAACAGAATGCTGGCCAGCGTCGTGCCCAAGAGGGGGGAAAGCAGCTTGTAGGCATCTCCAATTTCTGCGACGTTTTGGTTTCCGGAATGATGAAACGTCGCAGCGGCCATGATCAGGATCGCTGCATTGATGAAAAGAGCGAACATGAGAGCAACAGTCGAGTCGAGCGTCGCGAAGCGGATGGCCTCTTTCAGTTCTTTCGGACTTGACCCATATCTGCGAGTTTGAACGATGGAAGAATGGAGGTACAGGTTGTGCGGCATGACTGTGGCGCCCAGAATACCGATGGCGATGTAGAGCATCTCAGGATTTCTGAGGATCTCAGCCCTCGGGACAAATCCCGCCAGGATGCCTGACAGACTGGGCCGGGAGAGAATAATCTCGATGGCGAAGCATGTGCCGATGATGCCGATAAGCGCGATAACAAAAGCTTCGATGTAGCGAAATCCCTTCTGCTGCAAATAGAGGACGGCCAGGACGTCCAACGCCGTCAAACAGACACCCCACGCCAGCGGCAAACCGAACAACAGGTTCAGGGCTATAGCGGATCCAATCACCTCGGCGAGGTCGCAGGCCGCTATCGCGATTTCGCACAAGACCCATAGAACAATACTGACCGGCTTGGAGTAGTAATCGCGACAGGCCTGAGCGAGATCGCGGCCAGTGACGATCCCCAGTTTCACTGCGAGGGCCTGCAGCAGGATCGCCATCAGGTTGGAAATCATAATCACGGAGAGCAGGGTGTAGTTGAACCGAGCTCCCGCAGCCAGATCCGTTGCCCAGTTCCCCGGGTCCATGTATCCGACTGCCACCATGTAACCCGGACCAGCAAACGCCAGCATCTTGCGCCAAAAGCCCAGCGATTGGGGCACTTCGATCGTTTGATACACCTCGGGCAAGCTTGGCGAACCTTGGGGTAAGTGAAAACCTCGCGACTGGACAGCCGTGCGGTCCTCTTTTCCGGACTGGCTCATTGCGGCCTCCTGGCTGACCCGCGCGAAGGCTTTCGTTTGCGTCTGAAGGGTTTTGCGACTATTGGCGGAACAGGATCGCCAGGAAAATCAATAGTTTGCCCACGCTCGGAATGAAGACTGGTTTTGGCACCTGGTGGCCCGGCCGGCAACACATGAATGCTTTTTGCAGCCTCCGCCCCGAGGTACTGGGGCGTCTTGCGTCCAGACAGCACGAGTTTCAACGGGCCTTGGAATGGGGCTTTCTCCACCAGCTTGAACGAAGCTCCCGGTGTAAGGGCTTGCTTCTGAAGGTAAGCCAAAAACTCGGGCTGATCGTTCGTCACCTTGTGAACGATGTATTCGCCCGGCTCCACTCGAAGCAGGCAAATATCGAGTTCCTGGCCACGAAAACCCTTCGCGTCGGGAATCACTTCTCCGTGCGGGTCCTTGTCGGGATATCCCAGGTAGGCGTCGACGCGTTCCACAAACAGATCAGAGACCACGTGCTCGAGTTTTTCGGCTTCGTCATGGACCTGTTCCCAACCGTATCCCATCACCTTGTGCAGGAACAGTTCAATGAGGCGATGCCGGCGCAAGATGCGAAGCGCAAGCCGGCGTCCCTCCGTTGTCAGTGTGGCACCATAATAAGGCTTATATTCGAGCAAGCCATTCTTCTGAAGCTTTCGGAGCATATCTGTCACTGAAGCGTCAGCCACCGACAGGTGTCGTGCCACAGTGGAGGTGCTGGCCTTTTCGTTCATGTCTTCCAGTCTCAAGAACGCCTTCAGATAGTCTTCGACCGTGCTGGAAACCATTCCCGCCCTCCTAGGCTTTTGGTTTCATTCCACGAAACCTGTCGATCATTTTATTTAGACTAGTCTAAAAATAAATTCCTATCAACAGAATATTTGAGACTCTGGCTGCGGAAAGGGATGGGAAAGGAAATGGGAAAGAGAATACGACCGGCTAGGGCAAGAGGGCGGCGGGTGATCTGGGACCGTCAAAGGGAGATCTACTTACAGCAGCAAGCCGAGCATGGTGGCTAGCTCCAACCCATGCGAGATCGCAGCGAGGTGATGTGTGCCACATGGTGACGGCCATGCCATTCATAAAGCCCAAGTTGAGTATCCAAGGTCAGAAGCCCGATGTCGGGATGGCGAAATGTCCTGGCGAACGCAGCGGGCTCAAGAGCGCGCAACAGCACTGTCCAACGTGCATGCAGGTTTTCCAAGAGCGATAACGAGACTTCAATGGGAGTCAGCCTCACGTCCGCAAGCTCGGCCCACTGCTTTTCATCGTAAGGCTTGATCGTGGGCTCGCATTCAGTTAGGGCCAGCTTGAAGCGGACATAAGCATTCAAATGGCTGTCAGGCACGTGATGGAGTACTTGCCGCACGGTCCATCCTCCTGCCCGATAGGGCGTGTCGAATTGCTGGTCTGACAGTTTGTTGACAGCTGCACGCATGTCGACAGGCAGCCGGGCAATTCCGTCAATCAGAGCCTGCCGTCGTTCTGAGGTGATGTTGGTTTCCTTCTGAAACCTTCCAATGGGATAGCTGAGATCAATCGTGGTCATGAGTACCTTCCCCTGCCGAGTCACTCGTTGGCTGGCGCCTTGGCTTTTAACGCGTCCTAACCAGGATTCGTAGCCTCATTTCTGAAGGCCAAATACCTCTACGGTCACACCGGGAGACATCACTGCATGATCTGCCGCGCGCCCCGGCCTCATCAGTCCGTCAAGTTCAAAGACTGCATCGTCCCATTCGCTCACTTCAACATCCAACAATGGATAGGGCTGATGGTGGACTCGGCCACTCCAGGGCCGAGCGTGATTTGCTGATCCCGCAAACAAAACATAGCGCTCGATAAGGAAGAATTCCAAGGTTCCTGGTTTTGCCGGTCGCGCCTTACCTTGGGGGCGGTATTGAAAACAAGAGCTCAAGTCCTCGTTCGTACCGCGACGGTGGGAAAGGTAGCGAATCTCAGCAGTCGTATTGGCTTTTTCCGCTTTCATCTTGGAATCGAAATAGGGAAGAAAAAAGAAACGCCGGGCAGCGCGAACTGCGAGCCACTGGTTCGCATCGAGCGAGTAAAACCAGACACCGGGTGTGCCGTCCTCGTCGAAAACGTAGGTTCGAACATTCAGTTCTAGGAAATCTGAGATGCCAGGCAGTCGAGGGCTGAAGCTGGGTCGCACATCACGCATGAAGAAGGGAACGATTCCGATGTACGCCTTGCCTGCGAAGGTATCGACGGTTAAGCCACGTGGCAGCGAGTTCTGGATTACCAATGGGTCGTAGCTCCAGTGCAGAAAGAGCAGATCGTCCCATCGTTGGTACATCACAGGCTTCCGGCCCGGCGGCCGTGTCCGCACAGCCAGGCGCTCTGTTTCGGTCGGTAATTTCAAGGGGTGCACCTGGAACTTCGCAACGATTGTTCTGGCAGGAGTCTGCATACAGATTTGAGCTTCAGAGTTCATCCCCGGGTTGGTTCTTTCGACAAGCTGAGGTTTGAACTCAGAAGTGATCGCTCGCTGTCAGGCTACTCTGTTGCTGTTCGCTGCGGGATCGGACTCTCCACGTCGAGTACCAACGTCCAGCGATTTCCTTTGCGTCTCCAGATATGAAGATAGTTGCTGGCGATGCCAGCGGCATCACTGAAGCCAGGGGCCATCGATCGTGCTGTGCCGTAGGTGTAGCCGAGATCGGCAGCGTTGGAAATGCCAGCCTTGTCCGGTCGCAGAGTGGACTTGCCGACACTCTGCGACAGGACTACAAAGATCTCTCGCTTGCCGACTACCGGGAGTGTCTTCGCCCGGTAGAGTCTGGCGTCATCGGCCAGATAGCGGAGATAGGCCTGGGCGGAGCCCTTCTCAGACACTGAATTTGCGAGCTCGCGATCGAATGCAAGCAGTTCGGACCGCTCTTCATCGATGTTGACATTACGGCGAGCCTTCTCCGAGCCGGCCTTAGAGACTGCTGGTTGAAGACTTTTGGAGTTTTCTCCGGATGCGGCATGGCTGATACCCAGGTCTACCACGACCTTCCAGACGCCATCAGTCTGCCGCTTCCAGACAGAGACGAAATGTCCATAGGCCGTCGGTTTGTCTTTTGGGCTACTCGGGCGAATCTCCCACGGACCCGTGGTATAGCCAAGATCTCCTGACTGAGCCACGTCGGCAAAAGTCGGTTCCCAGGTGAGAAGAGTGGGTGGTGCTGAGTGTTCCTCGATCCATTTCTTGCCCGGCACCGGACCGGGCCGAAAGAGAATGGAATCCTCGGCCAGAAATTCAAGAAAGGCGGCTCGGGTTCCTTTGGCCAGAGATGCTGTTGCAAACGCACGCTCGGCCGCGACTAGAGAAGTCCAGTTGGGATTATCCTGACCGAAGGTCGCGAGAGGACTCACAAACAGGCATAGCAGAATCAGCGCAAGAAGTGGCAAGGAATCCTCCATCATGATCAGTTTAGTGACGGCGCCATGTTAGCATACGGTTGCCGCCAACGTAGGCGGCAACCGCAACATCCGGGCTCCACCTCTGCGATGCCTGAGCTTCCTGACATCGTGATCTATCTCGAGCGGCTTCAAGCCCGCGTGCTCCATAAGCCGGTACGGAGTATTCGTTTGCTCAACCCATTTCTTCTCCGCTCAGTGACTCCTCCTCTGCAAGAGGCAGTGGGAAGAAAGGTTGTGGCTCTTCTCCGGCTCGGCAAGCGGATTGTCATGGGTCTTGAGGACGATTTGTTCCTGGTAGTCCACCTCATGATCGTCGGCCGATTGCATTGGCGCCCGACAGGCGTTGTCAAGACAGGAAGAAATTGCATGGCCGTCTTTTCTTTTCCGTCCGGTAGCCTACTACTCACGGAGGCAGGTTCGAAGAAGCGGGCCTCCCTGCATCTGGTTCGTGGCGAGGCTGAACTGCAGACGCTCAACCGTGGCGGAGTCGAAGTGCTGGACTGCGATCTTTCGGGCTTTCGTGCGGCGCTGCTGCGTGAAAACCACACATTGAAACGTGCCCTCACAGATCCTCGCCTATTTAGCGGGATTGGGAACGCTTATTCGGACGAAATTTTGCATCGCGCTCGCTTGTCCCCGGTTACGTTAACACTGCGTTTGCCCGAGGAAGCGGTAGAGCGCCTCTTCACAGCCTCGCGGGCCGTCTTGCGTGAATGGGTCGAACGGTTACGAGCAGAAACGGGGCAGGCATTTCCGGAAAAGGTCACGGCGTTTCGTCCAGAAATGTCAGTTCATGGGCGCTTCCTGAAACCTTGCCCAGTTTGCAGCACAGCTGTTCAGCGCATCGCGCACGCCGAAAACGAGGCGAACTATTGCCCCCGCTGCCAGACCGGAGGAAAACTCTTGGCCGACCGGGCCCTTTCACGCTTGCTCAAAACCGATTGGCCCCGTACGCTCGAGGAGATGGAAAATCGAAAAGCCGCCGCCAAAGGAGACTCAGTAGTTTTTGAAGGAGGCGCCGGTAGGCGATAAGGAATGAAGAACCACCTTCCGCGTTTCGCGATTTGCGCTGCTGCACGTTGTCTATCAGTCTTCGGTGGGTTGGTTCTCTGGTGCCCCTTTTGCCTTGACTTCATTTTGGTGAATACCAAAAATGAGGGCTCTCAGAAAACGAGGCATGAGAAACCAGCGGAAAGAGTTCCTTGATCGGTGCGACACGTTTCGGCTGTCGCGGGCGAGGCTTGTTTGCTCGGTCGAGACGGTGGTGGGAAGCGACATTTGAAATTCAATTCTATTTTATGCGAGGTTTGATCCATGAAGAGCAGACCGCCGAAGAACCATTCAATCCGGCTCGACCGAAGGGAATTCACCAAGCTGGCCCTGGCGAGTTCACTTGCCACCGCTGTCCCTGCTCCGATGCATGCTGCGAAACGCCCGTTGGACCCGCTCTCCCTTGGCATCAAGCTTTCGCTTCAGGTGCCCACCGATCCCAGTGACGAGGATCTGCAGTTTGCGCAGCAGCTGGGTGTTGAGTACATCAACATTCCAAGCGGAGGCGACAAGTCGACTGCCGAAAATTTTATTCGCTGGAAGCAGCGGGCCGAAGCTAAAGGACTAAAGGTTTGGAATATTGGCAACAGTAACGTGCACAACATGCCGGAGGTGACACTGAATCTTCCCGGACGCGACCAAAAGGTTGAAGAATACAAACAGTATCTGCGCAATCTTGCCAAGGCCGGCATTTTCTATACGACCTACGCGCACATGGGCAACGGCATCTGGAGTTCTGAGCGGGAGACGACGCGAGGCAACGCCCCTGCCCGCGCTTTCAACCTGGCCACGGCGAAGGGTTACTGGGCAGATAAAGTGTTTGAAGGGCCGCTCACCCACGGCCGCAAGTACAGCAAGGAGGAGCTCTGGGAGAACTATACCTACTTCATCAAGCAGGTAGTTCCCGTGGCCGAAGAGTTAGGCATCCGCATTGGCATCCACCCAGATGACCCGCCGGTGCCGGAGCTCGGAGGAGTGCCCCGATGCATCTTTGGAAACTTTGACGGCTACGTCCGCGCCTTGGAAATTGCCAACAGCCCGAACATCGGCGTGTGCCTTTGCTGCGGAACTTGGATGGAGGGTGGCAAAGGGATGGGCAAAGATTGCTTCGAAGCGGCACGCGCTTTCGCCAAGATGGGCAAACTGTGGAAGATTCATTTCCGCAATGTTACGGCGCCAATTCCCCATTTTGTCGAGACATTCGTCGATAACGGTTACACCGACATGTGGAAGCTGATCCGAACGCTGAAGGAAGTGGATTTCCGGGGCAATCTGATTGCAGATCACGTCCCCGGAATGGTGGGCGGAAACCGCGTCGGCTGGGCCTACAGCATTGGTTACATCAAGGCGATGATTGCAGCTCGCGGGTGATGAGTAATGCGCGATGAGTGATGCTGGAGCGTAGCACGCAAGATGCCGCTCCAATCGTCCATCACTCTCACGCTTTTGGTGATAGCCCCAGTTAATCTTGTCAGTCCTGTCGCAAATCCTGTCTCAACTCCACCAGCGATCGTTGCTGCGATCTTTGTCCCATTGAGGTGTCGGTTCGAAATAGCCCGGTTCCAAAAGGTGCTGTTTGCAGGCTTCGTCGTTTAGCGTCACGCCAAGTCCCGGAGTCTCTGGAACAGGAATGTAGCCTTTCTGAACAATTGGTTTGGAAACTCCTGTGACAAGGTCGTCCCAAAAAGGAACGTCCGCCGCGTGGATCTCAAGCGCCAGAAAATTGCGGGTCGCTGCGGCACAATGGACGTTGGCCATGCCACAGACCGGGCTTCCAGCAAAGTGCATCGCCATCGCGACGCCGCGCTCTTCGGCGTAGTCTCCGATCTTCTTGGTCTCCAGGAGGCCGCCGGAACTGGCGAGGTCGGGATGGATCATATCGACCGAGTGAGTGTCACATAGCTTCGCAAATCCCTCCTTCAGGTAAATGTCCTCACCAGTCAGGATCGGCACGTCCACAGCGTCGGTGATTTTCTTGAGCAGGTCCGTGTAGAACCACGGCACCATATCCTCCAACCACGCCATGTTGTACTTCTCCAAGGCCTTGGCGAGCCGAATGCAACTGTTCACGCCGATGTGTCCGAAGTGATCGGCGGCGAGTGGAATCTCCATTCCAACGGCCTCCCGGACCTGAGCTACATAGTCTGCCATCATGGCGATCCCCTTGTCCGTGATCTCAATACCCGTGAATGGATGCTCTAACATTCGCAACTCTACCTCTTTCGGGCTGGTCACTGTTCCGGGCGTTTTCTGTACCAGCTGCACACCCAGGTCCATCTTGAGATACGTATAGCCGCGATCCATGCGCTCCTTCAGGCGGCTGGCAAAAACTTTCGGGTCGGGTGACCCATCCGTGTCTGCATAGCAACGAACCTTGTCGCGGAACTTGCCGCCAAGCATCTGGTATGCAGGGACGTTGTATGCCTTGCCCGCCAAATCCCACAATGCCATCTCGACGCCACACACCCCACCAGCCTGGCGCGCGTGATTTCCAAATTGTTTGATCTTGCGGAAAACCTTGTCGACGTTGCAGGGATTCTCTCCCAGCAGGCGGCTCTTCAGCATCAGAGCGTAGTTCTTGCTAGCGCCGTCACGCACCTCACCTAGCCCGTAGATACCTTGGTTGGTGTCAATGCGAATGAGAGGGCTGGTGAAGGGAACGCTGGTAAGCGTCGCCACTCTCAGATCAGTGATCTTGAGTTCCGACGGCCTGGAAGCCTTGTTGACATTCTGTGTGGCTGCCTCGACATCTTCGCTACTGCGGAAGTAACTAGCCAGACTGATTCCGGCCGCTGCCGCGCCAGTTGACTTGAAGAACGACCGTCGGTCGAGCAATTTCTTTAGAGTTGGCTTCTTTGACATGGGAGTCCTCCGCTGGAAAGTCTTGCCGAGTGGCGGCCAGAGGGCCACTTCGGACGTGGTGGAAGAAACTTAAGTGAGGATAGCGGTGTGAATAGTAGCATCATCCCTTCTTGATTTCATGCGGATTGTGCGTGTGGGTTCGAACACTTGTATCCCCGTTTAAGCGTCACCACCCTAATGTCGAAGCCCGGGGATGCAGTCTCGCATTCGTACGAAGAGCTCCGGTGGCAGGCCAGCGCCATCCGGAAGAGTGTTAGACCTACTCGGTAGTCGGATCACCGGTGTGGCGGGTTCAAGACTTGGAGAGGAGATCCATTTCGTAGCGCAAGGTTTGAAGAAAGCCTTCCTCGAGCGGACGTGCCTGAAAGCCCAACTCACCACGTGCTTTGCTGTTGTCGCCGAGATAAGTTGAGCCCGCGGATACTCGCAGTGCTTCTGCGGTATACGCTGGGGGCAGGGAAATGAGGGCACCCACGATACTCATCAGAGTTGCGAACGTTCTCATCAGAGCGGGTGAGGCCCGGAATCGAGGCGCCGGAATCCCCGTGATCTTCGCTGCGAGGTCGAAAGCCTCCTCCAGAGTGTGTGAAGACCCTGCGATGATATACGCTTCGCCAGGCCTTCCTCTTTCCATGGCCTGCAGATGGCCACGAGCAGCGTCTTCCACATGAGACCAATTGAAAGCGGTTGCTTTGGGTATCAACGGAAGCTTGTGCTGAAGATACTGAACAATGGTTTCCCGCACCGTACTTTTGTCTCCCGGGCCGTAAACCAGACCGGGCTGGACAATCACCAGCGGCAAGCCTTGTTGAATCATTGGCAGGGCAACGTCATAGTGGGCTTCCCACTTTGTTCGATCGTAATTGCTCAACCACGGCCCATTGTGACGATAGCTCTCGTCCACTAATTGGCCTTTCGTGTCCGAAAAGACTGCAAGCGTGCTGGTGTAGACACCCTTGGGAATCTTCAGCTCCCTCATTAGCTCCAGAACATTGCGCGTCCCTTGCACGTTGGTTGCTCGCGCCTCGGCCAAGTTGCCTTCGCCGATTTTGTACCAAGCGGCGATGTGGAACACGCCATCCACGCCGGTCATCGGGCGACGCATGCTCTCCTTATCAGTGATGTCGCCCTTATGAAGAGCCGCTCCCAAGGCAGCGACACTTCCTGCTTTTGCAGGATCGCGAACAAGCGCGACCACCTTGTGCCCAGCTGCTCCCAGCTGCCTGGCTACCTCGCCTCCAATGAAGCCAGTGGCTCCCGTCAAGAAATACCTCATCCGCCAACACTCCCCTCGCCACGTTAGGCGAGGTTACCAAGAGAATCAGCCGTTGAGCAAGCTAGGGGACGAATGTGTAGTGCTCTGAAAGCAGATTCAGCGAATTAAGGACGCATGTCGATATTGCGTTCCACGAGAGTGAATGTTCTGTTTGGTTTCGGAACGCGGTAACTAGTGAAGACTACTTTGGCAAAAGGATTTTAGAAACTGGGAACCGAGGATTCTTCGGCTAGCAAGACCTTCATGGTCTGTCTCCGTTCGTGGGTAGTCTCTTGACCAATGTCAGTTCGTTGCCGGTCGCGTTGTAGTGCATGTCGTCCACAAATGTCCGCATCAGCAGGATGCCCCGACCACTGGCTCTCGACCGATTGGCGGGTGCTGTGGGGTCCGGAATCGTCTCGAGATTGAATCCGGGACCTTCATCACGAATAACAAACACTGCTTCCGAAGGTGTCATGGTGGCTTTCACGTGGACGCGGCGATCCCGGTGCGGAGAACTACGCCGGCGCTCTTCGGCCGCAGCGAGGAAGACGCTTTCTCCGGCTTCACGCAGGTCCGAACTGATTTCAAGATTGCCGTGGTACATCGCATTCAGCAATCCCTCGTGCAGCGCGAC
>Ga0075418_10004268_pt1 | contig 16300 bp, 12 predicted proteins | sample SoiMetdeltSBSDD2_FD_81776 | JGI IMG/M metagenome (GOLD analysis project Ga0075418, IMG submission 81776) | Bulk soil microbial communities from a Populus tree surrounding site in Tennessee, USA - Soil MetaG P. deltoides SBSDD2 | ecosystem: Environmental > Terrestrial > Soil > Tree plantation...
ACGGATATCCATCGCCGTCACCTTCTGGGCCATGGACCATCCTGGTCGCGGCCCTACTCAGGTGTCAGCGATGTCCCGAGACATACAACTGTCAGCGATGTCCCGAAACAGGACAAGACGCTCAGCGTACGTAACCGCGCCGAAATCACTTCGTGAGTGACGCGTAGCGCGCAACGTGGTAGTCCGTCGAACCGAATTCGTACTGCAACGCGGTGAGCCGCTTGAAGTAATGGCCGATCGCCAGCTCCTCGGTCATGCCCATCCCGCCATGCAGCTGAACCGCCTGCTGGCCCACGAAGCGTGCGGCCCTGCCGATGGTCGCCTTCGCGGCAGACACCGCCCGCGCCCGCACGTCCGGCGATGCCTCGAGGTTGAGCACCGCGAGATACACCGCCGCAACCGCCTGCTCGACTTCCATGTACATGTCGACCATCCGGTGCTGCAGCACCTGAAAGCTACCGATCGGCTGCCCGAACTGCTGGCGTTGTTTGCAGTATTCGACGGTGTCGGCCAACACCTTTCGCATACAGCCCACCGCCTCGGCGCAGATCGCCGCGGCACCCTCGTCGCGTGCCTGGGCCAGCGATGGCGATGCCTGGCCCTCCTCGCCCAGCAGTACGCCGCGCACACCGTCGAGCACAAGATCGGAAGCGCGGCGATCGTCGACCGTCCGGTAGTGGTGACCGTCGATTGCCGACCAGTCGGCGTCGACGAGAAACAGCGAGAGTCCCTGTGGCGTGCGTGCGGTGACAAGCAGATGGGTGGCCACCGGTGCGCTCATCGCGACGACCTTCGACCCGCGCAGCAGCCACTCATCGCCAGCGCGTACGGCCACCGTGGAGACGGCTTGCCAATCGTCGCCCGATCCAGGTTCAGTCGCCGCGAGCGCCACCACGGCCGTGCCGGCCACGATCTTCTCCAGCAGTTCGTTGGCCAAAGTGCCGCCGGCTCGTCTCAGCAACCCGCCCGCCACCACGACGGTATCGACGTACGGTTCCACCACCAGCGCATGCCCCAGCGCCTCGGCGATCACCATGACTTCGACTGGGCCACCGCCGATTCCACCCACTTCTTCAGGTAGCGCAGCGCCCAGGATGCCCAGTTCGTCGGCGAACCCGCGCCAGATGTCGGGTTGCCAACCGGTCCCGGTCTTGGCTGCAGCGCGACTCTTCTCGAGGTCGTATCGAGTCGACAGGAACTTGGCAAGCCCGTCGCGCAGTAGTTCCTGTTCCTTGCTCAGATTGAAGTCCATCTACAGCCCCAATGCCGCCTTGGCGAGAATGTTCCGCTGAATTTCGTTGCTGCCGGCGTAGATTGAGCCGGCCCTGTCGTTGAAGTAGCGCAACGGTGCGACCGCCTGCCATGCCTCGCCGCTGACGTAGCCGTCCGGCGGCGGCTCGAACTCGGACACCGGCCCTCCTGGGCACGTCGCGTGTGGTTGATAGACCCGGCCGCGCGGTCCGGCAGCTTCCATCGCCAATTCGGTGAGCGATTGGCTCAGCTCTGTGGCCAGCACCTTGAGCATCGACGCACCCGGCCCGGGATGACCGCCGCCGGCGAGCGCGGCCAGCACTCGGTACTCGAGGATCTCCAGCACCTCGGTGCGGATGCGGGCGTCGGCGAGCTTGCGCGCAAACGCGGCATCGTCGAGCAGCCGGCCACCGCCCGGTGCGGGTTGATTGGCGGCCGCAGTGGCGATCTCCTCGGCCATCACCTGCAGCGCGGGTGAGGCTGCGCCACCGCCTCGTTCGAACTCCAGCAGATACTTCGCGACGGTCCAGCCGTCGTCGATCTGGCCGAGCACGTTCGACTTCGGCACCCGCACCTCGTCGAAGAAGACCTGGTTCTGGATTTCCTCGCCCGACGTCATCACCAGGGGGCGGATCTGAAGGCCCGGCGACGTCATGTCGATCAGGACGAACGTGATGCCCTGCTGCTTCTTCTGCGTCTTCGAGGTGCGAACAAGGGCGAACATCCAATTCGCTTCGCGAGCATGCGTGGTCCAGATCTTGCTGCCGGTGCACACCAAGTCGTCGCCGTCGTCGATCGCCGCCATCGACAGCGCCGCCAGATCAGAGCCCGCCTCGGGTTCGGAATAACCCTGGCAGAAGAACACTTCGCCGGTCAGGATCCGCGGCAGGAAGTACTCCTTCTGCGCGTCGGTGCCGAACTTGATGATCGCGTGGGCGACCATCCGGATGCCCATCGGCGACAACGAGGGCGCTCCGGCCAACTGAGACTCGCGGCTGAAGATGTAGTGCTGGGTGAGGCTCCAGTCGCAACCGCCGTATTCGACCGGCCAGGCGGGCGCGGCCCAACCGCGTTCGTGCAGGATCCGCTGCCACTCCATGCTCGCCTCGTGGTCGGCGTAGACGCTCGTCATGAGGCGGCCAGCCCGCCGCAGTCCGGGCGTCAGCTTTTCGGCCAGGAAGGCGCGCACTTCATCGCGGAACGCCGAGTCGGTCGCCGACCATGCCAGGTCCATCGATTTCCCCTGTCTGCCGGAGCGCGTTGCAGACAGAGTAAACCTAGTTAGTTAAGTGGGCGACATCGGGGCCCAGGATCGCTACCGCTAAACTCTGAGCAGGTTTCCGGTGACGAGGCACGCCGACAACGGCCATAATCGGGAACGTGGAGCGGCGGCGACGAGACGGCGAGGAACGCCAAGATCCGATGACCCTGCTCAAGGAACTCCCGGCATTGGTGGTGCTGGAACGTTTTCCGGTGCCGGTTCTTGCCATCGCAGAGGATGGCACCATCTTGTTCGCCAATGAGGCATTCGGCCAGATGCTTGGCTACCCGGCGGGCGTGGTGCGGGCGTTGAAGTTTCGGCAGATTTTCCACACTCTGCCGACCGACGAATCCGCCGTCTCAGTGGTGCGTGCCCACGCGGACCTCATCGTCGAGCTGCTGCACCAGGACGGTTCCACCGTTCGCGCCCGGATGAGCAAGTCTGCGTTGTTGCGTGGAGACGACCCGGTGGCGTTGGCGACGTTCCAGGACCTCACCGAACGATTGTGGGTCGACGAGCTGTAGTCAGTCGGTCAGTGGTGTGTCGGAGTGCCGCAGCGACTCGCGCGCAAGGAACTCATCGAAATACGACAACGACTCCTGGTTCACTATCGCCGGCAGCAGCACTTTCCACGTCCGAGCGACGCGCGCCAAGACGTCGGCTCCGGCCGTAGTCGCGTTCGCGAGCAATTCCGCCCCAAGCATCGAGCCGACGATTGTCTCGGCGACCGCCTGTGGATCGAGTTCGGCGCGAAGATCGCCCTCATCAATCGCTTGACGGGTCCGCTCCGTCATCTCCGCCACCCAACCGCCATACACCAGTGCCGCCGCGTCGTTGAATTCACCGAACGCCCGCAGGAGCTGCGTTCCGCTTCGGGCGATCTTGTCGGTACTCAATAGATCTGCAACGACGAACACTCCGTGGATGATGTTTTCCAACGCCGGGGCAGAGGATGCGGTGATGTTCGCAAACGCAGCGACCAGGTGGGCGCTCGCTTCTTCGATGATCGCCGTCGCGAGCGATTCCTTTGAGTCGAAGTGATAGTACAGAGCGCCCTTCGTCATTTCGGCACGGTCGATGATGTCGCCCAATCCTGTGGCCGGATAACCAATTTCGTTGAACAACTCGACGGCGGACGTGATGATCTTCCTGCGGGTAGCCTCGGATCGCGCTTGGCGCACCATTGTCCGAGTACCTCCGGATGTTATCGACCTGCCCAGGATGGTGATGGCCGGATAGGGCATCCTAATTCATCGCGTCAGAGTGGTGTCGCTCGCTTCAACGCGACCATAGTGCGCCGCTTGATGAACTTCTCGAGGTAGTCGATCCTGTCGGGGTTGACGAAACCACGCAGCATGAGCACCCACAAGTCCTCCAAGTCGTGCAGGAACCGCTCCGGCTCAGCCAAGTTGCTCGTCTGCCGCAGACCGAGGTACATCGACACCAGCAGCCTTGCAATGCCTTGCGGGTCGCGGTCGCCGATGACATCCCCGTCTTTGATGCCTTTGCGCGCAATCGCTGCGAAGGCCGTTACCCACTGCCCGTGGATGTGTTCCTGTAATCCGTCAGTGCGCCCAATCGACTCAAGGAGATTCAATCCGGCTCGAGCGGTCTCGTCGCCGATGTCGTCGACGGCGACGAGGTAAGAGATGTCGATCAGCGTCTCCAGGCCCGAGAGCTTTTGTGCCAGCAGCTGGTCGACCGAGGCCCTGGCCACTGTGCCGCGGTGCTCGATGATCGCCGACGCGAGCGCGTACTTGGACCGGAAATGGAAGTACATCGCGCCCTTGGTCACCTCAGCATCCGCAAGAATGTCGTCGAGGTTGACCAAGCTGTACGACTTCCGTGCGAACTGATGCGACGCAGCGCGGAGAATCTGCAGCCGTGTGGTGTCCGCTCGTCTATCGAGTTGTTCGGTCACTTGCTGGCCTCGAAATCTGGGCTATGGCTCCTGCGGGCGGGTAATCGTGATTTGCGCAAATTGAACGATCTCCCGATTGTTTCATCTGTAGCGCGGAAAAGGCAGGCGCACACGATTTGCGCCGCAGTCCGTGTCAACGACCCTCCTCGATACGCTCGGGTCTCCCGCCCTCAGGGCAAACGAATCGCCAATACTCTAAGTCATGCTTAGGCCTACATAACAGCCAAAAAGTATGTAAGGTACTCGATGTGATGACTGTTGGTCCGGTGCAAGCCGGGCGGCCGTTGGCGGCTGAACCCGAGGTCAGCGGTGCCGTATCAACATCGATTGCGCTAGCACCGAGCATTTGCCAGTGGTATTTTCATGCCGTTGCCATGGTCCGCGCTGGCAAACCCCCTCGAACCCTTGCGCGGGCTGTGGCAACTCCCTGTCGGCCGATCGCATTACACGCCCGATCGGCCGAGCGTGACCATCAAATTTGTCTCCCAAGCGCGTCCCGTACGGCCGCGAAGTCTGCTTCGTCGGTTTCGGTGTCGGGCGAATTAGCAATACGGAGGTAATTAACGGTGAACTGGGACGAAGAAGTCGACGTGGTGAGCACCGGCTCCGGCGTCGCTGGACTGGCGCACGCCCTGGCAGTCGTGAACATGGGCGGCGAGGTTTTCGTCGCGGATTCATGCAGCGATGTCGACCCAGGACGAACCTCCGTCGCGGTCCGCTCGCGCGTCGATCGGCTGCACTGGCTCGAAGTGGACATTGCGGATCCGGACACGAACGAATACTTCGCGGCCCTGTCGTCCGACCTTGGTCCGTTAACCCGATCCGCAGGAGACGTCGACGTACCGATTCGGATGGTCGATCACGAGGAGCCTGTCGACGCCCGCGGTCCCGTTGCGCCGTTCATCGGTGCCCGCCTCCGGGATTGGGCCGCACGTTGTCTGGTGTCGCCGTACGGATACCTATACACCCGGGTGTCTGATTGGCGGTCTACCACGCTGCGCACGCTCGATGGCGAGTCGCTTCAGGTCGCCGAAATCGGCTCGATCACACCCGATCCCGCCAATGTGGGTGGCTCAGTTCTGGACTGGCTCAGCACACAGGCTCGGGACCGGTGCATCGAGATTAATCGCTCTACCTCGCTACAGCGCATCGTGTTCGAGGAGGGTCATGTAGTGGGGGCCGTCTTCACGACTCCGGATGGCCCGCTGGCGGTTCGTGCCCGCCATGGCGTGACGGTTGCCAGCGGTGGGTCCCAGGCAGCCCTAGCCGGCGAGCAGCCCTTGCCGCTCGACGGTGGCTCGCTGCGCGTGTGTCTGGTGGGCCAGACGGCCAGCCGCTTTGGTCGCGTCGAGTTGCTGACTACCGAACCGTTCGCCAGGGATGCCGCGTCCAACTGCCGTCCGGCCAACCGTCAGTTACATGCGAACCTGCACGCGACGCACAGCCCGTTACAGACGTGGCGCTGCGGAAAAGTCAACGGGCACTCGTCCTTTGGCCAATAGGGCCGCCATCGCGCCACCGGCGATGGGGCGTGACAAAAGGAACCCCTGCGCGCGGTAACAACCGTGCCGCAGCAGTGTCAGAGCTGCGGTCTCTGTCTCGACGCCCTCGGCAACAAGGTGGAGGCCGAATGCCTCAGCGAGCGCGATGATCGCTCTGACGATCGCGAGATCACCGGGGTTGGAGCCTAGGTCGCGAACGAACCCCTTGTCGATCTTGAGGGTGTCGACAGGAAGCGACTTCAGGTGGGACAGCACGCTATACCCTGTGCCGAAGTCGTCGATGGCGACTTGGACGCCGGCCTCCTTGAGTCCGGCGAGGGTGATCCGAGTGGTCTCGATGTCTTGAACCACAACGTTTTCAGTTATCTCCAGGCACACCGAGCCGCCGTCGAGGCCGAATTCGGAGATGATGCCGGCGACCGATTCGACGAAGCCGTCGGTGACCAACTGAACCGGCGAGACGTTAATGCGTAGCACTGTGTCGTGTCCCAAGCCGCGGGAGCGCCACCCCGCGAACTCTGAGCATGCCGCTCGCATCACCCAGCGGCCCAATTCGCCTGCGAGGTTTATGGATTCGGCCACCCCGATGAATGAGTCGGGAGAAAGCAGGCCGCGGGTGGGATGCTCCCAACGCACCAGCGCCTCAGCGGCAAGAATCTCACCGGTGCGCATGTCGACCTCGGGCAGGTAATGCAGCAGCAACGAGCCGTTTTCGATCACACTTTGCAGGTGAAGCTCGATGTCGTTGCGAAACTCGTTTTCCATCGACATGTCGTCAGAGAACACCGCCACTGTGTTGCCGCCGGAATTCTTGGCGGTGAGCACCGCCTGATCCGCACGCCGGAGAAGGTCTGAGGTGGTGTCGCGTCCTGGAACGCCCAGTGCCACACCGATGCTCACTGTGCGGGTAAGCACTTCGCCGTCGATAGCCACCCGTTCGCACAGCGTCGACTGCAGGCGATAGGCGAGCGCTTCGGCGGTATCTGCGTCCATCGGCGTCGTCGGCACGACGACGAACTCGTCGCCGCCAAGCCGGGCGATCAGGTTCGGGCCTTCTGCGCCTTCGCGCAGGCGTTCGGCGAGGACGCGGATGAACCAGTCCCCGGCGGTATGGCCGAGATAGTCGTTGATGGCCTTCAACCGGTCCAGGTCGAAGAACAACGCCGATACGGGTCCCGGCTGGCCCGCTGCGAGCCTCGCGTCGAGGTGTTCCAGCAGCGCACGGCGGTTGTGCAGGCCGGTCAGGTCGTCGTGGTCGGCAAGGTAGCGCAGCTGCTCCTCGGCGAGCACACGAGCTTGTACCTGGGCGAACAGTGAAGCGATCGCCTTGAGCGCGTTGAGTTCCTCGGATGTCCAGACGCGGTCTCCGGCCTCGACGAAGCCGATGACGCCGGTGGTGACGTCGCCGGAAAGCAGCGGTACACACGCCATCGAGGTGACCGCTTCCGTACGGAAGACGACGGGTTCCTTCTGATACTCACTGAGCGCAAAAACCGGATCAGCGTCGGCGAAGTAGATGACTGCGAGCGGGTCGGGGTCCGAGATGGCGGGACGGACCGGCCACTCGGCGACCAGTATCGAGGCGTGGATGCCGTGATCGTTCTGCCGCAGGAAGCCGCCGTCGACATCGAAGTACTCGACGAGATCAGCGAGGACTCGTTCACTCACAGCCACGGACGTGGCCGCCGATACCCCCATCAATTGGGTCGCGACTGACGTGACGACCAGCTCCAGGCTGCTTGGCACCTGACCCTCCGTATTGGCGTCAGCTCAGTGGTGACGAAACTCGATGCCTCGCCTGCCCCGGTGTCCGCCAGCTTGCGGAGATTGTATTGCAGATCGCACGGGCGCCTGCGAAAAGCGGGCGAGACCACCCGGAGCGGCGGCGGCGCGGTCAGAATGGCTTGGCGGTAAACCCCCAGCGCAACAACGCCGCATCTCGACGCGCGGGGCCCGGCAACGGCGTGTGGCGGCCGAGCGAGGCGCTCGCTTTCGCACCAGCGGCCCGCATCCAGTAGGCCTGCAGGTAAGGGAGAGGTCTTGCAAATCCGTACTGGACGCCACCGAGTCCGGCGGCAGCGAGCTCCGACGACAGCTCCGCGTGAGTGAAGGCGGCGGCCTCGCTGGCGAGCGCGTCCTTATATGCGACCGACCTTATCGAGGGGTCGACACAACGCAGCATGGCCGAAGCGGTCGACGGGTCTCGCAGCCGCTGGAAGTCGGAAATCCAAATCGCCGCGCCACTGTGGCGGCGCACGTCAGCGATTTGGCGTAAGGCGGCGCGCAGACCGTCGAAGTCCGGTAGCTGGTGCAGGGTCCACATGCAGGAAACCCCATTCCAGGCTCCTCTGGCCAGCCGGTCGGGCAGGGCGGTGATGTCCGCATGAACCAGTTCGACACGCCCGTCGAAGCCCTCTGTTCTGAGCAGGTCTTGCGCCGTGGCCAGCATGTTAGGAGCCAAGTCCACAGCCGTGATTTCGAGGTCTGGCCGGCGACGAAGAACGGCGGCCAGAGCACGGCCGGACCCGACGCCGAGATCGAGCAGCCGTGCACCGGTCGGCAGCAGTGCATCAAGGGCCCGGGAGCCCAAGTCGTACACCGCCTGTATCCCTGGATTGGATGCCCCAGCGGCGTGGAATTGGGCGACCGATTCGGGATCGTCCATCACCATCGGTTCAGGGGTCCGTTCGCGTCCCGCAGGGTGACGACGTTCTCGGGCAACGATGCCGGGTATCCGCCAGAGCGGTCGAAATCCGTTCACCCTTGTACCTTCTGCGGGGTCTGTCAGTTGGAGTGCGCAAAGCTTAGTACCTTGCCGCACCGCATTCCTTTGCTGAGTCATGGATATGCTGACAGAAGGGGCAGACCGTCGGGGAGGATACGACGTGGTCGAGTTGCGGCTGGAAAGTACCCTTGCCGAACTGCCCTTGGCGCCGAAGAACCCGCTGCCGTACAGGCAACGACGGCGCGCCGCCAAGTCGTTTCACACCGGCATGGAAACGTTGCGTGATGCGGGTGGGCCGATAACCCGATTCACGCTTGGTCCCCGCTTGCTCGCGCCGCCGCTGGTGTTGGCGACCTCTCCGGGCGCAATTCGCGACATTCTGAGCATCAAGGACGATTCCGTGGACAAGACGACTTCCGTCTTCGTCGAGATGCGCCGCGTCCTCGGCGCGAATCTAAGCAACCTTCCCTACGAACCGTGGTTATCGCGTCGACGCACGCTGCAACCGGTGTTCACCAAGCAGCGCGTGCGCGAATTCGGCGGCCATATGGCACAGGCCGCGGAATCGGTGTGCGACGAATGGCCCGATGGAGGCGTGGTCGACCTCGACGCCGAGTCCCGCAAACTCACCCTGCGGGCACTGGGCCGTTCCGTGCTCGGGATTGATCTGGACCATCGGGCCGACGAGGTCGACCAGCCGCTGCGCGTGGCGCTCAAACATGCGATGCACCGTGCGATTCTTCCTGTGCGCGTCCCGAGCTGGCTGCCGATACCGGGTGCCCGCCGCGCGCGGGCGGCAAGTACCAAAGTGCATCGCCTGGCGCAGGAGATTCTGCGCTCCTGCCGCGCCGACCCCACCAGGGTTGCGCCGTTGGTCCATGCCCTGATCGACGCGAAGGACCCAGTCACGGGAGAGTCGCTGTCCGACGAGGAGATCTGCGAGGAGCTGATCATCTTCTTGTTCGCCGGCCACGACACGACCGCGACCACTCTCGCTTACGCGTTGTGGGCGCTCGGCCGCAACCCCGAGTGCCAGGACCGCGTCGCCGCAGAAGTCGCCGAACTTCCCGATGGCCCACTGACGGTCGATGATATGCCACGGCTGAACTACACCGTCCAGGTGCTGCGGGAGTCGCTACGGCTGTGCCCTCCGGGGCCCACCGGAACGCGCATGGCATGCAGGGACATTGAAGTAGGCGGGTACCGGGTGCCGGCCGGCACGATGCTGGTCGTCGGCAGGATGGCCGTGCAACGCGATCCGGGGCTGTGGGATGCTCCGTTGAAGTTCGACCCCGACCGATTCAGCCCCGACAACATGAAGAAACTTGATCGGTGGCAATACATTCCGTTTGGCGGCGGTCCACGCTCCTGCATCGGTGATCACTTCGCGATGCTCGAGACCACCTTGGCCTTGGCGACGGTGATCCGCCGGGCCGAAATCGACTCTGTGGAAGAGGAATTCCCACTTGCCGTGCACTTCACGATGATCGCCGGTGCTCCGATCCCCGCACGCGTCCGACCCCGCCGGCCTGGAGTCAGCGCGTGATCGCGACTGATGAGGCGGGGGTATTCAGCGCCCAGCTTCTGAATCCCGCCGATGCCGACGACAGCGTTTTGCTCGACAGGTTGCGGCAAGACTCGCGCATCGAATTCACCGATCATCGCGCCGAATTGCTCAAATGCCTGCGGCTGCTTTGCCCCTCACCCGACGCCGACATCCTTTCCGAGCCGACCTCATGGGCCTACTACCCCTGGCGTCGCGCGGTGGTTGGTGTGCTGGGCCCTCGGGCGTACCGCGCGCTTCGGTTGGACCGCAACAGACATCTGATCACCGTGGCCGAACAGGATCGCCTCAACGGGCTTCGAATCGGCGTTGCGGGATTGAGCGTCGGGCACGTCATCGCGCATACGCTTGCGGCGCAAGGCTTGTGTGGGACAGTGCGCCTCGCCGACTTCGATGATCTCGAGCTCACTAATCTCAACCGCGTGCCGGCCACTGCGTTGGACATCGGGGTCAACAAGGCTGTCGTGGCGGCCCGCCGCATTGCTGAACTCGATCCGTACATTCACCTCGACGTGATGACGGCCGGGGTGACCCCGGAATCGCTGTCCGACTTCCTTGAAGACATTGACATCGTCGTCGAGGAATGCGATTCGCTAGACATGAAGGTCATGATCCGCGAGGCAGCGCGCGAGCGGCGGTTGCCCGTGCTGATGGCCACCAGCGACCGCGGTCTGGTAGACGTCGAGCGCTATGACCTGGAGCCGGACCGGCCGATTCTGCACGGGCTGCTCGGCCAGGTTGATGCCTCGCTGCTGGCCAGCCTGCCCAGTCGGGACAAGCTGCCGTACATGCTGAGCCACATCAACGCCGCCCAAACGTCGCCGCGTTTGATTGCGTCACTCGTCGAAGTGACAAACACATTGTCGACCTGGCCCCAACTCGCCGCCGAGGTGACGCTCGGGGCGGCTGCAGTCGCCGAGGCAGTCCGCAGAATAGGGCTGCAGCAGCCTCTGAGATCCGGCCAGACCCGAATTGACATCAGTCAGGCGCTCGATGACGTCGCTGAGCCACCCGCACGCATCGACGTGCAGCGGCTGCATGAGGAACCAGCGGACGACGAACAGTTGGACGGCACGCCGACCGAACCCGTCGCCGCTGTCGCCCAGGCCGCAATGCGCGCGCCGTCGGGCGGCAACGCCCAGCCCTGGCATGTTGAGGCGCAGGCCAATTCGGTCGTCATCCGACTCGCGCCGGAATGCACCTCCATGATGGACGTCGGGTTCCGTGGTAGCGCCGTTGCGATCGGGGCAGCCTTGTTCAACGCCAGAGTCGCCGCCGCGGCCTGGAACGTTCTGGGCCCGACGGTATGGAAAACCGACGATGTGACGTGTCCGCTGGAGGTTGCCCTGCGACTCGACCACGGCGGCGACGCGGAATTGGCGGACCTGTACCAGCCGATGCTGCGCCGAGAAACGAACCGTCACCTCGGCGTTTCAGAACCGATCGGCGCAGAAACGGTAGCGCTGCTGCACGACGTCGCACGCCGGGAGGGAGCGCGGTTGTGCCTTCTACAGGCACGCGAAGACATCGAAAAAGTGGCGAGCATCTTCGCTGCCGCCGATCGGATTCGGTACCTGACACCACATCTGCACAAAGAAATGATTTCCGAACTCCGCTGGCCGGGAGACGAACCCGCCGACACCGGCATCGACGTCCGTAGCCTCGAACTCGATCCCGCAGAGCTCGCCGTCCTGGACGTTCTTCGCCGCGCAGATGTGATGGCCGAACTCGCGCAATGGAACGCCGGCGAGGCGCTGGGCGACGAGGTCCGAAAACGAATCCGCGCATCCTCGGCTGTCGCAGTGATAACGGTGCACGGCCATGAACTCATCGACTTCGCCTGCGGCGGATCAGCTGTCGAGGCGGTGTGGGTCGTGGCGCAACGGCTCGGGTTGGCCGTTCAACCGATCTCGCCCGTCTTTCTTCACGCGGTATATCGCGATGAAATTGTGGAACTGTCGCCGTCCTTCGCCACGGAGCTGCAGAACCTCCATGCGGATTTTCGTCAGCTGGCGGGCACGAGGAACGACGAATCGCAAGTACTGGTTCTGAGGTTCGCCCATGCTCGCGGGGCATCAGTGCGCAGCAAACGGCGCGGCCTCATACTGAAATGAATCCCACTGGCCGACAAGGAGCGACACCATGCCGGCGCCTTTCAACGACATCAACGCGACCCACATCCGCTCGTCGACAAAAACGTCTCTCGCATCGCGGGACTGCCAATTCTGATGATTTCCGGCCAGCGCCCTTCTGCTGCCGCCGAACGGCCTCTCGCGGACTCCAGAGCAAAGCGGACCTAACTGTGCTGGATTCGGCGTGCGAGTAGCGTGTAACGCGCATGGGTCAGCCTAGGAGAGAGAAGTGCCGCGCAGCCTCGAGGTTGTCGTTACTGAGGTCGCTACCCGCTTAATTGGGGCGACCGCGGCGACGCAACCACGCGTAAGTCAAGAGGTGATGGCCGAGCTGGTCGATGTCTTAGGCGTCGATGCGAGCTTCCTGCGCCACAACGACCACGCTATCCGGGCGACCAAGTTGATCGCGGAATGGCCGGTGCGCCCGGACATTCCCGATCCGGACCCGCTCGGGACAGTGTTCTTCGCCGACGCGGACCCGATCTTCGCCGCCGCCGAACACGCCAAGGAACCGTTGATTCTGCGGCCAGATCCTGCCTCCGATGATTACCAGCGCCGTGTCGAGGAGGGCCGCGGGGTTCCGGCCATCTCGATGGCGTCGGTGCCACTGATATCGGGAGACGTCACCACGGGGGCGCTCGGGTTCGTCAAGTTTGGTGACAAATCGTGGCGACCTGAGGAGATCAATGCCCTTAAGGCGATAGCCTCCCTGTTCGCCCAACTGCAGGCCCGCGTCGTTGCGGAGGAACAGTTGCGCTTCCTGGCAGACCATGACGATGTGACGGGGTTGCATAACCGTCGATCGCTGCTGATACACCTTGACGAACGATTGTCGCCGGGACGACCGGGGCCGGTGGCGACGCTATTCATTGATCTCGACCGGCTCAAGGCGATCAACGACTATCTCGGCCACACCGCCGGCGATCAATTCATCCGTGTGATGAGCGAACGGCTCAGAGCGGGAACCGGGGGACAGCACCTCATCGCTCGCCTGGGCGGCGACGAATACGTTGTGGTGCCGACCGGACCAACCGACGCAGAGGCGGCCGAAGCACTTGCGGACAAACTACATAGCATGCTGGTCGAGCGGGTGATGCTCGGCAGCGAGATGCTCGCTCGCACCGTCAGTATTGGCGTCGCGGTTGGGACGCCCGGGCTGGACACCACCTCGGATCTGTTGCGCAAGGCGGATCAAGCGGTGCTCACGGCGAAGAATTCCGGCGGGAACCGGGTCTCGGTGTTCTCCGATGACATGTCGCTGACGAGCGAATTACGCAACGACATAGAGCTTCATCTGCGAGGCGTGATCGAGAGCGGCGCCTTGGTGCTTCACTACCTGCCTGAGGTCGATATGCGAACCGGGCAAGTCCTCGCCGCCGAAGCGCTGGTGCGTTGGCAGCACCCGACACGGGGTCTGCTGATGCCGGATGTGTTCCTCAGCGTGGCGGAGTCCATCAATTTCGCAGGAGAGCTCGGCCGATGGGTCATGCGGAATGCGTTCGCGGAGTTCAGCAGATGGCGGTCGCAGCGTGTGGGGCAAGACGCGCTGCTGCGCCTCAACATCTCACCGATTCAACTGGTCGGCAGTGAATTCGTGGAACACGTCGCCGGTGTGTTGGACGAGTTCGGCCTCGACGCCGGGTCAGTATGTCTTGAAGTCACCGAAAGTGTTGTGGTCGAGGACATCCAGACCGCCCGGGTCACTCTTGCGAGGCTGAAGGAGATCGGTGTGCAGATCGCAATCGATAACTTCGGCACCGGGTACAGCGTACTGTCGCAATTGAAATCGTTGCCGGTGGACATGCTGAAGATTGACAAGAGCTTCATCCGCGAACTCGGCTCCAACCCTGGCGATATGGCGATCGTTAAGGCAATTGTCGCGCTGGCGAATGCATTTGAACTGGAACTGGTCGCCGCCGGGGTCGAGACGCAGGTAGCCGCGGAAGCGTTGCTTGAGCTGGGATGCTATCGGGCACAAGGCTATCTGCTGTCGCGACCCCTGACCAGTGAGGCAATGAAGTTGCTACTCACCGAAGGCCATTTGCAAATACCTCCTGTCAAGCCGCGGGGCAAGTTTCTTCTGCTCGGCAAAGATCATTGAAAGCTGTTTGGGGTCAGCGTGTTTGGCGAATGTGCTGCGATCCCACCATGCTAGCTTCGTCCGGTAGCGGTGATCTGGATAGGGAGTGGCGGGAATTTTGGTCGCCAGCAGTCCGCCTGACGAGAGCCACTGCTTGAGGACATGCTCGGCCGCCGTCGCCATGATGAACTGAATGTCGAGCAGGTTCATCGTATGAGAGGAGGTGCGTGCCATGGCGGTGGTGAGTAGCCCATTACGCTCGGAATCGTCTGTCACCCAAGCCGTTTTCATTTCCACCACGCCAAACGGCAGTCGATCGCTGACCATTTTGCGGACAGCATCCTGACCGGGCTGGCCATTCCACTCAAGAATCGCGTGACATTCATCGGTTGACCTATACGGGCCCCTACCACGCACGCCACCCACGACCCTACCCGCGCCGTCGACGCAGGCTACGAAAAGGATTGTGTCGGCGCCGCTGCGAAGCGCATCCATGTCGAGTGCCTTCTCGACTCCATGCTTGCGGTAGCTCTGGCACGCGCCGCGAACGTAGTCCGCCCACAGCTCTCGCTCAACCGCCGGCTGGGCGAATACGATCGTGCATTCGCTATCGGGATCCCAATAGTTGGGAGTGTTCTTCAGGCTGACAACGATGCGGCTCGCGGCCTCAGTCTGGGGAACCGTCATGCTTGTCCCTTCCTCGGGCAGCCGGCCAACAACGGCGTCGCGGCGGCTGGCTAGAACATCAGTATCACGCCCCGAATCACTCGGATTCCAGCTAGCAATACAGTCTTTTCCTGCACCGTGATACCTGCTCGCAAATTTGGCGGGGCGCAGCAGGCTGTCGGCGGCTTGCGGCAATCTAACGCTCAGCGAATTAACACTGGTGATCAGCTATTTGTCGAATTCTTGGCGAAGTTGGCAGACGACATGATCAATTCGGTTGACGCCAGCGTAAGGATTCCCAAGAGGCTTTCGCTATGCGTTGTTTGAGCCAGTAGAATTCGGCTTTGGTCGGCCGTCGGCGGGACCGTCGCATTACTGGGCGTTATTTGCTGTCAGCCGACCACCGACGTTGAGCGGCCCGAACGGCCTGCCTGACCGCCGCTGGCCGGCGCAAAATGTCGAGATTTCGCGGCCGGCGGCCTGCTGAGGTGACACCCTGAAGCAGGTGGACGAGGGGTACGCGACCGCAGGTCGCGGGCCGGTCAAGGATGTGGGCCGGCTCCTGCTGCGTTGTGCCGATCGACCGGGCCTGGTGGCGGCGGTAAGTGCATTTCTCGCGGACGCCGGCGCCAACATCGTGTCGCTGGATCAGCACTCCACTGAGCAGTCGGGCGGCACGTTCATGCAGCGGACGATATTTCACCTGCCCGGGCTGACGGCCGCGCGCGACGCGCTTGAACGGGATTTTCGGGAACAGGTGGCCTCGCAGTTCGATATGGATTTCCGGTTGACCGAGGCTGCGAAGCCAAAACGGGTCGCAATCATGGCGTCAAAGGAAGATCACTGCCTGCTCGATCTGTTGTGGCGCAATCGGCGCGGCGAGCTGGACATGTCGGTCGTGATGGTGATTTCCAACCATCCAGATCTGGCCGACCAGGTCCGCCCTTTTTCGGTGCCATTCCTGCACGTGCCGGCGACCAAGGATATTCGGGAGGAAGCCGAGCGGCGCCAGCTCGACCTGTTACGCGGCAACGTGGATCTGGTGGTCCTGGCCCGGTACATGCAGATCCTTACGCCGCAATTTCTGGCCGAAGTGGGCTGTCCGCTGATCAACATTCACCATTCATTTCTGCCCGCTTTCATTGGGGCGGCGCCGTATCGCAGGGCAAAGGAACGAGGCGTCAAACTCGTTGGCGCG
>Ga0075418_10004269_pt1 | contig 16299 bp, 9 predicted proteins | sample SoiMetdeltSBSDD2_FD_81776 | JGI IMG/M metagenome (GOLD analysis project Ga0075418, IMG submission 81776) | Bulk soil microbial communities from a Populus tree surrounding site in Tennessee, USA - Soil MetaG P. deltoides SBSDD2 | ecosystem: Environmental > Terrestrial > Soil > Tree plantation...
GCCACAGCTCGGACACACCGCCCGGCCTTTGCACGAGAACGGGACAAGCCGATCGAGCCCGCACCCGCTGCACTGAAAGCGCGCGAACCCGCCCGCGAGCCAGCCGCACCGTAGGAAGCCGTGAAATTCATCGTCGATGAATCGCGGTAACCCCTCACCATCGCGCAGGGCGGATGCCTGTGCGCGGAACGTCTCGTAGTGATCGCGCACGACCTGGTACAGCACGCTGTCAGCGGCGCGGCGGGGTTCATATGACCGGGTGACACGCGACACGCCATCCCGATTGGCGGGTCACGTGCCGAGTGACACGATGGCCGAATTACTCGACGTCCCCCGCTCCCAACGGCCAGGGGTGGCTGGAAATGCGTACGGCCTCGCTGGTTACGGGCGCAGTCTACGCGATGCGGCACCAGGCCCAGGCCGGCTGACGCCGGCCACCACCTCCGGATGTGGAACTTAGGCCGGCTGACCTTCTTGAAGCATGACTCGCCGCGCGTTCGAGATACGCGCGGACAGGACTGTCGAGCGTGACGTGCCGAGACGTCTTGAAAGGCCCAGAACTCACCGAATGAGTCAAGTTTTGGACACGCCTTTTCAAGACGTCTCGCCCGCGCGGAGCGCGGGCAGAAGATACTGCCACTAGCGAGGCGGAGCCTGGATGGTCTGAGGCGCAGCCTCGCCAGTCTTACCGCGGCCCCACCTCGATCACCGTCGTCGTCGCCTCGAGCGGCACGACGATGGCGCCGCGTTCCGTCGTGAAGGTGCCCGCGATCGAGTACGTGCCGACTCCGCCGATCTTTGCCGGCTGCTCGATGCGCACCCGCGCGTTGCGCGTGAACGGCGTCGCCGGTGACAGCGTGATCCGCACGGCCTTCGTCGTCGGGTGGATCGCGACGGTGTCGAGCGTGCCGGCGTCGAGCGTGAGATAGAGGCCGAGCGGCGCGATATAGATCCGGCGTCGGAGCGAGTCCAGTACCTTCACGGTCACCCAGCCGCCGGCGTTCGTCAGGTTCCCGCCAAACGCCTGCCAGCCGTAGTCGGGGTGGTTGACGACGTACGTCCCGGTCGTGACCGCGTGACCGAAGAAGTTCGGGCCGTAGTCGCCGGTGTACGTGTCCCAATGCAGATTCTGCGGATACGAGTGGAAGGCCGCGGACGGGAAGCCTTCCTCATCGATATTCGTGAGCGCGCCCATCGAGCCGCCGTAGCCGACGCGGAGCAGGTAGTCGTCGTCGGGGTGCTCGCGGTACTGCGCGAGCATCGGAATCGAGTTGAGGCCCGAGCCGTAGTGATGAATCTGCCGCTCGGTCGTGCCGCCCGGCGCGGCGCCGTAGAAGAAATCCCAGTACCGACGTGCGTTGCCGTTGTAGCCCCAGTGCGGCACCGTCGGCATGTAGCCGAGGATCGAGCTGAGCGACACGAGCGCCTTGTCCTTGTAGCCGAAGTAGCTGGTCCAGGCGTAGATCTCCTCCTGCCCCGTCGAGTCCCACGCCATCTCGGATCCGAACGGGTACGCGTCGGCGTTCCACCGATCGGCGCGGCGCTTCATCGCCGCCTCGATGTAGGCGGCCGGCTCTTTCCACCCTTCGCGCTTGAGATCCTCGAGCAGCATCACAAAGATGTCGCCGTTCATCAGGCCGACGTTCACGTAGCCGACGCCGCCGCGGCCTGCCCCGAGCAACGTCGAGGGGCCGTCGGGCGGCGCAAAGCCGCCCGTCATGTACTTCGTGGTGTTGAAGGCTTTGTCGAGGTACCACTGCCAGGTGCGTCTGGGCGGGTCTGAAGACGCGGCCTCCACATCGCGCGCCGTTACGCTGGCCGGAGCGATCAGCCCGGGATGGTTCCGCGCGAGGCGATACATCGTCCAGTACGCCGCCACGACGTGCGGGTAGTCGTAGGCGCGATCGACCGATTCAGCGGCTGGCTTGTTCCATGAGGTCCATGAGGTCCAGTTACCGGGCTGGTACTGATAGTTCGGCAAGGCCGCCGGGTCGTAGAAGAAGAGGCTCTTCTTGACGCCGTACTTCCGCGGGCCGTCGGCGTACTGCAGCCGGCCCCAGACGACCTTGTCCACGAACTCGGCGAGCTTGTCGACCTCGGCCTTGTCCGGCTGACCGTACGCTTTCATGATCGCGGCCAGCCACGCGCCGACGCCGCCTTCGTCCGACAGCCCTGCGACCCACACGCGCGTGTCCTGCAGCACGATCTTGTTGTTCGCGCGGTCGTAGGTCATGACGGACGGCGCGCGGCCGAACGGATCGGATTCGTCCGTGTACCACGCCTTCGTCGTGAGGAACCTGCCCATGTCGGCCACCGCCTGCTGCGCGGGCTTGATGACGGTGTAATGAATCGTCTGCGCCGAGCCGTCGTCGTAGGTGAGCGTCAGACGCGCGCGGCCCCATTTCCTCCCGCGCACGACGTACTGCAGATGTCCGTTCTGCGCGGCGGCCGCGGCCGTCACGGTCATCGCGCCGGCAGGCTCGACGACGACGCGCGAGACCTTGCGCTTGCCGGGCGAGAGAAAGAGCTTCGCCTCGAGATCCATCGGCACGATGTAGCCGGGAATCCCGATGGCCACTGGTCGGTCGTGGGCGGCCAGCGTCTTCTCGAGATTGGGGATGCTGTCGGACACGAGGAAGCGCAGGCCGTACGCGCGTGACTGCCCGGGCGCGAGCGTCACCGACGTCGGCGCGTTCCACGGCGTCGCGTTCTTCCACTCGTTCTCCGCATACGCCGTGCTGTGCGACGTCCACTCGAATGCGCCCTCGAAGGTCTGACCGCTGCGCGACGCGTCGTTCAGCGGGCGAAATGCTTCGAACGGCGTCTTCGTACCAGGCTCGGGCACGACAAGCAGCGCGGGCCCGGCGCCGGAGAGGCGCGTCACCTGCAGATAGCCGGCGTCGCGACCGACGTACGGATCGAAGAACGAGCAGATCTCGTGCGCCTGCGGCAGCGTGCGCGCGCGGCCGGTCACGAAGTTCTGGATCATGTTGTTGAACACGACCGGGAAGCCGAGGCCGCCAATCTCAACGGGTGTGCGGCTCGTGTTCGTGACGTCGAAGTGCAGGACGAGGCGGTTCGATGCGTCGAGCAGCCAGGACCGCGTCACGCGGAGCGGCAGGTTCGACCGTACGCCGGAGATCGTCGGCGTGAGATCCGCAGACGCGAGCAGCGTCGATCCGGCCGGCGCCTTCGCATCCGCGCCAGAGATCTCCGTCACGGGCTTGCGCACGTCGCTCGATGACAAGTCCACCCATGCGCCGCCCTGCCAGCCCGCTTGTTTCACCCGCAGCGTGATGTCACCGAGATGGTTGAACCGATCGCCCTGTCGCGCCGTGAGCTGATCGGCGGGCGTGAAATCGAACGGCGCGTTCGCGGCCATGCCCTTCGCGCCCTTCGGCTGCAGCGCCGCGATCGTCTGCGAGTCCTTGACGAGCTTCAGCGTGAAGTCGGGCGTGTCGAAGTCGAGCGTGCCGTTCTGCAGCCCCAGCGTCGGCGGCGGTGGCGGCGGCGCTTGCCCGAGCCCCTGCGCCTGGGGCCTCGCGTGCCCAGCAACTCCCAACACGGCGACCGCGCCTAGGACCGCTATGCGAGTCACAACGAATACAGAATTCACGCAACGAGCCGCATAGCGGTCCAAAGCCGCGGGCAGTCGAGGTGCTGCCGTGAATGGCATGCGTGGAGTCTAACTCCAGGCGGTTTGCCTGGAGGCCTGGTCTTCACCTGGAGGCGGGTCTTTCACGTGAGCGACTCGCTTGCTGGATTCACCAAGCTGCCGAAACGCACGGCGGCGGACGCGGATGATGCGTGGACCGGCGTCGGACGCGAACACCAAGCCCGGTCCCGGTTTCACCCGTTTCAAATGCTGAGTAGCGTGTAGATGAGCTGTTTGACAGGCTGGCGGGAGGGGCGTATACGTCACCGCGATTCTGGGGTGGACCGGGCTCTTCGTGCCGTCAGGATTCGGTGCGCCGCGGCTGCTGCCGCGGATCCGAAGGGAGAGAGAACGCCATGCGACAGGTCATGCGTGCGGCGCTGGCAATGCTCGTCGTGACTGTGTTCTGCCCGGACGCGGCCGCCCAGGTGCTGGGCACCATTGCCGGCAGCGCCAAGGATGCATCGGGCGGGGTGCTTCCCGGGGTCACTGTGGAAGTATCGAGTCCGGCGCTCATCGAGAAAGTACGGTCAGCAACCACTGACAGTTCGGGTCTTTACCGGATCGTCAACCTTCCACCGGGCACGTACACGGTGACGTTCTCGTTGACCGGGTTCACCACCTCCCGCCGCGAAGGCGTGGAAATCTCCCCGGGTTTCACGGCGAGCATCGACTCCGAAATGCGGCCGGGCAACGTCAAGGAGACCGTCGAGGTCACTGGCGAAAGCCCGGTCGTTGACGTTCAGTCGGCGGCGCAGCGACGCGCGGTGACCGACACACAATTCAAGGAGTTGCCGTCGGGTGGCTCGTGGATCCAGATGGCGGCGCTCACCTCCGCCGTGAGGGCCTCCAACCAGGACGTCGGCGGCGTCCTGGGGGACCAGACCGGAGCGCAGGTCAGCGCGCACGGCAGCCGCGAAGGCGACGGCGTGTCGATGGTGGACGGGCTGCGCATCGGCAACATGTATCTGAGCTCGAACCTCACGAACATGAGCCTGTCGCCGCTGTTGTTCGATCAGGTCGACGTGCAGCTCTCCGGTCAGTCGGCGGAAACCGGCACCAACGGTGTCATCATGAACGCCGTCCCCAAGGCCGGCGGCAACCGGTTCGCGGGCACCATGCTGGTCAATGGCACATGGCCTGGCATGCAGGGGGACAACCTGACGGACCGATTGCAGGCCTTCGGCGCGACGTCCTCGACGAAGCTGAAGACGCTTTACGACGTCAACGGCGCGTTGGGTGGACCGATCAAGCAGGACAAGCTGTGGTTCTACCTGACGTCGCGCTACTTCAAGAACGAGTACTACATTGCCGGCCGGTTCTACGCGGTCGATCCGGCGGCGGTCATCCGCCAGAACTCGGACCAGCAGGCGTATGGCGGCACGTACACGTACGACAACAACGGACGGGTCACCTGGGCGATCAACGACAAGCAGAAGCTCTCCAGTTGGTATGCGTTTCAGTACAAGGTGGATCCGCACTGGCTGATTCAGGTCTTCAACGTGTCTCCCGAGGCTGTGCGCGTCACGACCTGGCACACGCAGCTCTCCACGACGAAGTGGACGTACGTTCGCACGAACAACCTGCTGTTCGAAGCTGGCTTCGCCGCTGGTGGGAGCCCTGACACGATCAAGACCGACCTGGAGCTCACCGGAGGGGCGATCACCTTCCCGCTGACGAGCACGACGAGGACGGCACTGGTCGAGCAGGCGACCAACTTCAACTATCGCGCGCCGACGAACTGGGACTGGGACGACCGCCTACCGTCGCAGACCTTCAACGGCTCGATGAGCTACGTGACCGGATCGCACAACGCGAAGGTCGGCTTCGAGCTGCAGCGCGGCCATTTCCTTCGAGGCGACAACAACGACACGACCGGCGGCATCTGGTATACCGTCGCGCAGGGCACCCCGCAGTTCGTCACCATTCAGGCGCCGCTGTCTGGCTGGCAGAACAACCTCAATTACAACCTCGGCATCTTCGCGCAGGATCAGTGGACGCTGAACCGGCTGACGCTCAGCGGCGGCGTCCGGCTCGACTTCCTGAACGAGTCGACCGAGCCGTTCACGGCGGCCCCGCACCAGTGGCTGCCGAACCGGCACGATTCGTATGCCGCCGTCGAGAACGTGCCGAACTGGAAGGACGTGAACCCGCGCATTGCCGCTGCCTATGACGTGTTCGGCAACGGCAAGACCGCGATCAAGGCCAGCGCCAGCCGTGGTGTCGAGCAGGACTCGATCCGGTATGGGCAGATGAACAACCCCGCCGTCACGCTCCTCACGTCGACGGCGCGTGTCTGGACCGATAACGGCAACTTCGTGCCCGACTGCAACCTCGAGAACGGCACCGTCCAGGACAACCGGGCGACGGGTGGCGACTTGTGCGGCGCGTGGCAGACGCCAGGCTTCGGCAGCGCCGCCCCCGCAACCCGCTACGACCCTGCGATCATGCAGGGGTGGGGTGAGCGGCCGTGGAACTGGGAATTCTCCGTTGGCGTCCAGCACGAGATCGTTCCACGCGTGTCGGCCTCGATCGGGTACTTCCGCCGGATTCAGGGCAACTTCTATGTGATGGACAACGAGGCGTACGGGCCGAACGACTTCACCGAATTCAGCGTCATCGCGCCGGGCAACTCCCTCCTGCCTGACTCCGGCGGTTACACCCTCGGCGGGTTCCTGGATCAGGTCGAGGTCCGGCAACCCCAGAACGTGATCAAGGGTGCGTCCCAGTTCGGCAAGCAGAGGGGGCATTGGGACGGCTTCGACGTCAGCGTCGATGCCAGGCTCCGCAACAATCTGTACGTGCAGGGTGGCGCCGGTATCGGCAAGGCCATGAGCGACGTCTGCGAGATCGCCGACGACGTGCCCGAGGTCATGTTCTTCCCGTTCCCGCCGGCCGGTCAGGCCATCCAGCCGGGTATTCAGGCCACCGTGAGGGACCAGAACGGAGCGGTCCAGGGCGTCGGGGGCGCGCCGGGGCCAAACGGCGGCACGTGGACATCACGGCTGTACTGCCGTCAGGAAACCCCATGGCAGGCTCAGTACAAGACGCTTGCCTCCTACATGCTGCCGTGGTACGGCATCCGGATCAGCGGCACGTGGCAGAGCATCATCGGCCCGCAGCTCGCAGGCTTTACGACCTACAGCGAAACGGCCAACAACGCCACGACGTTCTCGCGCGCAACGATGACAACGCTGGGACGGCCGCTGGCCTACAATGCGAGCGCGCTGAACGTGATCGAACCTGGCACCGCATGGGGCGATCGGTTGAATCAGTTCGACTTGCGGTTCACGAAGGTCGTTGGTATGCCCGTGGGCCGTCTCGATCTCAACTTCGACCTCTACAATGCGTTCAACTCCGACGCGAGAACGATTCCGTTGAACAGCGTCGGTCCCGTCGGCGTCCCGTTCGGATACGGGTATCCGCTGCAGGTGATCCCACCGCGGTTCGCGAAGCTCAGCGCGAGGTGGGATTTCTGACAGTCGTTCGATCATTCGGATCGTTCGAATCGTTCGCGTTCAGCCGTTCGAGTCGTTCCCAGGCGGGAAGGCTCGAACGGCTGCCGCGTGGTTCCTCGTTCCTCCCTCACCCCGGGTTCCGTGGCCTCGCCGCAGCAACCGGCGCCGCAGGGGCTTGACACGCCTCGGATAATCCACGCACGTCTGCGGCGTACCGCCGTGTGCACGCTAAGGGGAGGGAGGAGATGTCAGTTCTCCCTGTGTACGATGCCGATCGACGGGCAATCGAGGCACTCAACCAGCAAGACGTGAACGCCGTCATCGCGGGCGACGTCACAACGATTGTGACGCAATGGACGGAGGACTTCGTCGTCCTCACTGCAGAATCGATCGTTCGCGGGAGAAGTGCCAACGCCGCAATCGCGGAACGAGGCAAGGCGCAGATCGAGGCGGTGGAGGTCCTCGAGTATCGAATCGACTTCGACGAGATCGAGGTAGTGGGCGACTACGCCTACGAATGGGGGATCTACCACGGCAAGACCCGAATCCGCGCGACTGGCCAGGTCGCCTCCTATGGCGGGAAGCTGATGAGGATTCTACAGAAGCAGGCAGATGGCTCGTGGAAAATGCACCGCACGATGGCGACTGTCGATCCGCCGCCTGCGTAGCTCGCTCATGTCAGTTTGCGACGGCCAGCGGCTCGTTGTGACACCCGCTGTCCGTCAGCGATTGGGGTCGAGGCTCTGAAAGATGTTCAACGACTCCAGCGTCAGCGTGCTCGCCACGTCGGTTCGGTCTTTCAGATCCGCTGGCGTCAGACTCCAGAAGTGTGCGAGCCAGCCGCTGGCGATGCCGCGGGAGCGACGCAGGAAATCGGCGTACTCGGCCGGCGTGCAGTTGAGCGGAAACGTCTCCTCGATGACCACCGGCTTTCGTACTCTGTAGCGGACCAGTGAATCGAGGGCGACGTCCACCTTTCCGCTCGCGGGGTACACATGGACCGCCAGGAAGTCCACCTCGGGAGCGATCTCCGCGGGCGGGAACCCGGCCAGGTTCTCGGGCTTCGCATTGTCGATCCAGATCAGGCCTACCGTAATCGGGTGGCGCTGATCGTGCCTGCGGATCGCCTGCGTCATCTGCCGCAGCCAGGCGCGGGCGATGTCCGGAGCCCTCCGACCGGCGGGATCGAGGTTGATGTACTCAAGATAGCGCATCCCTTCCAACTCCGCGGGATGCGTCCACTCCCCTGCCGGCCTTCGCTCGGAGGAGACAAGCGGCTCGTTCATCACGTTGTAGGCGAAAACGCCCGGACGATTCGCGCAGACCTTCGCGACGGCTTCCCAGAATTCGGCCTGCATCGCCCAGCGGTCCTTCTCGTTCGCCTGGTTGTACCAGGCGGGCACGTCCTTCGAGCGGTAGGTTCCAAGGCCGGTGATGTCGAGGTAGACGCCAATCTCCTCCGCGAGGTCGATCACCTTCGCGAGCCGCGCGACGTTTTCTTCGTTCGGCTTGCCGGGCGCGTCCATGAACTTCGCGAACTGAAGATGGATGCGCACGACGTTCGCACCGAGCCGCTTCATTTCACGGAAATCGCGTTCGAATTTCGGCCAGCCGTCGGACGTGTCGGCGTTCCAGTAGTCTTCGAGCAGGCGGTACTTCTCGTCGCGAGAGTAGTTGAAGCCCCAAGGGATGAACGCCGCGCGGTCGTTCGAGAGGACGAATCCGTCTCCGGCGTCGTTCACGGCGACCCACGAAGGTGACTGGCCGAAGGCCGGGACGCTGAAAGCCGCGAGAAGGAGCACGAGCCGAAGCAAGGACATCATCACTGATTCAGGTATCCAGCGCGTACAAGAGTCCCCTCTTTCCCACCCCTTGATCAAGCCCGTCACGACGGGCTTTCTTTCCTCTTGAGCGTCAGGGGCGAGGCGCGTCATCAGTCGCTCTCCCGGCCTCGGCCGGTAAAATCCACTGCGTTTGGCTCTTTCTGCCGGCACCCGTCTCGGCCCGTACGAAATTACTCGGGCCATGACGGCTCGCCTCCTCATAGCCCCCAAACAAACGCGAGCGGTCGGGTCGGCTCGTTCGTGTTCGTGTCACGCGTCAGGTGCAGGCTGCCGCGAAAGCGCTGTGAGCCCCACGACGAATCTGAGATGATGCCCCGTCAAGGAGACAGCATGACGCGACGTCCCAGACAGCTGCTACACATCGTTGCGCTGGCACTGGCCGCGATCGCCGTCGGAGGCCTGCCGTCGTACGGGCAATCCACGACTTCGACGACTCCCCCGCCAACACAAGACGACACGCTCCGCACGACACTCGGCCTGGGCAATGCGGCAGGTTGTCTTCCGCTCCTTGGCATCCAATCGAACGATCCCGACGCATTCGACAAGGTCGTCACGGCGCTCCAGAATCCGAACAGCGGCCTGGGCAACGAGCTCCGGGCGATCTGCGGGCCAAGCGCAGTCATTTCGTCGTCGGCGCTGGGCGGCGGCATGCAGTCGCTGCAGCCGGTCAAAACGGTCACGCAGTTCCGCCTCGCGCGCAGCCGCATCGACCAGCGACTGACCTCCAAACCGAAGCCAACGCCGCCCCCGAAGCCGTCGAAGGATGTCGCGGCCGGCTGGAGCCAGGTTCAGCAGCCGGTGAACCCCACGGCCGGCCTGGGCCCGAGAAGCGGCGCCGGCGTCTTCGGCGAATTCGAGTTCGTCGGCCGCAATCGTGCCGACACCATCTATGAAAGCGGCTACGACTCCGACGTCAGCAGCTTCTCGATCGGCGCGGACTACGCGACCAGCCGCGGCGGCGTGGTCGGCGGCTGGTACGGGCGAGCCTCACAGGACGGCGCGTTCACACGCTTCTCGCCGATCTTTGCCAGCACCGGCAGCGACTCTCCGCAGGATGCCGCCGTGCTCAACGACCCGGCGGTCTTCACGCGCGTCTGCGGCGGCTTGTCCACCGGCGGCACGTTCGAACAGACGGCCAACCAGCTCGGCGGCTTTGCCGGCTTCGCAGGCGCTCACGGCTTCGTCGACGGGGCCTTTGCCTGGACCCGCCGCAATCATGACTACGCGCGCAACGTCTGCACGGTCGAGACGCAGGGGTTGGTCAAGTTCAACCCCGCAACCGGTGTGCTGAGTGACAGCGCGCACGCGGTGGTGGACGACATCTATGCCGGAACGCTCTCAGGAGTGAGCCGGATTGACGAGACCAGCTTCTCGGTGCGCGCCGGCGGCGACGCGGGGAACGCCGCGGTGTCGGGCGGACCGCGCGTGATCTTCACGGTGACGCACGCGAAGACGGGCGCCTACGTCGAGACCGGCCGGAATACGGTGGCCACGCCGATCACGTCGACCGCCGGCGCGTTGCCGCCTGTGACCCGGACTCTCGGCGGCCCTATCGGCACCGAGCTGGCCTTCGACGAGCAGACCCGGACGTCGGTGCTGCTCGAAGCGGGCGGCGAGTTCGCGGTGCACGCCGGGGCGGTGTCGCCGTTCTTCGCCGGCTACTGGCGGCACGAGTTCAACGATGACTTCCCGCTCGTCACCGCGCGCATGGCGCAGGACATGCGCTCAACTCCGTTCGTCCTGCGCTTCGGCTTCGACGCCTACGACCGCGACGCGTTCCGGTTCGGCTTCGGCGCCAATGCCATCGCCGGCGATCGGTTCGTCGTTCGCGCTGAGTACAGCAAGCTGGTGTCGGATGCGATCTTCAGCGGTGGGACGTTCTCGATACAGGCCCGCGTGGGGATCTGAACACAATGCGGTACCGCGCGTTCATCAGCTACGCGAGCGCGGATCGCGTTCTTGCCGAACGATTTCAGCGGGCCGTCGAGTACTACAAGATCCCTAAACCGCTGCGCGGCGCCGACCGCGGCAGCGGCATCGTCTCGAAGCGGCTGACGCCGTTGTTCCGTGACCGGTCGGACGCCAATGCCGCGGGCGATCTCGGCGCCGCACTCGACGCGGCCCTAGCCAACTCTGACGCGCTCGTGCCGTTGTGCAGTCCGACTGCCGCACGGTCGGAGTGGGTCAACCACGAGATCCGCAAGTTCAAGGCCCTTGGTCGCGGCAGCCGCATCTTCCCTGTCATCCTCTCCGGCACGCCGCGCCGCCACGATCCTGAACGCGCGCCGGACGGCGCGTTTCCGCCCGCACTATTTCAACACGTCGACGGCAGCGGCGCGATCGTCGAAGGCGAGGATCCCGATCCGCTCGCCGCCGATATCCGTCCCGAAGGGGACGGCTTCGACGCCGCAACACTGAAGATCGTCGCCGCGCTCACGAACATCCCGCTCACGGAGCTGACCGACCGGCAGCGCGAGGCCGAGCGGCGCGAACGCCGGATCGTCCGCGCCGTCGCGACGATCATGGCCGTGCTGGCCATCGCCGCCACCATCGCGGCAATCGTGGCCTATCGCTCGGCCGAGGAAGCGCGGACGCGGCTCTCGAACGCGATCGAGATGGCCGCGCGGCGGGTGGACGACGCCGCCGGATTCAGCGATGCGTATGGCGTGCCGATCGAGGCCGTGCGTGATCTCCTGACCGGCGCACGCAAGGATTTCGCGCAGCTCATCGGCGAGTCGACCACCGGCGGCGTGCCGCTGGTCGAGCTTCAGCGCGGCCGCCTGTTGCTGTTGTTCTCCGGCCTGTATGGCGCTGTCGGCGATCGCGACGAGCAACTGGCGCGCGCCCGCGAAGGCGTCGCCGTGCTGTCGCGTGTACCTGTCGGCCGCCAGCTCCGACGGCCCTCCACGTGGTTGGCGACGCTGCCGGCGCCGGCGGACCTGACGGCTGAGCAGCTCGCCGGCATCGAGACGCTGGCCCGGGCGCTCGTGGACACGACGGGAGACGACCGCGAGATCACTGCCCTGCTCGAGCGCGGACGGGCGCAGGCGGCGCGGGCGGGACGGCAGGACTTCGTCGCGCGATTCTGGTCGGTCGACGGCGACCGGGCCTACAACACGGGCAATCTCGACGCGGCCCATCGAGCGCAGACTGCGGCGCTGACCGCGCTCGACGCGTATCTCGCGGCGACGAGCCTGGCTCAGCCGTCAGCGGAGCGCGCGGCGGCGCTGTCGGATCGAGCCGAGCTCCTGCTCGAGAAAGAGCGTCACAAGGAAGCGCTGGCGGACCAAGTCGAAGTCTTGTCGGTGTTCGAAGCGCTGGCGGCAGCGACGCCGGAGGACAACAACGCGCAACTGCGTCTCGCGCAGGCCATGACGCGTCATGGCGACATGCTTTACGCCGTCACCAACTGCTGGACAGCATCGCTGCCCGGCTTCGAACGTGCACGCGACATCGTGAAGCGCATCCGCGATCGCGATCCGGGCCGGCTCGACTACTCGCGCCATTTGTCCATCGTGCTCGAGCGGCTTGGCGACGTCATGCTCCAGAGCGGCCAGCTGGCGCGCGCCCGGACGCTCTTCGACGAGCTCGTGGAGCTGCGGCGCGCCGCGCTCGCTCGAACCGGCCAGAGCGACGAGAGTCGGCGAGATCTGGCGTCCGCGCTCGAACGGCAGGGCGATCTCGCGCTGGGCGACAGAGCACCCGCGCGAGCGCTCGCGCGCTTCGACGAAGCGCGCGCGCTCCGCGGAGACGACGACCCGACGCTGCCGCTCGACCAGCGCGATCTCGTGCTCGCGCGCGATCTGGCGATCCTGTGGTCCAAGACCGGGGCCGCGCGCGCGGCCGCTGGGCAGGCGTCGTGGCCCGAGGCGTATGAGATGTCGATCCGTCTCGTCGAGCCGTTCATCGCCAGCGCGCAGGCGCCGCCGGGCTGGCTGCGAGACGTCGCCGTGTTTCGGAGCGGCTACGGCAACGCGCTCGCCCGCGCCGGCCGGCTGCCCGACGCGCGCAAGCAGTGGTCCGCCGGCGTCGCGCTCGTCGAACAGCAGCTCAAGAACCAGCCGGAGGACCGGCGGCTCGCCGCCGATCGCGCGGATCTCACGACGCGTCTGCGAACGGGCCGGGTGCCTCCGCCGGCACCGTCGCCAGCCTGCCCAGCGCGCTGAAGGTCACGCGACTGGCAGTCCTCTCTTTTCTTGGGCACGAACGCTTCGAACCGTCATGTGTCGTCAGGTTGTCGACGCTGTTGTCGGTTTGATCACCCATTAGATTCCCCGTAAGATGTCGGTGTTACGTCGAGAGGCTCCTGCTCGGGCCAGATCGGCATCGGACTTCGCTAATCCTGCATAAGATGAGCTCGTCGTCAGCGCGCTTTGCGTGAGGATGCGCACTTTGCGAGTAGCGCACGTTGTCGCATCATTCTCGCCTCTTTCCGAGACGTTCATTTACGACTCGATCGTCGACAGCGTTCGCCGAGGCATTGATGCCCGCGTCATCACGCACGCTCGGCACAACGCTGGTGAACGTCCCTTTGAACCTGTCCACTCGATTCCTTTGCCGTCTCGCTGGCAACCCGAGCGCGTATGGTCTCGCCTGAGCGTGACGTTCAAGTTGCGCGAAAGAGATCAACAGCACACCACGATGCTACGTCGCGGCCTCAAGACGCTGCTTTCGGAGGTGAGGCCAGATATTATTCACGCGCATTTCGGCGATATCGGCTGGACGGTGGCTCCCGTGGCGGCGGAGCTCGACATTCCGCTGATCGTCACGTTCTATGGATACGATGTCTCTTTGCTCACTCGAAGACGGTCTTGGCGCCAGCGTTTTGGCGAGCTGGCCAACCACATAGATGCGGCTATCGGGATTTCAGATCATGTGTGTCGGAAGCTGACGCCGTTGGGCTTTCCTGGTCACAAGATCAAGAAACTCTACTTAGGAGTCGATGTCGGAACGATTCGATACAGCGATCCCTTTCGGCGTTTCGACGGGCGAACGGTGCGGTGCCTCCATGTCGGGCGCCTCGTCCCCAAGAAATCACCCATAAACCTGGTCAGGTCTTTCGCCATTGCGCGCACCACGCTGAGACCAACCCTCGATCTCAAGTTGACGATTGCTGGAGACGGTCCCCTTCGCGATGAGCTCGCGGCCACTATCGATGCCCTTGATCTGGCTGATGCAGTCGACGTCCTGGGTGCGACTGACCATCGGCGCATCCTCGACCTCTATGCAGAGTCGCATGTCTACACGCAACACTGCGTGACGGCCGAAGACGGCGATCAAGAGGGAATGGGACTGAGCTTTGCGGAAGCATCGGCGAGTGGATTGCCCATCATTTCGACGGTGCACAATGGCATACCGGAAGTCGTCATCGATGGTAAGAGCGGCTGCCTGGTTGCCGAAGGCGATATTCAGGGAATGGCAGACAAGATGATCTGGGCTGCCCGAAACCCGAACCTGTGGACTCAGCTCGGGCTGGCAGGACTGGCACACATTCAGGAACAGTTCAGCCTTTCGAAACAAACCGAGAAGTACCTGGCACTGTTGCAAGACGTCCGATCGTTCGCTGCTACCTCTCGGGCGGATTCATCGACTGCCGCACATCGATGAGCGCCTGCTGGCTCACGGTCAGGGTCCCTTCCTGAGGGCGGTCCAGATCAGCGATCAGCGCGATGACGGCGGAGAAGGTGACGGCCACGACGAGGATGGCGAGCGACCGGGTCGTGCCCACCAACCCCGCGTGATAGCCCATGGCGGCCAGTGACAGCGTGGCGATCGTCAGCAAGACCGCCCAGATGGTTCCAGGGATGCGGTTCCTCAAGCCGGCGGTCACTCGTTTCGCATGGAGGTCGATCACCTCATTGAGCGACCCGACGAAGAGGCCCACGACAATCGAGTCTCCGTGCTGCAGCCCGACCGCTGTGGCTGCCGACCACAACCGGCCCTGAATGTCTTCCGACCGGAGAATCTCCTCTGCCACCCGGCCGGACCGGACGGCCTCCAGGCGAGTATCCACATAGGACCGGAGAAGGGCACGAATCTCGTCGCCACTCTCCGGGAGCATCGCCGCGCGCAAATAGGTTGTCCCGATTGCGTTGGCCTCGTCGAGCACCAGTTGTTTACGAGTATCGAAGCGCGACGCCGCCATCCCGAATGTGAATGCCAGCATGAACGCCAGCAGCCCCAGCGTGGCTCCAACCATCGCACCGACCGGCGCCTCCTTCTCGTGACCCGATTGGCGGGTTCGGTAAGTTCCCAGCCGGTAGCCGCCCTCGATGGCTGCCAGGACGAGCACCACGACGGCGAGGAACAAGCCCCACAACGGGAGCGCGTCGAGGGCGGTCGTGTATTGCGTCACCATGGTGGCGCGGATGTTATACCGTTTCGCCGTCTCTCTCCCCTCGGGAAGGGCATCGTGTCTGGTGCCATGGGTCTACATTCTTCGCTGCGGTGACAACACACTCTGCGCTGCGTCTCCCGGTCGATCTCGTCTACACAGGAGAGTGCGCGGCGATCGATGCCGCGAGCAAGCGACACCTCGCACCTGAGGCCGGAGCACGCCTTCGGATCGCGAGAGGTGTCCCCGCACCGGCGGGTGGCGGCGCCGATGATGTCGGCCTAACAGGGCCGATGATGTCGGCCTAACAGGGCCGATGATGTCGGCCTAACAAGGCCGATGATGTCGGCTACAAGTCGTTGGCTCGCTACAACGGCTGACGGCAGGTACATGTCTTGCTCCTGCTCAGCATCGGCCACACGCAGATCGCAAGTTCTCTCAAGAATCTGTGCGCTTTTCAGAAGAATCTGTGCGCATGCCGACTGTCCCCGGCGGCGCACCACAACATGTCGTGGCCGGTTGCAAGGTACCGCTGGCTGAGTCGATGGAAGCAGGCGGCGACCACCGGCAGCCGCGTGAAATCGTTTTCGGTCCCTCACGGAGAAAGACAATGACACTGACCAGGCTCGTGGCCGCAACGTTCAGCATCCTCGCGCTAGCCGGATGTGGGACAACCCCGTCATCGCCGCCAGCTGAAGGTACCCCGCCCGCTGAGGTTACAACGGCCAGCGGCGCGAAGCCGGCCACGGAAGCGACCCGCCCCGCCGGCGACGACGGATCGAAGAGCGCGCCGGTCTCCGACAAGACCGAGGTCGCGGTTGCCGAGCCGGGCGCCGTCGCTACATCCGCAACGGTGCCCGTCAAGGACGCCAGCGAATCGACACCTCCGCTCGTAACTGCCACCGCCACTGCCACTGCCACTGGACGCCTGACGGATCAGGAGGTCACGGCGCTACTCGAGAGTATCGAGAAGAAGCGTGCGGCGTTTGAAGGCGCCCTTGACGACAA
>Ga0075418_10004270_pt1 | contig 16299 bp, 13 predicted proteins | sample SoiMetdeltSBSDD2_FD_81776 | JGI IMG/M metagenome (GOLD analysis project Ga0075418, IMG submission 81776) | Bulk soil microbial communities from a Populus tree surrounding site in Tennessee, USA - Soil MetaG P. deltoides SBSDD2 | ecosystem: Environmental > Terrestrial > Soil > Tree plantation...
GCGTCATGCGGTTCAAGGCCTTTCGTGGTGTGTCCGAGGCCTATCGCACCGTCGCGTCAGGCTACGCCGCCTGGGCCGCCGGCTCCCCCGATCCGCAACCGATCGTCGAGAGCGACGTCACGAGCCGGCCCTCCCTCAAACCCCTGCTGCCGGCGCTGGCGAACGAAGGCATCGCGGCGATGACCTGCATCCCGCTCGTCAGCCTCGGCCGCGTCATCGGCAAGCTGGGGCTGTACTACGCGGAACCCGGCTCACCGAGCAATGACGACCTGCAGCTCGCCGGCGTGATCGGCGCGGAAGTCGCCTTCGCCGTCGAGCGCGCGCGGGCCGAAGACCACGCGCGACGCAACGAGGAGCGTCTGCGGTTCGCGCTCGATGCCGCCTTGATGGGGACGTGGGAGTGGGATCTGTCATCGCGGAAGGTGAGATGGTCGGAGAACCTCGAGCGGATCCACGGGCTGCCGCCCGGCACGTTCGACGGAACGTTCGAGAGCTATGAGCGCGAGATTCACCCTGACGATCGCGATCGGGTGTTTGCCTCGCTGCGCCGTGCCATCGAAGAAGGCGTTCCTCACGACGTCGAGTACCGCATCCTGCTTCCAGACGGCCAGGTGCGGTGGGTCGAAGGCAAGGGGCGCGTGGAGTTCGAGCAGGGCACGCCGGTGCGGATGGCCGGCGTCTGCATGGTGGTGAGCCGTCGCAAGGAAGCGGAGCTGGCGCGCCTCGCCTCCGCCGAAGAAGCGAGCCGGCTCAAGGACGAATTCCTCGCCACTCTCTCGCACGAGCTGCGCACGCCGCTGAACGCGATCCTCGGATGGGTGCAGATGCTGCAGGGCGACCATCTCTCGGCAGAGAAGGCGCGCCACGCGATCGCCGTCATCGGCAGGAACGCCAAGCTCCAGGCGCAGCTCATCGAGGACATCCTCGACGTGTCGCGCATCATCACCGGCAAGCTCGAAATCGAGCGGCGGCCGCTGCGCATCACCCAGCTCGTTGACGACGTGCTCAGTGGCCTGCAGCCCGAAGCCGACGCAAAACGGATTCAGTTGTCCCGGGAGGTCCCCGAAGATCTCCCGGTCGTCGACGGGGACGCGAGGCGTCTCCAGCAGGTGTTCTTCAACATCGTGTCGAACGCCATCAAGTTCACACCCGAGCACGGGCGGGTCTCGGTCGTCGGCTGCGGCGACGCGAACCTGGTGGCGATTCAGGTGCGCGACTCGGGTGTCGGCATCGACGCCGATTTCCTTCCGTTCGTCTTCGATCGATTCCGTCAGGCCGACAGCCGTCTGGCCCGGATGCATGGCGGTCTCGGGCTGGGTCTCGCCATCGCGCGTCACTTGCTCGAGTTGCACGGCGGTCAGATTCGTGCGTTCAGCTCCGGGCTCGGCCAGGGGACCACGTTCGAGATCCGGTTGCCCGCGCAGCCGGTCGCCGAGGTGCACGTGACGCCGCCGTCCAAGCACGCCACACCCCTGCATCTGCACGGCCTGCGCGTCCTCGTGGTCGACGACCACGCCGACTCGCGCGAATTCCTCGCCGCGCTGCTAGATGGTTGTGGCGCCGACGTCGTCAGATGTGACTCCGCGGCCTCCACGCTCGACGCGCTCATGGCCACTCCGGTGCATCTGATCGTGGCGGATCTCGGGATGCCCGACGTCGACGGATTCGAGCTGATCGATCAGGTGCGGCGGATGGAGAACGGAAGCGGCCGGGCGCCGGCGATCGCGGTCAGCGCCTATTCACGGCCGGAGTACCGGGACAAGGCCCTGACGGTCGGGTATTCCGCGTACTGTTCCAAGCCGGTCGACGCCTTTGAATTCCTCCGGGTCGTCGACCAGGTGCTGAAGGCTCCCGGAGCCACCGGCAGTCACGCCGGGTAAGTCAGACCTTCTGAGATCGTCCCGCCAGGATGTCCCGGATGTCGGTCAGCAGGCGCTCTTCGTTCGAGGGCGGTGGCGGCGCCGGAGGCGCGGCCGCCTGCTCGCGTTTCGCGGCGTTCATCGCCTTGATCACCATGAACAGCGCGAACGCGACAATCAGGAAATTGATCATGGTGTTGATCAGCACGCCGTAGGCGAAGACGACGGCGCCCGCGCCCTTCGCGGCGCCGAGAGACGCATATCCCTCCGGCGGCGGCGCCGGAGTTCCTGCTCTCAACAGGACGAACATGTTGGAGAAGTCGGTGCCGCCGAGCGCCAGGCCGATCACGGGCATCAGGATGTCGTTGACGAAGCTGGTGACGATGGCGCCGAAGGCGGCGCCGATGACGATCCCGACCGCCATGTCGACCACGTTGCCCCGCATCGCGAACTGCTTGAATTCCTTCAGCATCTTTGTCTCCTCCGTCGCCTGCGTGAGGCGCGCCGCACCGTTCGGCTGCGAGCGAGGCGAATGGCCGTCTGACGATCGACGCGGTCGACACGGCCTGTCGCCCGCAGAGACTATCATCACCCCTGTTCGCGTGGCAGATCGACGCCCGGACAAGGAAGGCGCTCGGGGTCGGCGCGTAAACAGATCTCGACCGGGACTGGTGCTGGGTGAGTCTGAGAATCGACGGACTGCGGCCGTACCGATGTGAGCGGCGGAGTCTTAGGTGCCTTTGCCGAACAGCTTGCCGGCGAGCCCAGCCACGCTGTCGAGCATCGATCCGGACTGGCCGCCTTCGAGTAGCGGACCGAGCATCCCCGCCAGGCCTGTCGTCGACCCGCCGCTGACCGAGCCTGCCGCCTGGGCATGGCGTGCGAGCCCTCCCATGGCGAGCGCGGCGACCAGCGGCAGCATCTGCTTGAGCACCCCGGCGTCGATGCCCGTGCTCCCGGCGGCCTGCTGCGCCACCTGACGACTCACGTCCTTGCTGCCGAGGAGATGCCCGAGGATGCCGTTGCCGTCAGCGATCGAGGCGTCGCTGGCGAGCACTTCCGGGTTCTCCAGATATCGCTGATGGTTGCCCGACGTCAGCGCCGTGGCCAGGCTGGCGAGCCCGCCTTCGCGTGTCATGTTCTGCTGAAGGCCCGAGGTGAGCGCCGGTATCAGAGCTGACAGCGCCGATTGCGTCTGCTCTGGCTGCAGGCCGAACTGACGACCGAGCTGCTGCACGGCCGCGCCGTTCTGGGCGTTCGTAATCGCGTCGAGGATGTTCATGGATCGCGCCTCCCTGGTTCGAGGAAGCGCGAGCTTACCTCGGACACGCGTCAACCGGCTCATCCGGGTAAGCCCGGCGATCAGCGCGCGAGCGCTTCTCTCAGATCTTTCCGGATGCGGACAAGCAGGTTGAGAAAGGTCGTGCGGTGAAGAAGTGAGCGCGTCACGAAGGCGGATGTTCGCCGGTGACGCGCTCGATCGAGCGGCGACACGACGGGACCTAGAAGAGCAGGGCCACGTCGAGGATGAAGCCCGACGGGTTGTAGACGACCGCGTAGCCGTCGATGAGGCCCCGTCGATACCCGCGCGGGATCGGCGCCAGACCACGCTCGACGTAGACCGGAACCGGCTGGATCCGTCTCGCCCATCCGGGCGGCAGATATCCGGAGCGCGCGTAGACGTATCGCGTGGTGCGAGGAAGCGGCCGGTAGTACGGACGATAGTAGTTCCGAATCACCACCACATCACGCGATCCGAAGTAGTGATCCCGGCGGACGTCGCGACCGTAGTCGCGCCGGTCGTCGCGATCGCGCCGGCCGTCCCGATCGCGCCAGTCATCGCGATCACGCCGCTCGTCCTGCCGTGGCACCGCGGTCCGAACGTTACGATCGGCCTGTCTGACCTGACGTTCCCTGCTCTGATCGCCGGCTTCCGCGCGATCGACGAATCCCGCTCCGCCAACGAGCGCACCGGCGACGACGACCCAGATCAGCGATTTCACGTTGCACCTCCGTGCTCCAACAGGGGAACTGGCTGTAACCCTCCTGAGCAAGGCGTCTGCCATCTCCGAGCGTGCGAAAAGTCGCTCGCAATCAGCACGTTAGAGAGGTGCACACGTTGGCGCACGGCTGGGGGCGTCCCCTCGGGGTGACGCCGCGCAGGGCTTGCGGCACAGTGCCTCACTCTGTGCCTTATGATCCGCACATGAGCGCCGTCGACACGTCAAGCCCTCTTCGCGTGCTCGATGCGCTCAACAGCTTTCAACGCACGTTCGCGTTGAAGGCCGCCATCGAGCTCGACCTGTTCAGGCACATCGCGGCCGGCGCGACACGCGCGCCGGAGATCGCGGCCCGGGCGCAGGCCAGCGACAAGGGCGTGCGGGTGTTGTGCGACTACCTGACGATTTGCGGATTTCTGCACAAGCAGGGCGACTCATACGCCCTCGCGGCCGACACGGCGCTGTTCCTCGACTCGCGATCTCCGGCCTACGTCGGAGCGGGTGTTTTTTTTCTCGCGCACCCGCGCAACGTGGCGTTCTTCGCGGACTTGACCGAGGCGGTGCGCAGGGGCGGGACGGCGCACGGCCGCGGCAATCTCGACACTGAAGCGCCGATTTGGGTCGACTTCGCTCGCTGGATGGCGCCGCTGTCCGCACTCGCCGCCGGTGCCGTGGCGGACGTCGTCAACCGCCCGGCCCAGGCCATGAAGGTGCTGGATATCGCGGCCGGCCACGGCGCCTACGGTCTCGCGATTGCCAGGTTGAACCCGCGAGCCGAGATTTACGCTCAGGACTGGAAGAACGTGCTCGAGCTCGCGCGTGAGCGCGCCGAGCAGGCTGGCGCAGCCGCACGGTATCACCTCATTCCCGGCGATGCGTTCCAGGTCGAGCTCGGCTCGGGATACGATGTTGCGCTGCTTCCCAACTTCCTCCACCACTTCGATCAACCTACCAACGTCGGGCTGCTGCGTGGCGTGCGCGAGGCGCTCGCCCCGGGCGGTCAGGCGGCGGTGGTCGAGTTCGTGCCCGACGACGACCGTGTCGCGCCGGCAGCGGCCGCGGCGTTCAGCCTGACCATGCTGGCGTCTACGGAACGTGGCGACGCGTATACGTTTCGAGAGCTGGAAGCGATGCTGCGCGAGGCGGGCTTCGGCGCCGCCCGCGCCCGCGCCGTGGGACCGCAGACGCTGGTACTGGCGGAACGATCCGAACGATGAGGAGGCAATTGATCGCATGAAAGTGGTCGTGGACTTGACGTTGTGCGATCTGCACGGGTTGTGCGTGGAGACCGCGCCAGAGGTGTTCGAGATCGCCGATGACGGCGCGCTGCGTGTGCTCAACCCGACGCCGCCCGATGCGCTGCGCGGAAAGGTGGACAAGGCGGTGCGCGAGTGTCCCACCGGGGCGATCACCGTCGAAGACTGATTTGCGCCGATGCTGCGCCAGGTCGTGGTTGTTGGCGCGTCGCTCGCCGGCCTTCGGGCGGTCGAGACGCTGCGCGAGCGCGGCTACGACGGTGGCCTCACGTTGATTGGCGACGAGACCCAGCCACCGTACGATCGCCCGCCGCTGTCGAAGCAGGTGCTGCAGGGGGCCTGGGATCCCCAGCAGACGCTGTTCCGGAAGAAAGAGGGATACGACTCGCTCGCGCTCGACATGCGGCTCGGCGTTCGAGCGCGGGCGCTGGACCTCCGGGGGCGGCAGATTCTGCTCGCCGACGGCACCACCGTCAGCTACGACGGCGCCATTGTTGCCACCGGCGCACGGGTGCGCATCCTTCCCGGAATGGCCCCGCGTGCCGGACTGCACGTGCTGCGCGGGTTGGACGATGCGATCGCGCTGCGGCGAGACCTCGCGGAAGCCGCGCGAGTCGCCATCGTGGGCTGCGGCTTCATCGGCCTGGAGGTCGCCGCGTCCTGTCGCAGTCGCGGCATCGCGGTCACCGCCATCGAGGCGTTGCCGTTCGCCCTCTCGCCGAGTCTTGGCCCAACCATCTGTGAGACCGTGGAATCGATGCACCGCGACCACGGCGTCGAGCTCCGCACCGGCACGCGGGTGAACGACGTCCTCGGCGACACCCGTGTCACCGGCGTCCAGCTGTCCGACGGTTCGCGAGTGGACGCCGACGTGGTGATCGTCGGGATCGGTGTCACACCGAATACCGAGTGGCTGGAGGGCAGCGGCCTCAACCTCGCGGACGGCATCGTCTGTGGCGAATCGGGCGAAGCGGCCCCTGGTGTGTACGCAGCCGGTGATGTGGCCCGAGTGCCCAACGCCTGGCTCGGCGACGCCACTCGCGTCGAGCACTGGACGAATGCCGTCGAGCAGGGCGTGTTCGCAGCCGAGAGCCTGCTGGCCGGTGGCGATGCCGTTCGCCGCTTTTCATCCGTGCCGTACTTCTGGTCCGATCAATACGACCGCAAGATTCAGTTCGCCGGGCGAACGCGTCCAGGCGACGAGGCGGTCGTCGTCGACGGTTCGACCGCGGAACGCCGGTTCGTCGCGCTCTATCGGCGCCAGGATCGGCTGGTTGCCTGCCTGGCGATGAACCATCCGCGCGGCTTCATCCGATTCCGGAAGCTATTGGCCGATAAACCGGGCTGGGACGTGGCCATGTCGACGTCGCCGTGAGCGCGTCGACCAAGAGCCGGCGTTCACGAGAGAACGCATCTCTGGCTGTTGAGCTGGAAGGCTCCGATACGGGTTGCGTGCCTGCATCGCGCTTCATGAAGCTGAGGTTTGTCCTACAATCGGCGCGAGTGTCGCTCCCTCGCGCACGTTCCCCCCGATGACGCGGCGCCTTTCGACGCTCCTGGCGCTGACGGCAATCTACTACGCCGCCGGAGTGCTGGGGCTCCAGCTGGCGTTCAACCAGAACGCCAGTGCCGTGTGGCCCTCGGCCGGCATTGCCGTGGGCACGCTCCTGCGCTTCGGCACCCATCTCTGGCCGGCGATTGCCGCGGGTGCCTTCCTCGTCAACTTCGGCGCGTCCGGCGACGTCTGGTCGTCGGTGACGATCGCCGTCGGCAACACGCTCGAGGCGCTCATCGCGTGCTGGCTCGTCAGGCGGTTTGCCGGCGGCGCCTTCGCCTTCAGTCGAGCGACCACGGCATTCCGCTTCGCGCTTTTCGCCGGTCTCGGAGCGCCGGTGGTGGCTGCGTCCATCGCCGCGCCGACACTGTGGGCGGCAGGACGCGGCGGAGCGGACAGCTCGCCGGTGTGGTTCACGTGGTGGCTTGGAGATGCCGTCAGCATTCTCCTCCTCGCGCCGCTCATCGTCATGTGGTCCATGCCGCGACGCCGGACGTGGACGCGACCGCGACAGCTCGAGATGGCGGCTGTCATCGTTGCCGCCGCCGGACTGTCGTGGCTGGTATTCGTGCTCTTTCCAGAGGATCTCAGGCGGTTTCCGCTGCCATTGCTCCCGATGCCCATCCTGCTGTGGCCGGCGTTCAGGCTCGGGGCGCGCGAAACGGTGTCCGTGACGGTGCTGCTGGCCGCCGTGTGCCTTGTCGCCACATTGAACGACCTTGGCCCGTTCGTGCGCGGCTCGCCGAGCGAGTCGCTGTTGTTCCTGCAGGCGTTCGTGGGCTTGTGGGCCGTGGCCATGCTCGCCGTGGCGATCGAGGTCGAGACTCGGGAGATCATCGAGGCCGATCTGCGCCTGCTCAACGAGAGCCTCGAGCAGCGCGTCAACGCGCGCACGGAAGAATTGAGCCGCATGCGCGGTCGCCTCGACGAGGCGCAGCGCATCGCGCACGTGGGCAGCTGGGAATGGGACGTTGCCGCCAACTCGATCTGGTGGTCCGACGAGCTGTTCCGGCTCTTCCAGGTGCCGCGCGTCGGCGACCGCAGCTACGAGGGCTGGCTGACGCTGCTGCACCCGGACGATCGCGCCCTGGCGGAGAGCGCGGTCAGCAACGCGCTGTCCGACGGACGCCCCTTCTCCTTCGAGCACCGGCTCGTCTGGCCGAACGGGGTCGTACGGATGATGCAGGCCGACGGGCACGTGATCATGGACGCCGCGGGCAAGCCGATCCGGCTGATTGGAACCGGCCGCGACGTGACCGATCTCCGGCAGGCCGACGAAGAGCGCATGCACCGGCTGCGCGACCAGGCCGCCCGGGCCGAGGCCGAAGACGCCAACCGCGCCAAGGACGAGTTCCTGGCCACGTTGTCGCACGAGCTGCGGACGCCGCTCAACGCCGCGCTCGGATGGACGCAGATGCTGCGCGACGTCGTCCACGAGCCGGAGCGGCGAGCGCGGGCGGTCGAGGCGATCATGCGCAACCTCCAGGCACAGTCGCGGCTGGTCTCAGACATGATGGACGTCTCGTCCATCGCGTTGCGGACGCTGCGCATGGAGATGACGCACGTGGCGATGGCAGACGTCGTGCGCGCCGCGATCGACAGCGTGCGCGATCCCGCCACGGCGCGCCGAATCCGCATCGAAGCGGTGCTCCCGACGGAACCGGTGCACGTGATCGGCGACGCCATGCGCCTGCGTCAGGTGGTGTGGAACCTGGTGTCGAACGCCGCGAAATTCAGCCGCGACGGCGGAACCGTGACGGTGCTGTTGCATCGTGAGGGCGACACCGTCAGGCTCGCCGTCGAGGACGATGGGCCCGGCATCGACCAGGAGTTCCTGCCGTACCTCTTCGAACGGTTCCGTCAGGCGGACTCCTCGGTGACGCGATCGCACGGCGGGCTCGGGCTGGGATTGGCGATCGCGCGGCATCTGGTCCAGGCGCACGACGGGAGGATTTCCGCCGCCAATCGCTCGGAAGGCGGCGCCGTGCTTACGGTGGAGCTGCCGGCCGCTGTCGGAGTGGCGTCGATCTAGCGAGGCGCTGCCTCAGACCGAGTCGCTAGTCGCCAGCGTCTTCTGGCCCCGCTTCGCGGGGCACGCCGTCTTGACCGGGGAAAACTTGACTCAAGTGGTCACCGATCCGGGCGACAAGACGGCTAAGGCCGGCGCCTGCGGCGACCGTCGAGTGGGTTGTCAGGCGGTGCCGCCTCGTCCTCCGATCGCGACGAGGTATCGCCGACGACGACGAAGTCGGCGGTCTCCCACGTGAACGGCGGCTTCTGACGCCGCTCGCCCGTGCGGCGCTCGCCGCTCGAATCGGCCGGCGCCGATCGGCGGTCTGCCTCGCGCCGATCCCACTTGATCTCCACAGGCAATCCGGCGCTCTTCGTCTTGAGCTGATCGAAGCGACGGAGTGCGCCACGACGTACGCGAATGACCATCTTTCCGTTCGGCTCGCCGTTCTGGTCCTCAGGGCCGGCCAAACTCGACGAGTCGTCGTCGAGCGCCGCGCCCTTGCGCTTGTTGCCCATGGTACCCGGGGTTATCGGCAACAGCGCCGGCTCGCTTTGCTGAGACGCAATCACACGCAAGAACGTGCGACGCGTGCGTTGCGTCGCGGTTCGTTGATGTTCATGTTACGATCCATTTTCCGTCACGTCGACACCACCCTTCACAACCATTTCGCGTTCTTCCATCGATGCGCCATCCTGTTGCACGCTCGACGCTCGCTGCCTGCGGTGCGATCGCATTTCTGGGAATCGTCTTTGCCGGTGCCAGGCGCGCGAGACGCAGAGAGTTCGCGCTCGTGGCGCCGTCGGACGACTCGCCGGAGACGCCGCGCGAGCCGCCAACATCGCTGAATCTTCGCGCGGCGATCCGGGCCGTGCGCTCGAGCCCTGCGCGGTTCCGCGCAGCGGCGGCGCGCGACCGCTCCGACGCGCTCAGCAGGCGGAAGCAGGATTTTTTAGGGCTCCTGTCCCATGAGCTGCGCAACCCGCTTTCGGCGATTCACGCGGCGCTCGCGGTGATGCGCGCGCGCGACGGGCTGCAAGCCGGGCAGCGCGCCCGCCTGGTGATCGAGCGGCAGGTCGACCACATCGGGCGGCTCGTGGACGATCTGGTCGACACGGCGCGCATCGAGCGCGGCACGCTGTCGCTGCAGCTCGAGCCGGTCGACATGCGCGACGTGCTGAGCACGGCGGTGGACATGGCACAGCCATCGGTGGCGCATCGGCAGCAGACCTTCGAGTGGGAGTCATCCGGAGAGCCGCTCCTCGTGAACGGCGATCGCGTGCGGCTTCAGCAGGTCTTCTCGAACCTGCTGCTCAACGCGTCGAAGTACACGCCGGAGCACGGCCGGATCGCGCTGTCGACCTACCGGGCCGGATCGGACTTCTGCGTCGAGGTTCGCGACAATGGCCGAGGCATCGCTGCCGAGGACCTGACTCGGGTGTTCGAGCCGTTCGTCCGTGCGACGAGAGACGAACCCGGGCTGGGCGTCGGGTTGTATGTCGCCCGCACGCTGGTGGAGCAGCACGGCGGTGTGATCACAGTGGACAGCCGCGGCCTGCAGGCCGGCGCCACGTTCACGGTCCGGCTGCCAGAGCTCTCGCCGCTGTTCCGTCAGGTCTCGACAACAGGGTGACCCAGCGGCTGCTATCGCAGCCGCTCGTCACGCCATAGAATCGGTTCAATGCCGCCTGCCTCGGTACCTCCCGCCACTCATGGAGGGTGACGCACGCGCGATTCGCGAGCTCGTCGAGAACTGGGTCGTCTGGCGGGACGCCGGCGACTGGGAGCGCTTCGCCACGGTGTGGCACGAAGACGGATGGATGACGGCGACGTGGTTTCAGGGGCCGGCCCGCGACTTCATCGCGGTCAGTCGCGAAGGCTTCGAAAATGGAGTGAACATCCTGCACTTCCTCGGCGGCTTCAGCTGCGACATCGCCGGCGCGCGCGCGATCGCGCAGACGAAGATGACGATCAACCAGCGCGCTACCGTTGGCACCGTGCTGGTGGACGTCGTCTGCACCGGCCGCTTCTACGACTTTCTCGAGAAGCGATCGGAGCGGTGGGGGATCGTACGGCGACAGCCGATCTACGAGAAAGATCGGATGGATCCTGTCGATCCGGCGGCGACGCTCGCGCTCGACGCAACACGGCTCGCCACGTTCCCCGAGGGCTATCGGCATCTCGCCTACCTGCAGACGAGCATCGGGTTCAACGTCAAGCCGAATCTACCTGGGCTGCGCGGCGACGTCGTAGAGCGGCTCTACGCGGAGGGCCGGGCGTGGCTCGCCGGTTCGGCACGCCCCGGGCAGCCGCTCTAAGGTGCGAGTCAGCGTGGAGTCCGCCTTCAGGCGGGCCGATCCCGTGGGAGGCGCCAGTGATGACGCGTAAGCTCGGTCCGTTCGACGTGTCGGCTATCGGCCTCGGGTGCATGAGCATGTCGCATGCGTACGGCGCCCCGCCTCCTCCAGATGTCGCGGCTGGCGTGCTGCGTCGCGCTCTCGATCTCGGCTACACCCACGTCGACACCGCCGCGTTGTACGGATTCGGCGCGAACGAGACGCTGATCGGCAACGCCATTTCGGATCGCCGCCGTGAGTTCGTGCTCGCGAGCAAGGGCGGCATGTTCCGCAACGCCCAGGGACAGCGGGAGATCGACGGCCGCCCCGAGACCGTCAAGAGGCACTGTGAAGAGAGCCTGACGAGGCTGCGGACCGACGCGATCGATCTCTACTACCTTCACCGCTGGGACAAGCGGATTCCGATCGAGGACAGCGTGGGCGCCCTGGCCGACCTGGTGGCCGAAGGGAAGGTGCGCGCGGTAGGTCTCAGCGAAGTCTCGGCGGCGACCATCCGGCGGGCGCATCGCGTTCACCCGATCAGCGCTGTGCAGACCGAGTACTCGCTGTGGACGCGCAACCCCGAGGTTGCTGTCTGTGACACGTGCCGGGAGCTCGGCATCACACTCGTGGCTTTCAGCCCGCTGGCTCGGGGTTTTCTTGCCGGCGGGCTGCGCGAGGTGTCGGGCCTGCCGCCGAAGGACATCCGGCTGGCCATGCCGCGGTTCCAGGGTGAGCATTTCGCCAGGAACCTTGGCCTGCTCGACGGGCTGGCGGGGATTGCCCGCGAGAGCGGCGTCACCATGGGGCAGGTTGCGCTCGCCTGGCTTCTGGCACAAGGCGCTCACGTCGTGCCGATTCCTGGCACCACGCGTCTGGACCATCTCGAGGAGAACTTCCAGGCGGCGGATGTGCGTCTGACGGAGAGCACCGTCGAGCAGCTCAGCCGTCTCATCAACCCCGGCACGGTGTCGGGCGCACGCTACAACGAGGCCACACAGGCCGAGATCGATACGGAGGAGTTCGTCTGATTGGTGAATGGTGATTCGTGAAATGTGATTCGTTGGCGATTGGTGGTTGGCGCTCGATGATTGATCGGACGATTTCAGGGCAGTGATGATTGCGCTCACAGTCTGGCCGTCGTCGATGAAGTCTGGAGCGTCCTCGCTCATTCACCAATACTTCACCAATCACCAATCACCAATCACCAACAAATCCCAAATCCCAATTCACTAATCACCAATGTCCTCATCGGCCTTCACCATCACTCCCGGTTGGTTGCCGTTTCATCCGAACCCGTCGGTGCCCGCGTTCACGGTGCCAGAGGGCGCCGTGGACGCGCACTGCCACGTGTTCGGGCCAGGAGACGTCTTCCCGTATGCGCCCGAGCGGAAGTACACGCCGTGCGACGCGCCCAAGGAGCAGCTCTTCGCGCTGCGCGATCGGCTCGGCTTCCACCGGAACGTCATCGTGCAGGCGACCTGTCACGGCACCGACAACCGGGCGCTCGTCGATGCGCTGCTGGCGTCCGGCGGCCGCGCCCGCGGCGTCGCCACCGTCGACCGCACCGTTACCGACACGGAGCTGCGCGAGATGCACGCGGCGGGCGTTCGCGGCACGCGATTCAATTTCGTGAAGCGGCTCGTGGACTTCACTCCGCGAGAGGTCCTGACGGACATTGCCGGACGCATCGCCCCGCTCGGCTGGCACGTCGTCGTCTATTTCGAAGCGGCCGATCTGCCCGAGCTCTGGGACTTCTTCACGGCGCTGCCCACCACGGTCGTCGTCGATCACATGGGGCGGCCCGACGTACGTAAGCCGGTCGGCGGCCCCGAGTTCGAGCTGTTCGTGCGGATGATGCGCGAGCACGAGAACATCTGGTCGAAGGTCAGCTGCCCTGAACGGTTGTCCTATTCCGGACCGCCGGCTCTCCACGGCGAACGGCACGCCTATCGCGACGTGGTGCCGTTTGCCCGACGCCTCGTGGAAACGTTTCCCGACCGCGTTCTCTGGGGCACCGACTGGCCGCACCCGAACCTGAAAGACCATATGCCCGACGATGGGCTGCTCGTGGACTGGGTGCCTGCGATCGCGGTCACGCCGGAACTGCAGCAGAAGCTGCTCGTCGACAATCCGACGCGGCTTTATTGGTAGCCCGGATTCTTCAAGTGCCTCGACCGACTCGACGGTATCAGCGCACGCCCACATCAATCCTCGAGTCGCGAATCGAACATCTCAAATTGAACCAGCGATATAATCCGCAGCCTCATACGCGTCGGGCATTCGCCCGGCACAGGAGGCACCTCATGCCGCTCAAAACATCAGCGTCGGCGGCGCTGCTCGTCATCCTTTCGGCCGGGAGCGCCGTGGCGCAGAACGCCGGCACTGTCGTCGCCGCCGCCTCGAAGGCGATGGGCGCCGACACCCTGACCTCGATCACGTATTCAGGTACCGCGCGCAACGGCGCGTTCGGCCAGAGCAAGAGCATCGGCGACCCCTTAGGGCCGGTCAACGTCACGCAGATTACGCAATACACGCGCGCGGTCAACTTCGGGCAGCCCGCCGACCCGACGGCCCTCGTGTCGCGGGCCACGGGTCCCACGCAGCCGCCGACCGTGCCGGGCACGCCACCGCCGATGCCGGGCGTGTTCAACCAGAACATCACCGGCATGCAGGCGACCAACAACTGGACCCAGGCACTGAACATCTGGACCACGCCGTGGGGGTTCCTGAAAGGCGCCGCGGCGAACAAGGCGACGGTCCGACAGGAAGGTGGACAGCAGGTGGTCTCGTTCACGCCGCCGGGGTTCATGTCGCCTTCGGGCCAGCCATACTCCGTGACGGGGTACATCAACAAGGAGAACATGGTCACGAAGGTCGAGACACGCGTCGAGCACGCCGTCGTCGGCGATCTGCTCGTCGAGTTCGAGTACTCCGGCTATCAGAACCGCAACGGCGTTCAGGTGCCCGGACGCATCGTCCAGCGACAGGCAGGACTGCAGACGTTCGACGCGAACATTGCGGCCGGGACACCGAATCCGGCAAACCTGACGGAGTTGCTCACCCCGCCGCCCCCGCCGGCGCGTGCAGGTGGACCTCCGGGAGCGGGCGCCCCGGCTGGCGCGCCCGGCGCAGGTGGACAGCGCGGGGGCGGAGCACCGGGTGCAGGTGCGCCGGGTGCTGGAGGGGCGGGCGGCGGACAGGCGGAAGCGCCGCCCGTCGAGCGTCTCGGTGAAGGCGCCTTCAAGATCGGCGGTAACTATACCTCGCTCGCCATCGACATGGGCGATCACATCCTCGTCGTGGAGAGCGGACAGAACGACGCACGCGGTCTGGCGGTGATGGCGGCCGCGAAGCAGGCGATCCCCAACAAGCCGATCCGCTTCGTCGTGAACTCGCACCCGCACTTCGACCACGCGAGTGGTCTTGCGGCCGCTGTCGCCGAGGGCTCGACCATTCTGACCCATCGCAACAATGAGCAGGTGCTCGAGCGGCTGCTCTCCGGCCCGCGGACGCTGATTGGCGACAGCCTGTCCAAGGTCACGAACCGCCGCACGAACGTCGTCGACGCGACCGGCGATCGCGACGTCCGCAAGGGCTCCAACGGGAAGATCGTCGAGCTGGTGCACATTCCGAACGAGCATAGCGACGGCATGCTGGTGGTCTATCTGCCGGCCGAGAAGGCGCTGTGGTCGGCGGACATCACGGCCGTCAATCCGACCCCGGCGCAAGCAGGCATCCTGAAGTCGGTGACGGATGGGCTCACGCGTCTCAAGATCGATTACAACGCGTGGATCCAGGCGCACCCGCCGAACCCTGATCGTCCGTTGACGAGAGCGGACGTGATGACGGCGCTCGGCGCGAGCAAGTGAACCCGCAGCCCGGAACCCGGAGTGACGCTCCGGTTCCGGGCACTCTCAGTCCGCCAAATCGGTATCAACCGACGGGTAACAGCGCGCCAGGTATTCGAGCGAGATGTCAACGGCCGACTGCGGCTCGTCATCACTGAAGAAGGGGTCGGGGAAGACCGAAGTGAGCGCTATTTGATCAGCGTCGACTGCCAGTTCAGGACGACGGTGACGGCTTGGGCTGGCGTGTCAGGAACCGGAAGTGTCGTGAGGAACTGGCGGCCATCAGGAGTCACGTCCCAGCCGTGCGCATATTGGCCTGCTGCAGCCAAGAACGCAGGCGGGGTTGTAAAGAGCGTGCGAGGGGTGCTCGCGTGAAAGGAGGTGGACGCATCGATGTCCACGGCCAGCATCAGTCCGCCCCCGAGCACGTAGAGTTCACGCCCGTTCGCGCGCCAGCGTGACGTGTTGCCGCCGTTGCTCGAGATCTGCCATTTCCCTTGTGGTCCGCCTGGCATCGTTCGAACGAACACCTGGCGCACCACTCCATCGAACGCGTCAAATGACACCCACCGGGCTGGTCCCGTCTTCGGCCCGAACTGACCGTGGAGTGCGTCCGACTCGAAGAGCATGGGTTCGCGGCTCCCCGCGTTGCCAAGCGGGTCGGGCAGCAGCCAAAGACCGCGGCCAGTCAAGGCCGGTTTCGACGTGTCCCATCTAGTCAGCAGGAGATACGTACCGTCCCCGGACCAATCGTTCAACGACATGATCCCAGGACCGCTCCAGAGCGCGACCTCGGCGCCTCCTCCGACGATCGGCTTGCGATAGATCGAGTCCTGACGCAGGAACGCCAGCTGTGAACCGTCGGGCGACCACGCAGGGGAGCGCCCGCCCTCGAAGGTGAAACGTGAGATCCCTCCACGACCGAGATCGGCGATCCAGACATCCTGAACCGCATCTCCCGCGCGCGTGAACGCGGCCCACTTGCCGTCTGGAGACACACGCAAATTGTTCCGCGAGTCGCCGGCGCGGTCGCCGAGTATGGTGGTCTGCTTGCCCGTCCGGTCGTACCACGCCAGTTCTTCTTTCCTGGGCTCGGTGCGTCGATAGGCCAGTGCGCCGTTAGCAGACGTCGTGAAACCAGACACACCCTCGGCGATGGTCACCGCGGCTCCAGCCAGTGTCAGCTTCTCCAGGTCGAACGGCTGGGCCATCAGTTTTCGGTCTCGAACGTAGACGAGATGACCTGGTCCACCCGCTGGCGGCGGAGCATATCGCGCGTTCGTGACGTCCTTGAGCAGCAGCCGTCGCTCGTTGGAGCCCAGTTCTCCCACCCACACCTGGAACTGCAGATCTGGGCCTCCCCGCACCTGGAGCAAATAATGTCGGTCGTCTGGCAGAAACACGGGATTGAAGTGGTTCTCGTCGAAGAGC
>Ga0075418_10004271_pt1 | contig 16298 bp, 19 predicted proteins | sample SoiMetdeltSBSDD2_FD_81776 | JGI IMG/M metagenome (GOLD analysis project Ga0075418, IMG submission 81776) | Bulk soil microbial communities from a Populus tree surrounding site in Tennessee, USA - Soil MetaG P. deltoides SBSDD2 | ecosystem: Environmental > Terrestrial > Soil > Tree plantation...
CTTGAGATACGCGGTGCCTGCAATCGGTCCTACTGGCATGGTGCTCTCCTGTTGCTACAGCAGCGGGGTGAACAGTGTGTTGCGACGGTCAAGGATCGCCGCAACCTTGTACGCGGGTAGCATCGCCAGCACCTCATCGCGCATGGCGTCGTCAAGTGTTTCGACCAGCAACGCCGGAAGACAGCGCGCGATTGTCCTTGCGGCTCCGCGCAGCACGGCAGGCTCGTGACGCTCCACGTCGATCTTGATCGCCGCAACATCCTTCAGCGCGAGTGCATCGACTGTCATGCAGCGCACGTCGATGGTGGCGCTGTGCATCGCCACGCCTTCTTCGAGGCTCGCGCCGGTCGTGAGCGGGACATTCGGATTGTAGTGAAGTTGCACGATGTCTTCTCTGTCGGACGCTGCATACTCCAGCACGCGGACAGCGACCTTGTTGGCAGCGACGTTGACGCCAAGCCTCCATCGGTTTGCTGGCATCGGCTCCATCGCAATCACATTGGCACCGCGCATCGCTGCAACAATCGAAAATAGTCCCGTGTACGCGCCGATGTCGAGCGCGATCTTGTGCGGCTCGACAATTTTCGCCCACGCCGTCAAGCTGTCGTGCTCGTAGCCATCACCTTTTTGCATGTGATCGACCATGCGGTCTCCGGTGTCGATGATCGTGATCGGCATCCCGTCGATGGTGAAGATCATCACATCCACTCCTGCTGTACCCACGGGATGGGACAGTTGTCCGGCTTTCTCGACCCGCCGAAGTTGATGATTGCCGCCTGCTTCGGCTTGTGCATCGTCAGATCGCGGTAATTGCAGAAGAACCCCTTCGGGACCAGCGACTGGAGCAGCGCAGCGCGCGGATACAATTCCTCGATGCAAGCCTGATCGCCGTGGCGGGCGTGCGTCATGAGCAACAATTCCTGTCGCCGCTGGAATGCCGTCCACACGAAAGACGCCATGCCGCCGCCGATCACCATCACGCTCGAATTAAATTTGCATGGGTAGTCCGCGTTCCCCGCAAGCCGGGTGAAGTTCTCGCAGATCGCGAACTCGCCGGGAACGTCCGCCAGTGGTGCTGGATCACCGATCACCACGGTGTCGAGGTCAAGATAGACCACCTTGTCACGGCCGCGCCACTCCGGCTCGAATAGCAGCATCTTGGCCCACCATCCTTGCAGGCTGGTTGCCGTCACGTCGATGAAGGTCACGCCCTCGCAGCGCCCCGGCTGATCGGTCAGGCAGACCATCGTGTATGGCCGCTTGAGGTGCCGCGCCACCATGTTGCGCAGCTTGGTGACGTACAGCAGACTGTAGCGCGTCCCGGTGCGGACGCAGGCAATGATCAGGCCGCTCATCGGTAGTCCCAGAACCATTGCAGCATTCTGTTCACGACCTTCTCCCACGTCTGCTCGCGCGCCATCTTCGCGGATGCCTGCACGTCGATTGCGTTCAGCACCTCGCCCCACGGCGCGCGGACGCCGCCGTCATAGACAATGTGGCGGATGGTATCGAGGCGGTCCTGATAGATCAGATTGCGTGGTGCCACGGTGAGCGCACCGCACATCGCCAACTCCAGACAGGTGAGGCCGACGCTCTCCTTGTGCGTGACCATGTAGACGTTCGCTTTGCGGTACTCGCGCGCAATGTCCGCGAACGGAACATGCTCGCGGGCGAACACCCGCACCTTGGTGTCGTTGAAATCCAAATCTTCGGCACCGCCGTTGACCAGCCGCCGCACTTTGATGGATCTGAATTTCTCCTGCCAGCGGCCAGTTTGTGCGAACAGCGCAACGTCAATCGTCACCGGCTGCGTGACATCGGGCGTGCCGTGCTTGTAGTACGGATGGTCGATCAGGATGCGAAGCTCGCCCTGCTTCTGCTCCGGGTACAACAGCTTCGGATCAGCCGCCCAGCCGATGTAGTGGTTGCTCTTGGCGTAGCGAAACCAGTCTCGCGTCCGCATGCTGTCGTCGCGGAAGGTGAAGGTGCAGGTGACACCCTTCATCTGCTCGGCGTGATGCTCATGAACGAGGCCATCGTGCAGTTGCGTCACCGCCCCCGGCACCTTGGTGGCGAGGATCGTCGCGCACCCGGCCGGTTGATGCGTGAAGTAGCGCAAGCCCAGCGCCAGCACATGATCGCAACCCGCGCCGTCCACCTCCGCGAAATACTTCAGCGGATCAGGGTGCTTGTTCTTGATGAAGTGAAGCTCGACGCCACGCCGACGCAACTCCTGCGCCAGATAGTACGCCTGCACGCCTGTGAAGTTCTTGACCTTGCGAAGGTCTTGCATGTCGGGGCCGACGATCAACAGCTTCATACCGCCCACCGATACACCGCGTCCCACCATTCATCGGCATACTCGCACCGCTCGAAGCGGTCCATGTTTGGACAGCCGTTTGTGAAATGCACCAGCTTCGCCTCCGCGTTTGGTGGATAGTCCCCGACCAGATGGTTCCAGCACGGATCGAGTTCGCCAATGTCGCTGTCGTCCAGCCACGAGAATTGATGCAGCCACAGTCCGCGCATGGTGTTGACGATGCCGGGTGTCAGGTACTGCGCGCCGCGATGATCGCAATTCCACAGCACGACACTCGACCAGTTCTTGCGCGGATAGGCCGTCTGTATCTGCCCATCCATCTTGGTCTTGCCGACCGGCGTGTAGTTGTGCTTGACCACCATGCACGCCTTCGACGGGTCTGCCATTGCGAACAGTTCACCGACATCGGCACGCGCCAGCACGTCACCGACAACGAACAGTGCCCAGCCGCTGCGCGCGAGGCGCGGCACGAGGAAGCGGCTGATCGCAAACTCGGTTGACATCGGCGCTCCTGAGATGCGGTCCCACATCACGCCGTCCCTGCGGTCTGTCGGCCGGTCATAGAGGCCGCACGCGATCAGGTCTTTGAGGATCACGCCTTTGATCTTGATCTTCGAGTACCGGCGGATCGACTTGCGCGCGACGGCGTATGCCTGCGCCTCGGCTGGACGCGGATCGAACCCGATGTAGATTTTGCTCATGCCTTCGCCATCTGGTGCAGCATGCTCACGCCGTCCTCCAGCGTCACCTTCTGGAAACAGGTTATCGCGGATGACGGACAGGCGTTGAAGATGTGGATGTTGTGCGCGCTGAGATACGGCACATAGACCTCGAAGTGCCGTGCCCACGCCTCCCAGTTCGCGAAGTTCTGCGCCCGCCGCTTGGTGTAGTGCTGCTCGTTGTGCCTGAAGCCGTGCAGCGCGTCATAGGCTCCATCGTAGTCGAAGCCGAAAAGGCCGATGACCTTCGCCCGCTTGTGAATGCAAATTTGCATGGCACCGAAACCGGAGGTGCCGCCGCCGTAGACCTCGCTCGGATCGTCTGACAGGTTCTCGCCGTCCAGCCGCCGCAGGAAGGTGATGTTCTTCGAGGGTGGCGGCCCTGTCTTCTCAAGCTGATCCTCCGGCACCGCCCAGTACACGCGGGTCTGCACGCCCGCGAGCTTGTCGCGCCATTCATTGTAGCGCGGCATGTCGAGGCCAAATCCGGCGTCGGCCCACGGGATGTCGAAGATCGTGCCCTTGACCGCCAGCACATGCGCGCCACGCAGCTTCTCGAAGTCGAAGCCCAGCATTGAAGGACCGCCGCCGACTATCGCGACGGGCCTGTCATCCCAGAATGGTTTGCCAATCTTTCCATAGCTCATGCGTGCGGCCACGGCTTGTCCGGTTGTCGTTCACGGTCTTCGAGGTTGCGGAGCCGTCCCATCACGATGATGAGCGCGACCCACTGAAACAGATTTGCCATGATCAGAAAAACAATCGCTTCACTCACACTCCACCCCCAAAGCGGAAAGTGCGAGGGCGCGTGCTGAGCACCGCGAGGGTCCACCCTATAATGGACCGCTGGGGGCCTTGCGAGCCGTACCAGACGCCCTCTGTCTATTTTAACCCGCTTTCGTGGTGATGATGCTACAGCGCAATCTGCGTATCAACCCCACGATTGTATTGTAAACGAAACTGCGCCAGCACCGCAAAGATGCGGAGTTGGTTGATCAGGTCAGGCGGGTAGAGCACGTTGACACGGTTCGGATCGTTTGCATCGCGCTCCACGATCAGGTTCTGCTTGAATGCCACAGCGTTCTCGACACGGCCCAAGAACTCATCGAAGCGATACTGTGCGATCAGTTCTGCCTTGATGATCTTCGGTGTCACCACCGCCTGTCCGGCACCGAAGCGCGTCCCGTCATCCGCGAGCTTGTGGCGCGGATACTTGCTGGTGATAGCATGCCGCTGCGAGCGGAACAGCGCCGACAGCGTTGCCAGTGTCGGCACCAGTTCATAGGCATCGTCGCCCTGTCCGTACAGGTTCTTCTGATAGGTCGTGCTCTCCCGCTTGATCGCCGGGATGCCGTCCGCATTCACGCCCTGCGTTGCAATGCCGACGCCGGACAGGTCATTCAACTGCTTCATCTTGAACCGCTGGTGCTTCGGTGCGGGCAGACAGCCCTCCAGCGCGAGCGTCTGCAACGGCCGCGCCGGATCGTTCAACAGCGCCCGCGCCGCCTTGGCGGTGTAGGCCGCCGCCCAGTTCCACGCAGGTGTCGGGCTGTGGGTCTCGAAACCCAAGATCGACAGCACACCGCTGTTGTTGTTCGGGCCGTAGGTCAGGAGGTCCGAATAACCGGTCTGATCAGACATACTGACGCCGCGCCGCGCCGCGAAGACGTGCCCGTAAAGCTGCCGCAGCCAGCCCCATCGCCCGTCATCGCCAAAGCCGTACTCTGCTTCCAGCAGCGCGAGTGAGGTGCTGTCGGTGAAGCCGCATGCGACGTACTCGTAGATTTCGTCACCGAGATTTTCGATGGCGTTGCTGATGTCGGTCGTGCCGGTGCCGCCGGAGAGCTTGTTGCCCGACAGCGTGATGCCGAGACCAACCGGCACCTGCTCTGCCGCGAGCGCGCCGCCGTAGGCCAGCCGCACGTCGATGTCATTGCCCTCGACGCCCTTCCACTTGCAGGTCAGCGTGATGTCGGGACTGTCGGTGCCGCTGCTCGATGCGATCACCGGCATGGACGGATCGGCGTTGATCGCCTTCACGATGTTGCCGCCGATAATGCCGATGGCCTCGCCAGCCGCGACGAAGACCGACACGCGACGGCCTGCGATGTAGATCGGCAGCGTGCCTGCGGCAGTCGCGGGCGTTGTCACCGTCAGCGTGCCGGTGGCAACACCACCGGCTTGCGCTTCGGCAATCGGCACCACCCACAACTCCTGTGCGAAGTTGTTCTTGGTGAAACTCTCCACCATGCCATCGAGCATCGAGCCGTAGCCGAACAACTGTCGTGCATCGGCCTGCGATGGCACCGGGATCGGAACGTCAGGGATCGCGGTGCCTGTCGGCATCATGGTGCCGATGATCAGCGAGGTCAGACGCGAGCGTGGATAACCAGCCATGCTCGGGTCCACTTCGACCCAGTACAGCGGCATGCGCCAGTTCGCCGGAATTGAGTTGAAGGAAACGGGCATGGTCTGTTTCTCCTTCTTCGGTCAGGGGTGAGTGCAGCTTAGCTGCTCATGTCGAGTTCATACTCGCGCTCGATCTGCGGCGTGCCGCTGTCGGCGTGCGCCTTGTCGGGGAATTGCGTGGTGATGTGCAGGGTCTCGAAGTCGTCAACGACCTTCGGCGGGAAGCGGCTGGAATACTCCATCACCATCTCGATGCGGATTTCAAACAGCGTGGTCTCGCCCACCTTGGCGTACTGCGACACCCGGTCCATCGCCGTGACGCCCTCGGTCAGTCGCACGAATTTCGTGTCGCTCAGCAGAATGTCGTCAAGCTCCGACATCAGGTCTTCCAGTGCATGCAGGTCTTCCTGCTTGTTGGTATCGACGTGAACGCCACCGGAGAAGCCCAACGTGAGCGTGTGCTTGAAGTGCGGCTCGGTGTGGTTGGCGTTGCCGTCCTGCGCCCGCTGCTCGCGCAGGATATAGACGCCCAGCATCGGCAGGTCTCCCGGCTGCACCTGCAACGCTGGCGTCTTCCGGTAGGTCTTGAAGCGCGTGCCGAAGCCAGCCTTCACCATGTCGAAGGCCGTGTTTGCCACCATGCTCGCATAGTCGCTCATAGCTGCGGCTTCTCGGTGCGCAGCAGCAGCATCGCGCCGCCCTGCCCGTCTTCATCGCTGTCGCCAACCCAGTATCGCTGTCCGCGCGCCGGATGACGCTGGTCAATTATCTCGATCATGTCGCCCTGATCGGGCGGAACTGCGAAGTCCCACAGCCGTATTCCAATCGAGACCTCGTGATCCGAGAAGATCGTGCCGTCCTGCATCTCCACGTCCATGTCACGCTTGTTGTAGACGCCGCGCGCATCGTAGGCGGGCACGCCCGGTTGCGTGACCAGCGGCGTGACGCGGATCGTGATGGCGAAGATGTTCGTTGCCGGATTGAGAACCAGCGCGTCGAAGTCGATCATGCCTCGCCTCAAAAATAGGCCCCGGTGCGGGTGTACGGGTATTACACCGGGGCCAGTAGGGGGCCTAAGTGAGGATCGCCCGCTGAAGCGCCAGCGGACGGGTGCAGATGTTCAGCGCGTTCATCTGGGTGTCGAGGTGGACACCCTTGTCGTTCTGCATCGTGTACTGCTTGACGTAGCGCGGCTTGCCCATCGTGTTCACGGTCTCGATGTAGTCGGCCGGTGCAAACACGGTCTTGAACAGGTCGGGCACGCCATTCGGATAGAGGTAGGCCATGTTGGTTTCGATCATCGGCACCGCACCGACATAACCACGATAGTTGGTCCACTGGATGCTGCCGAAGTTGAACGATCCCCACACCTGACCGGCTGCCACATAACCAGTACGCAACTCGGCTGCGGCCTGCGTTTGCAGATAGGTCGCGCGCACCTCCGGGTGCTTGATCAGTGCATCGAAGAACGCATCACCGCAGATCGCCTCGACACTTGAGAACGTCACGCCGTCGAGGTTTGCGCCCATCGTGCGGATGATCTGCGCACACTTCTGCCGCACCGACCCATCCGCGACGGTGCTGTCGAGGTTCATGTCGATGTTTGCCGGGACCGGGATGCCGTACTCGTTATAGAGATTGAGGGTCTGACCATCCTTGTAGACGATGATGCCCTTCACCGCGCCCACGCGCGCATGCTCCTGCGTGTATTCGAGGCTCTGACCTGCGGTCTGCATGCGCTCGGCAACCTTGGTCATGACGCTCTCGGTGCCGGTCTCCTGACCGAACGGACGCACGCCCTGCACCTCCTCCGCCATGATGGCGTCGTTAATCTCGAAGTGCGGAACCGCCAGCATACGCAGGTTGCGGCGGGTCTTGTCGAGCGTGATGCCGGGGCCGCCGCGCGGGGTCGGCGGGACCAGCGTCAGGATGTTGTTCTTCTCCTCGATGATGAACGCCGTAGTGGAGATGCCACTCTCGGTGAAAAGCCCCGACGACGAGATGAAGCCGGGGACGAACTTCAGATTGTTGATCGCGAGCGTCAACGGCACCACGCCGAAGGCATCGCTGCGGAAGATGTCGAGCATGTGAGTGATCCTCTGTTTGCTGCCTCACGGCTGCGTTGAAAGGTGCCCGCGATCAAATGCGGACGATGATGCCGAAGGTTGCCAGCGTCTGCGCGCCGATCACCTGCTCGGCAGGTGTCATTGCGCCCCAGTTGATCAGTCTGCCGTTGACCTCGCAGTCCCGCGCGATGACGGCAATCCGAAGATCGTTGCCCGACGACGACACGCCGCCATAGATCGCGAGTGCCTGACAGTCGGCCCCGACCGCCGCCGCGATGTAGGTCGCGGGCTTGTCGGTGGTTGCAGCCGCCGTCTTCTTCAGCGGTTGTCCAACCTTCACGGTCGAGGGATCAGCCATGAAGCCGTTGTCGCGCGAGCGGTTGCCACTCGCCTCCGACAGGATGAACTCTGCCGGATGCGCGCCCTCGGTCTGGATCGGAAACATCGGTGCCATTGTCTTTCTCCTGTCTGCCCAGAGGGCGGTTCACTTGATGCGGGCGTTGAGCTTTTCAGTGATCTTGCCCCACGCGCCTGCGGTGGCCTGTGTGCCGGACGGCGCAGTCGGATGATGCGGGTCAACAGACTGCGAGGCGCGCAAGTCCAGCAATTCCTTGCGCACCGCTTCGACCGGCGTTGCCGCGCGCACATACGCGCCAACCCGTTCCGGCATGGCTGCCAGCGTGCAGAGGTCGGTCACTTGCCCAACGTAGGCTTTGTGCTCCTCGACGCCCTGCTTCTTCGCGGCATTCAGGTCCACCACCTGCGCGGTCGCAGTCGGCTTCGCCTGATCAGACGGAGCCGGGGATGGTGCTGGCGGCACCCCCGGCTCCACAGGCTCCGGCTTCTGTGCGAGTGGAGGTTGCTCGCCTTTGCCAGTTCCCGTTTCGGTGCGGATGCGCTCGGCCGCCGCCTTGGGCAGCAGGCGCAACGAAAAGTTCGCCGCGAGCTTGACCGGCTTTGTCACCTCATCGGCATAGCCAAGCTCTTTCGCCTCGGTCGCGTCCATCAACCGGTCTTCCTTGATCAGTGCCTTGACCTTGGCGACGGTCTGACCGGAGCGCGATGCGTAGGTTGCGGTGAGCGACTTGTCGATCCGTTCGAGGTCGGCTGCTGCCGCCGCCATATCGTCGGCGTTACCGTAGGTAAAACCGGACGCACCGTGGATCAGCAGGAAGCTGTTGGACGGCATCACGATCTTGTCGGACGCCATCAGGATTAATGATGCCGCCGACGCTGCGATGCCATCAACCTGTCCAGTCACCTTGGCCTTGTGGTTCTTCACGGCGTTGTAGATCGCCACGCCGTCGAAGACATCGCCGCCCGGTGAGTTGATGCGCAGCGTGATCGTGTCCACATCGCCAAGCCCCGCAAGATCGTCAACGAACTGCTTGGCGCTGACGGCATCCTCGCCCCACCATGACCTTCCGATTTCCTCGTAGATGAAGATTTCCGCTGACTTGTCTTCCGCCTTCATCGTGTACCACTGGCGCATGGTGCGGCCTCCTATGCTGCGTTGTCTTGCTCTGCCTGATCGGCAGCTTCCTGCGCTGCCTGCTCGGCAGCTTCCTGATCGGCGGCGTCTTTCGCTGCCTGCTCACTCGGCGGCAACGGCTGCGTTGCCGCTGCTGTGCGAACAGCGAAGACCAGATCAAGCCGTTCCTCGCGCGCCTTGTCGGCCGCGATGCGCTGGTCGTTCTCCTCCGGGTCGAAGCCCTCGGCCTCGATGACATCGCTGCGGCTCTTGAAGCCTGCATCGACTGCGAGTTTTTCGGCCTGCCGGTCCTTCAGCGGGTCCACCCAGTCGTTGCGCTGCGGTATCCACTTCGCGCGCTGATAGTCGGCCTGCTTCGACAGGTAGATCGTCGGTTCGATTGGCAATGCATTTGCCAGCACGGCGGTGTCGAGCCAGCGTTTCCAGATCGGCCTGCACATCTGAAAGACGAAGACGTTGTGCTGGAATTGCTCCAGCTTGCGGCGGTACTCCACGACAGAGCCGCGCAACGACGAATAGTTTGCGCGCCGCAGGTCGGAGGTGCAAAGCGAATACGGAATGCCCAGCGCACCGAACAGCGCGATCTGCTGGCGGTACTGATACGCCTCGTAAGCACCGCCGACATCGGCAGGCTCCGAGAACTTGATGTCCTCACCCGGCAACAGCGTCTGCATGGTGCCCGGTTCAAGACCGGACAGCGCGACATTCTCCTGCGGCGCGCTCGGGTCCTGCTCGACATCAATCGGGATCACGTCTTCCGGTGTCGCCGTGGTGATGAAGCCCGCGAACATCGCCGCAATGCGTTTGCGTTCAAGCTCGGCATCGTCGTACTGATCGAGGAAGAACATGCGGATCAGTGCCGGTGTCACCAGCGGCACACCGCGCATCTGCCCCGGCCGCGTGCATTTGAAGACGTGCAGCACCTCGGACGCCGGGACGCGCACCGGCTGCATCGACATCACGCCGACCTCAATCGGAATGTCGCCGGGATGCACCGGATAGAACCAGTACGCGGCACGCTTGCCCAACAGGTCAAGCTCGATGCCGTTCATGATGGTGTTGCCGTTTGGTGCCTTCTCGTTCTTCGAGTACGGGCACATCTCGCTTTCGAGCAACTGAAGTTGCAGCGGCACCAGATAGCCGTCGCTGACCCGGCGCGGCCGGAAGCGGATGAAGAACTCACCCGCCTCGAATAGCGCCCGTGCGCCGATTGTCTGCATGCCGTAGAAATCTGCGATGTCGTCGGCATCGCACTCATCGGTCCAGTCCATGAAAAGCTGCATGATCGCCTGACGCATGTCGGGATCGTCAGCGAACAGCGATGACGGCTTGATGCCGGTGCCGATCAGGTTTGCGACGAAGCTCTCGCAGGCGGCGTTGGCGTGCGGATTGTTGCGCAGCGCATCGCGGCAGCGCGAGCGCAGCAACTCGCCGCGCGTTGCCAGAATGGTGTTGACGCTATCCTTGGTCGGTATCCAACTCTTGAGCCGACGCCGGTCGCTGCTGCCATCGAAGCTGTTCTTCGGACGCTTGTCGCTGCGCGAGAACAGCCCGCCCAGAATGCCCTCCGACAATGCGTTGCGCAGCGCGCCCATCTCAAAGGCCCTTGTCTGCGGATGTCGTCATCCTGATTTGACGCACGCGACCGCCACGGCCCAGCAACTCGTCCAATTCTTCTTCGAGACCGTTGAGGATTTGCCGAAGCTCGGTGAGCGACCGGAACTCGGTGCGCTTGTCGCCGTAGCCCGCGCTGTTCACGCCGGAGATGATGACGGTCTTCAGCGCGACGATCTGCGCGAGGATTTCTTCCGGCGTCGATTTGCTGCGGCGACCGCTCGGCTTCAGCAGGCCGCGCACCGTCGCGAATTGTTGCTCGGTCGGCGGCGCGTGCGTGGTCTTGATGGTGGTCTGCCGGGGCGTTTCGGTGACGGTCGTCCGCTCGGACGATGATGTCGGTCGGCCACGAAGCTCCCGCTTCAGTGCTTCGACTTGCGCGACCAACTCGTCATAGGTTGCGGGCGGCATGTCTGGAGCCGTCAGGCTCCGAGATAGGTCGATCTGACGATGCGCCTCACTCTCCGTGATCGTGTGACGGGTGGAGGAACGGGCGGGGCGTCGAGTGCAACTACCTCGGCTTGGGTTTCCGGCTTCCTGCCAATGTCCTCCTTAGAACCAGTTTGATGCTTTTGCAATGGGATACGCTGCACGTTCAACAGGTAGCCCGCCGCTGCCTGCATGGCTTCGCAGTCGAAGAAGTGGTTGTCGCGCGACCGCTGCACCCATTCGACGGCCCCGGTTGGCTGCTTCAACCGCGCCTCCGACACGATCTGATGGCAGTAGTCATCGTCCACGCCGTTGAAGACGTGCCAGCCACCGATGTGATCGTCAGGCCACCTAAGCCGTTCATGAACCCAGCTTTTCCAGTGATCGGTGTCGAGCCGAACAAGATCGAGACCGTACTTTGCCGCGCGCCCGTCCTTGCGGCTGACCTCGATCTTGCTGAAGATCAGCGGCGTCCGCATCGGCCGCGAAGACCCCTTGGTCGGCCGCACCCGGCGCATGAACCTCCGGCAGAACTCATAGACCCGGTTGAGCGGCAGGGTGTCGGTCTTGCCGGGACGGAACCCGCTGTCGATGAACGCCAGCCGGATCGGCAAGCTGCCGACTGGCTGTGCGACCAGATCGCCCAGCGCATTCCAGATGTCCTCCTCCGAGGTGTCGCCGCGCAGATAGCCGTAATTGATCAGCCACGATGATGCGCGTGCGCCCCATCCACGGATCACCCACGGGATCGAATGTCGCTGCACGTCTGCTGTCAGCGTCAGGTACAGCACGTCTGCTGGCACCATGTTGCGCTTATAGGTCGCCTGCCGCGACTTCTCCTTGATCTCCATCCACTCCGGCACCTCACCGCCGCCCGGTGAATACAATTCACCGAAGCCTGCGTTGACCGCCTGCTGCACCATTGCGTCATCGCCGGACTGGCGTGCTTCGACCAGCACCGCCACCCGCTCACCGAACGTGACGAACGGTGACGCCAGCCCAGACACCCAGAACGAAACCGCCTTGGTGTCGGACGGCGTGCCGGTGACGACGCCGGTCTTGTCGATCACCTGACCGGGCGCGACGTAGCGCCCGCGCGCATTCATCTCGGCTTTGTGGCTGTCCTCGATCACGCCGTTGCAATTCGGACATTCGAGGAAGGTCTCGCGCGCTGCCTCCAGCGGTGTTGCCTTCAGCGGAAAGCGCAACAGGTCGAAGCGCGGCACAAAGTATTCATTGCAATGCGGACACGGCCACGTCCAGTGATGGCGCGTGCCCTGCTGCCAGAGTTGCCAGATCGGACTTTCGATGTCCTCGGCCACGGCAATGTCCCAGAACAACAGGCCGGAGCTTGCGTCCTTCACCGCCGCGACCCTGCCGCGCTTCGGTGTTGATGTCACCACACAAACGAAGTCGGCAAAGGTGTCGCCGCGCCGCTCCACCAGACCCAGCGGCCCGCCCTGCTGGTTCACGTTGTCGCGCATCTCGTCATACTCATCGACCAGCGCGAGCACCGCCGGATCAGATTTGAGTGCGGTCGATGATCCTGAGTGCGCCAGCCGGAACGGCACGCCCGCCACCACCTTGCGGGTCTTGGTCATGCGCTTGCCCCGCGCGACCTTCGCCATGAGCGTCGGCGCTTCATCGAGCAATGCCATTACGCGCGGCTCGAATTGCTCGGTGAGGAATTGCTTGTTGGGGCCGACATAGAGGATCGGCCCCGGCCGCTGATCGAGGCGCTGTCCGGCCACGTCCAGCATCAACTCGCTCTTGCCGGTCTGTGCGCCGAACACCATCACCACACGCTTGAACAGGCCCGACGCAATGGTGCGCCCCGGCTCCACAACGTATGGTGTCAGCAGCGGATCACGCGGCCCCGGCACCGCTGCTGTCGGCGGGTACGTCCGATTTGCTGCGGCCCAGATGTCCGGCTCCATTGGCTGCGACGGCATCAGCAGGGCTGACCATCGCCTCAAGCCGTATGGCTTGTGCCATTGCTTGCTCTGCAATGCGTTGTAATCTGGCATTCACCTCTCGCTCGATGATACGACGCAACGTGATGTCGCGGGTCGATGACGCCGCCAGTCCCGCGAACTCGCTTCTTACCATGCCCGCCAGATTGTCAATCATCTCCTCGTACACTTCGAGCGGAACCAACCGGCCCAGCCGCTGCATGGTGCGGACCTCGATGTCGCGGGACTTGGCATCGCGCATCCTGCTGTCGCTCGCGGACTTCGATGACTTTCGGCTTTCGTCGCGCAGCCAGCGAATGTATCCCTGACAGGCGTCGAACCACTTGTACTTTCCCTTTTTCACGCTGATCAGCCAGCCCTCGGCAACGTGCTGCGAAATCCGTGTCGTATTCACGTTCCAGCAGCGTGAGAGTGTCTGTGCATCGGTAAGCTCGGCGTTGTCCTTCGCCCATTTTGCAAATCCGCGAATGAGGTCGGCCAGCCGCCAGCTATCCTTGTGCAGCGGCCGGATGTAGCCGTCGCGCTGGAGCCGCTTCAATTCGTCCGGGTGCTCCATCAACAAGAGCGACATTGCCAACGCCGTCGAAACCGTCCCTGCCTCGTTATCTGCCATCGTCATTCCTCCGCTCGGCACCTTGCCGCGTCGGCAGGATCAGCCCTCGGCCGCGACCGCGCAAGACCCCGATTTTTGGTTCCTGCGTTCCCGGCCCGTTCTCAGGCGGCCCGACATGGCCGCTTGCAGCGCCGGTATGTTTCCAATTCAGCCCAGCCATGCACTGGTCCAAAATGATAAGTTTGGCTTTCCATTGCGGTTCGCTTGGTTATCTTACGAATACCGGATCGAAACCGGCCGGGGCAGACCCTCGCGAAACCTCCTAATCGGAGCAAGTCAAATGCACGCTTCTCTCACTAACCTCACCTTCGGCGCGGAATTTGAAGTCGTCCTCCCGCGTCACCATAACCGCGCGACCGCCGCGTCCGCCGTCGCGGTTGCGACCGGCCTTCCGGTCTACAGCGAATTTCGCAGCGCAATCGCCGGAGCTTGGAAAGTCGTTTCCGACGGCAGCATTTCTGGCAACGGGATCGAATTTGTTTCCCCGATTTTGCGCGGTCAAGACGGCCTAGAGCAGGTCCGCAAGATCACAAACGCGCTCGTTACCATCGGCGCGACCGTCAATCAGTCTTGCGGCTTTCACGTCCACGTTGGGGCGCGCGGCGAGACAACCGAATTTTTCAAGGCTCTAATCAAGCTATACGGAAAATTCGAGACCGCGCTCGATGGCGTCATGCCGCTTTCCCGTCGCGGCGACCGCAACCGCTATTGCGCCTCCGTCATTCAATTCAACACTCCCGCGATTGACGAAGCCAACAGCATTCAGCAGGTCATCCGCGCCATTCCGTCGCGGTACTACAAGCTAAACCTGCAAGCGTTCGCGAAGCACGGGACCGTCGAATTTCGCCAACACGCCGGAACCGTCGATGCGGACAAGGCAATCAACTGGATCACGGTTTGCCTCCGCCTCGTTCTCGCGGCGAAGCAGGGCAAGACCGGTGCAGGTCCGCGCATTGCCAGCGATTTTTCGCGCCTCGACGCGAAAGCCCGCGCGGTTGCGGAAGCGATCAGCAGGCCGGAGGGCGCGACCGCCGACGAAATCCGCGCGGCGCACGGCTTCAAGGCTTTGTCGATCAAGCGGCAGGCGCAAGTTGCCGGGTTAGAGGTTCGCGTTATCAAGTCGCGCGGCAAAGAGCGGTTTTTCCTCGTCGCGCAAACCGAAGCAGGCCGCGCCGTGCCCGCGACCCTCGACGGTCTCTTTGAGGTGATCGACGCAACGCCGGAGGAAGTTGCGTTCCTCCGCTCGCGCGCCGCTCGCCTCGCGGGCGCAGCCTAAGCCAATCGCGCGCCGCCTCAATCGGGCGGCGCGCTTTCACCCTCAAAACATCGGAGCAAGCCATGATGACCATTGAAGAACTTGTCGATCTGATCCGCGTCCAAGCCCGTTTGCGCTCGGAGGAGAATGATGAAGCCGGGGTGCTGCTGCACTACGCCCATCTGATCCAGCGCGATGTTGATCGCCTCCACCACCCGGAACCGTTTTCCGGTCTCGACGCCTGCGAAACCCTCTGAACGGAGCAAGCCAATGCTATATTTTGCCTACGGATCGAACCTAAACCTCTCGCAGATGCAGCGCCGCTGCCCTGCTGCCACGCGGCTCGGTAAGTTGATGCTGCCGAACACCCGGCTTGTTTTCCGGGGTGTTGCTGATGTCGTCTTCGAGGAAGGCCACACCTGCCCCGGCGGTCTCTGGCGGATCACGCCGGAGTGCGAGCACCGGCTGGACCTGTACGAGGGCTTCGACCCTCACTACCCGGATCGCGGCATGTACTCGAAAGAGTACATCACCGTCGAAGGATTGCCGGACGGTGAGACCGAAGTGATGCTGTACACGATGAACTCGCGCGGCATCTTCCCGCCGTCAGATCATTACTACTCCAGCATCGTGCAGGGCTACCGCGATTTCGGATTGAAGATCGCGCCGCTGAAGGCCGCGCTCAAACATTCTTACGATGACAAGCGGCCGACGCACGTCGAACGCAAACGCACGCGCCGCATGGGCCGCCCCGCGCTCGCGCCGCGACCGCAGCCGAAGCCCGTCGCTGCGGTCAAGCCAAAGCAGAGCAAGACCGAACGCCGCAAGCAGAAGAACGCCGCGCGGAAACCGGTGGTGTACCACGACCCGTGGGGCGTCGATGCGCCTGCGGAAATGCGCAACAAAAAGGTGATGAACCTCACCGACTGGTTGGAGATGCGCCGCAATGGTGGGCATCGCTACTAGGCCACGCCAGAGACCCCCGGCAGGACAACCCGGCCGGGGGATTTTCTTGTGGAAATTGGCAAATATTGAAAGAAAATTCCACGGAAAATGATAAGTTTGGCTTTACAACAGCCCTCCCCGGTGGCTGGATTTCCGCACGGTCGGCCGCAGGAGCCGACCGGCCCTCGGAGCAAGCCAATGCAAGTCACCGTCTACGTCTACACCGGTCAACTCGTTACCGGCGTCCGCACCTTCCGCAGCGTTCAAACCGCGCAGCGGTTTATTGCGAAAGTGGAGCGCCGCCTCGGTAGCTACGCTTTCATCCACGAAATCACCCGCGCCTAACCCACCCAAAAATTGGAGCAAGCCAATGTCTACCTTTTGCAAGATCAACGGCGAGTGGTGCATCCGCTCGACGCACGCCCTAGACCTCGGTCAGACCGTCACCGTGACCAAGCGCAAC
>Ga0075418_10004272_pt1 | contig 16298 bp, 15 predicted proteins | sample SoiMetdeltSBSDD2_FD_81776 | JGI IMG/M metagenome (GOLD analysis project Ga0075418, IMG submission 81776) | Bulk soil microbial communities from a Populus tree surrounding site in Tennessee, USA - Soil MetaG P. deltoides SBSDD2 | ecosystem: Environmental > Terrestrial > Soil > Tree plantation...
ACCGCGCAGGAAGGCGCGATTGCGGCATGCGCTTGATAGGGCCGATGGTACGTCGCCTCGATCACCTTGGCGCCGGCCGGCACGGACGCGTCTTTCTCGGCGATCACCCTCTCCTCGCTGCGGAGCGACATGAGCTGCTCGTACATGTTCGCCGGATCGGGCAGCTCGGAGCCGCCCGACCACTGCGCGGATGCGATCAGCACGAGCCGCGCATTGATGGCCTGCTCCTCGCGCTGCGCCACCACGCCGAGAAAGCTGCCGTCACGCACCACCGCGATGACTCCCGGCATTGCCTTGACCTTGGCTTCGTCGAAGCTGTCGAGCCTCGCGCCATAGCGCGGCGGCCGCACCACGCGGCCATGCACCATGCCGGGAAGCCGCAAGTCCTGCACGAAGGCGGGGCCGCCCGTCACCTTCGCCGGAATGTCGCGGCGCGGAACGCTGCGGCCGACGATGCTGTGCTGCGCGGGCGGTTTCGGCTTCGCTTGGGCCGAGACCTCGCGCTCCAGGTTCGCTTCGCGCGCGAGCTCCCAGTAGGTGAGCGAGCCTGCGCCGGTCACCGTTCCGTCCGATACGGAGAGGTTGGCGACGGCGACGCCGAGCTTCGTGGCGGCCAGCTGCAACAGGATCTGGCGCGCCTCGGCGCAGGCGAAGCGCAGCGCCGTGCCGCTGTTCTCTACCGACAGGCTGCCGGCCGTCTGCCCTTCGTTGGGCGTGCGAGCCGTATCGGCCGAGACCATTTCGACCCGCTCGTACGCGACATCCAGCTCCTCGGCCGCTATCTGCGCAAGCGCGGTCAGGATGCCCTGGCCCAGCTCGCATTTGCCGGTGAACACCGTGACCGTGCCGGCCGGGTTGATGCGGACCCACCCGTTCAGCATGCGGTTGGTGCCTAGGCTGCCGGGAAGAGCGGGAGGCGCCGGCTGCTGGGCCAGCACTGTCGGCATGCTCCAGCTGAAGGCAATGGCAATACCGCCGGCGGACTTGAGAAAGCTGCGGCGTCTCATGCCGTCCCCTTTGCTGCGCGTAGCACCGCGCGGATGATCCGGTTGTGGGTGCCGCAGCGGCAGAGATTGCCCGCGAGCGCTGCCCGCACGTCCGCCTCCTGCGGTTGCGGATTGCGGTTGAGCAGGTCGGCCGCCGCCATGATCATGCCGCTTATGCAATAGCCGCACTGAGCCGCCTGTTCATCGATGAAGGCCTGCTGCAGCAGGTGCGGCTTGTCGAGCGTGCCGAGCCCTTCGAGCGTGGTCACCTCGTTTCCCTCGATCGAGCCGACCGGCGTCACGCACGACCGGCTCGCCGCGCCGTTGATCAGCACCGTGCAGGCGCCGCATTGCGTCATGGCGCAGCCGTATTTGGCGCCGTTGAGCTCGAGATCGTTGCGCAGCACGTAGAGCAGCGGGGTGTCCGGCGCGGCATCGACCGAGTGGGTCGCCCCGTTGACCTTCAGGCTGATGGCCATTGCGAGTTTCCTAAAAGTTGGCAGCGCACGGCTCGCGGCATTTTGAAGATTCTATCCTGCGTACGTAGGGAGTGTTGCGTCGCGACCCGGCAGCTTCCGTCGGATTCATTGACTTGCCAAACCCCCGACAATAGGCTGACTTTGCGTCCAGAACCACAGGCTTGCGACGAGGCGTCTGACGCAATGTCAACGTCGAGACTCGGGGCACTCAAGACCTTGGCGACGGCAATCATGCGACGGCCGACGCTCGCATTGAATGAACCCGACGATCGACGCAGGCGCCGCCGAGCCGAACCAACGGCGTTAGTGTTCGCGGTTGCAGGGCTTGTACTCAGCGCTTGTGACGCTACTCAAGAGGATCGCACGGCGACGCTGTCGACGTTCTGCGTCGAATGCCACAACGACGCGGAGCGTGAGGCGGAGCTGACGCTCGAGTCGCGCGCTCTGACCAACGTGGCCGCGGATGCCGACGTCTGGGAAAAAGTCGTGCGCAAACTTCGCACCGGCACTATGCCGCCTGCGGACCACCCCCAGCCGAGCACAGAACAGCGTCGTGCGCTGGTGTCGTGGTTGGAAGACTCGCTCGACGCCGCCGCGGCTGCGAATCCCAATCCGGGCCGCACGGAGACGTTCCGACGTCTGAATCGCACCGAGTATCAGAACGCCATCAGGGACCTCTTGGCGCTCGACATCGATGCCGCCGCACTCTTGCCGCCCGACGAGAGCGGCTTCGGCTTCGACAACGTCAACGTCGGCGATCTCTCTCCGGCGCTGCTCGACCGGTACATTGCGGCGGCGCAAATGGTTAGTCGGTTGGCGGTCGGCAGCACGCAAACGTCACTGCAGAGCGACATCATTAGCGTGCGATCCGACGCCACGCAGGAAGAGCACGTAGCCGGCTTGCCTATCGGCACGCGCGGTGGGGTATCGACGTCGTACACGTTCGCGCAGGACGGCGAGTACGACGTGCAGATTCGGTTAGCGCGCAATCGCAATAGCAACATCGGCGGGCTGACCGGTAGAGCCGTCCACACCCTGCAGTTGCTCGTCGACCGGTTGCCGGTCGCGACGTTCGAGATCGTACGCCCCGAGAACGGCGACGACACGCTGACCGATAGTAATTTGGTCGCTCGAGTGCCGGTGACCGCCGGACCGCACGAGGTGGCCGCGACGTTTCTCAAAAACGCCTCGTCGCTGCTCGAGACCGAGCGTCAGCCACTGCAGGCTCACTTCAACGAGCAGCGTCACCCGCGGCTGACGCCGGCCATCCACCAAATCAGCATCACGGGCCCTTATGCGGCGCAAGGCGCTGACGATACGCCAAGCCGCCGCCGTCTGTTCGTGTGCACGCCGAGCCGGCCGGGCGAAGTTGAGGCGGAGGAAGCGTGCGCCACGGAGATCGTCTCGACGTTGTTGCGACGCGCGTATCGACGCCCCGTCGAGACTGACGAAGTTGATGAGGTGATGGCGTTCTACAAGGAGGCGCGGTCTGCCGGGACCTTCGACGCGGGTATAGGCAGCGCTCTGACCGCCGTGCTGATGAACCCCGCGTTTCTATTCCGCGTGGAGCATGATCCGGAGCAGGCCGCGCCGGGCAGCGCTTATCGCATCAGCGACGTCGAGCTCGCGTCTCGGCTCTCCTTCTTTCTCTGGAGCAGCATCCCCGACGATGAGTTGCTCGACGTGGCCATTCGTGGCGAGCTCAGCCGACCCGGCGAGATCGAGAAACAGACGCGCAGACTGCTCGCCGATCCTCGATCGAATAATTTGGCCAGCAACTTCGCTGGACAGTGGTTGCTGCTGCGCAATCTGGAGTCGGTGAGCCCGGACCCGCGTCTGTATCCCGACTTCGATGACAACCTGCGTCAGGCGTTTCGGCACGAGACGGAGCTGTTCTTCGACAGCGTGCTGCGCGACGACCGCAGCGTTCTCGTACTGCTCAACGCCGACTACACGTACCTCGACGAACGCTTAGCGAAGCACTACGGAATCCCCAACGTCTATGGCAGCCGTTTCCGGCGCGTCGAGCTGCCAGAGGACAGCCACCGGGGCGGATTGCTACGGCACGGCAGCCTTTTGGCGGTGACGTCGTACGCGACGCGGACTTCGCCCGTCATCCGCGGCAAGTGGGTGCTCGACAACCTCTACGGTGCTCCGCCACCGGCCCCGCCCCCGAATGTGCCCGTGCTCGAGGAAACGCCAATCCGCACCGAGCTAACGATGCGTGAGCGGCTCAGTCACCACCGCATCAACCCCGTTTGCGCCAATTGTCACGACACTATCGATCCGGTTGGGTTTGCGTTGGAGAACTTCGATGCCGTTGGGCGGTGGCGTGACGATGCCGGTGACAACGGATCTGTGGACGCGTCGGGAGCACTGCCCGGAGTCGGTGAGTTCGTGGGCGTCGAGGGGCTCGAAGCGGCGTTGCTCCGCCGGCCCGAGCTGTTCGCGGGACAGGTGACCGAAGCCTTGTTGACGTTCGCGCTTGGTCGAGGCGTCGATTACTACGATGCGCCCGCGATTCGAAAAATTCTTCGCGAGGCGGAGGAGGATGAATACCGCTTCACCTCCCTGATACTCGGGATAGTCGAGAGCGTACCGTTTCAAATGAGGAGCTCGAGATGATCATTACGAAGAAGGCGCTGTCGCGGCGGACGCTGCTCAAGGGTGCCCAGGGCATGCTGGCGCTGCCGTTGCTCGATGCGATGATCCCGGCGATGACCGCGTTGGCGCAGACGCCTGCAAGGTCGGTGCACAGGCTCGGCTTCGTGTACATGCCGATGGGTTGCGACCAAGCCCGGTGGACACCGGAGGGCGTCGGCGTGCTCGGCAAGTTGTCGCCGATTCTGACACCCATCGAGCCGGTCAAGGATCAAATCACGGTCATCACCAATCTCGAGTTGCAAACCTCCTATCCGGGCACTCATGACACGGCGAACGCCGGTTTCTTGAGCGCGGCCTACGCCAAGCATACGGAAGGCTCGGATTACTATCTCGGCACGACCGTCGACCAGCTCGCCGCAAAAAAGATCGGTCAGGACACGCAGCTGCCGTCGCTCGAGTTGTGCATGGACTTAGACCCGCTCGCCGGCGTGTGCAACAACGGCTATGCCTGCGTCTACATGAATTGCCTTTCTTGGTCCTCGCCGACGACGCCGCTACCCTCCGAAGCGCATCCGCGCAAGGTGTTCGAGCGGCTGTTCGGCGAAGGTGGAAGCTTCGAAGAGCGGCAAGCGGCGCTCAAGCGCCGGGCCAGCCTGCTCGATTCGTTCGGCGACGGTATCAACAGGCTCAAGGGCGTCGTCGGCAATGCCGATCGCGCCCGGCTCGATCAGTATCTAGAGAGCATCCGGGAGGTCGAGCGGCAGATCGAGCGCGCTGAAGCCGCAGCCTCGGACGACTCCGCCTTAGGTCTCGACCGTCCCGTCGGAGTCCCCGAGGCGTTCGCCGACCACGCGAAGCTGATGTTCGACTTGCAGCTTCTGGCGTTACAGGCGGACATCACAAGGGTCATCACCTTCCAGCTCACGCGCGAGCTCACGAATCGCACGTATCCGGAAATCGGCGTGCCCGACCCGCACCATCCCACGAGCCATCACGGCAACGATCCCGAGAAGCTCAGGAAGATCGCTAGGATCAACGCATTCCACGTGTCGCTCTTCGCCGATTTCATACAAAGACTCAAAACGACGCCGGACGGTGACGGCACGCTGCTCGACAATACGGTCTACGTCTACGGCAGCGGGATGGGGAACAGCAGCTTGCACGATCATTTGAACCTGCCGATTCTTGTCGCAGGCGGCGCCAGCGTCGGCATGAAGGGCGGGCGGCACATCCGCTACGAGAAGCCCAAGCCGTTGGCGAATCTCCATCTCACGCTCTTGGACAAGCTCGGCGTCGAGCTCGATCAATTCGGCGACAGCAACGGCGTCGTCGAGAACCTCTTCGCTCCGGTGGCGGTATGAAACCGATCGACGCGGTCCGTCAACACTGGCGACCGTTGCGCGCGGGACGAATGGCACGTCTCTTCTTCGTGGCGCTCGGCGTTGCTCGCGCCGCCCTCGCCGCCGAGGAGGCTACGCTTGCCGACGCAGCCGAGGATGGCAATGGAGCGCTCATCCGCACGCTCGTAGACGAGGGTGCCGAAGTCAACGCCGCACAGATCGACGGCATGACGGCCCTGCATTGGGCGACGTATCGCGACGACGCGGAGAGTGCGGCGCTGTTGATTCGCGCGGGCGCCGACGTCAACGTGCAGAACAGCTACGGCGTGCCGCCGTTATCGATCGCTGCGGCGAACGGTAACGCGAGCATCGTGGCGCTCCTACTCGACGCCGGCGCAGATCCGAACACGGTTCTGCGCGGCGGTGAAACGGTTCTCATGTCTGCGGCGCGCGCGGGCAGCCTCGCGGCGGTGCAGGACCTACTCGCCAACGGCGCCGATCCCAACGCTCGCGAAGAACGCCAGCAGACGGCTCTCATGTGGGCCGCGGCCGAAGGGCATGCCGCGGTTGTCGCTGCGCTGCTCGATGCCGGCGCCGACCTGCGCGCGAAGCTCGAGTCGGGGTTCACGCCGATATTTTTTGCCGCGCGCGAGGGTCACATCGAAGTCGTGCGTACGCTGCTCGAGGCCGGAGCGGATGTGAACGAGCTCCTCGAGCGCGTGAAGAGCGGGGCCGATCTTGCGGTGAACAACGCGAGCTATCGGCCCGTCGACGAGGGCATGAGCCTGCTGCTGCTGGCGGTCCGTAACGGTCATTTCGAGCTCGCCATCGAGCTCGTGAAAGCCGGCGCCGATCCGAACGATCAGCGGACCGGCTTCACGCCGCTGCATACGGTGAGTTGGGTGCGAAAACCCGATAAGAGCGATAGGGGCGATCCAGCGCCAATCGGCTCGGGCGACCTCACGAGTCTCGAGTTCGTGCGCGAGATCGTGAAACTCGGCGCGGACGTGAACCTGCGTCTCGCCGACGGTGCACCGCGTCAGCCGAACTCGGCGTCTTCGCTGAACTCAGCCGGTGCGACCCCATTCCTTCTGGCAGCCGATCGCTCGGACGTCGCCTTGATGCGCCTCCTTCTCGAGCTCGGCGCCGACCCCTTCCTAGCGAACTTCGACAACTCGAGCCCGCTCATGGCGGCGGCCGGGCTCGGCACTACTTCTCCCGAGGAAGAGGGTGGCACGGAGCCGGAAGCGCTCATCGCCACGGAGCTGTTGCTCGATCTCGGCGCCGACGTCAACGCGGTGAACAGCAAGGGCGAGACCGCGATGCACGGCGCGGCGTCGGGCGGCTTTCCGACCGTCGTACAGCTGCTCGCCGAGCGCGGGGCCGACATCCACGTCTGGAATCAACGCAACGACCGCGGTAGCACTCCGCTGTTCATAGCCGAGGGTTATCGTGAGGGCGCAACTCGAAGGTCGCCTCCGACGATCGAGGTCCTCGTGCGGCTCATGGAAAGTGCCGGCGTGTCCACCGACGGGGAGCGACCGGCGATGATCGATATCTACGCGCGACCGGCGCCTCCCCGATAGAACCGCGCAGGCAGAGTCGGCACTCGGCGCGCGGCCCCCACGGCCACCCAGTGATGGAGTGGCCGACTAGATCGTCCATCGGTAGCATCGGCCACGGGGGCCGAGTTCGAGAAAGCTGCTCTGCTCATCCCGCACCAACACACGGTGCTTGAGCGTGCCGCTCCTGCGGAATATCGATCCGCAGACCGCGGCTTCGCTACGCGGACCTGTCTACTCAGTGTTCTTGGCGAGGAATCGGCGGAGCAGCGGGTAACCAACCGCTAAGTTGTAGATCATGCCAACGAGCACGTACGGCCACCAAACGCCGTGCTCATTGGCAACCCAGAATGCCTTCGCGGCCCAGTAGGGGGGCAGAACGCCGAACGCAAGATTCCAGGCGGAGTCCACGAACCAACCCAAGCACGGCAGACCGGCGGTCAGCACCCCAAGGGCCCTCACCATCGCGATTCCCTGGATCTTGTTGCTCGCGAGCGCAACGATCAACAAGAGCGTCACCACGGCTGACAAGCCCGCAAGAACTCCGATCGGAATCAGGGTTCCCAGCAGGCCGCGTTCCAGAATCCCGCTGAACGAAATGGTCGAGACCACGTAGACGGTGGTGACCAGCACGACTGTGCCCGCTCGATAGGCGAAGAACGTGGAGAGCGACACTGGGGTCACCCGAAGCGCAGTCAGTGTGCCGGCGTCGACCTCTTCGAGGACGAGGAACGCTGCCAGGGCGCCGGCGATAATGATGCTGGTCAGCAAGAGCATTGCCGTGAGCACTAGCGGGTAGTACGGAACGAGATCGAAGTCGTAGCGCTCGGATAGCATTTCGGTGAACCGCGGAACGAGTATCACGACTCCGGCTGTCCAGATGGCCGGCGCCAGCACGATCATGACCAGCAGTGGGTCGCGATAGGTGCCCCGAACGTCGTTGCGGCCGAAGGCTGCCAGTGCTCGTAAACTCACGGCGCGTGAGTCGCCATCACACGACTCCTCAGCGGCCGACGACGTAGCGGACGAACATCGCCTTGGCCGCCCAGTAGAAGCTCATCACGGACACCACCGGATACATGACCGCGTAGACCACCTGCCATGGCGCCAGCGTCACCTGATCAAATGCGGCCCCGAGGAGCAAGAGTGGTCCCTGCGAAGGAATCAGATACAACACCGGATTCGCCCAGACGCCGGAGTAGAACAGGACCGGGAGGCTCAACACCGCAAGCGGGATCGTGGCCGCTAAGAACCAATCTGTCACGGAGGCAAACGGCAGCGCGGAGATGAATCCCGTCAACAGCATTACCAACGTGCCGAGCACGACGCCGGCCACGAGGGGCAGCGGATGGTAGGCGAGCCCGTGCGCAATGGTGGCCACGCTCAGGGCCACGAACAACGAGATCAGCACCAGCACAATGAGCTTCGCGGCCAAGTACTCGCCGAATCGCAGCGGTGTCGAAACGACAGCGCTGATCGTGCGCTCCTGCTTTTCGAAGAACACGATGCCGCCGATGAAGAAGAATCCGATGATGGAGACATCGCCGATGAGGACATACGGCTCCGCGACAGGACGCAGGCGCAATGGCATCGGCAGCAGTACGGCCAGCCAGATAAGCCCGGAGAAGACGCCCGCGTGCAGGAATTTCTGCCGGACCTGAAGCGTCAACTCGAGGCGCACTGCATTCGTCAGCCGCGTCACGTCAGCCGCCTTCCGGTCACTTCCACGAACACATCCTCCAAGCTGGCTTCTCTGCTGTGGATGGTCTCGACGTTTTGGTTTCGCAGCACGGCGTGGAAAGCGGCGTCGTCGGCCAGGCCGTCCATCGGAAACTCGGCTGCGCTGAGACCGCCACTCTCGCCGCGATACTCCACACGCACGAGCCGCTGACTGCGGGCGATCTTCAGCTCGGCTGGAGTATCCATTGCCACGATCTTGCCGTCGACGACGAACGCGACGCGGTCGCACAGCTCGTTCGCCGTCGTCATGTCGTGAGTCGTGAGGAAGACCGCGCGGCCACGCGCCTTCAGAGCCAGGATCATGCGCCTGACGTTGCGCGCGTTCACGGGATCGAGACCCGAGGTGGGCTCGTCCAAGAACAGTACTTCCGGGTCGTTGATCAGCGCGCGGGCGAACGTGAGCCGCATCTGCATTCCCTTGGAATACCTACCGACTCGCATGTTCGCATCGTTCGCGAGCCCGACCGCCTCCAGCAGCTTCATCGGATCGACGGTGGCGCCGCGGTAGAGCGAAGCGAAGAAGCGCAGGTTTTCGAGGCCCGTTAGCTTCTGGTAGTGATTGGGGAGCTCGAACGAAACGCCGACGCGCTCGTAATAATCGGCCCCCCAGGCCAAAGGGCCCTTGCCCCATACCCAGATCTCACCACCGTGGCCACTCAAGAGCCCGATCAGAATCTTCTGAGTCGTCGATTTTCCAGCGCCGCTCGGGCCGAGGAACCCGAAGATCTCACCGCGGCCAACAGAAAAATCCATGCCGCGAATCGCGGGCTCGGTTGCCGTTGGATAGGTGAAGGTAAGGCCGCGGACGCGGATTACTTCATCGGTGGTGCTCGATGTTGACGAGGGCCCCGCCGTGGCTATCCGCATGGTCGCGCAGTTGCTCTTCTATATAACGGGTACGGTTTCCGAGCAGGCGGTTGCAGTGTCGACCGGGCGGACCAGTGTGCTATTGGGGGATCGCCGCGCGTCGTCGCGGTGCGGCCCGGCCTGCCTTACTCCGGTGTCGCATTGAAGCACGGCTTCCTGCCCCGGTGTCTCCTGTTGCTCTCAATAGAAGGCTCTTTTTCAAGCGCTCGGGCAGGTCGTCCCAATGCAAGTCCATCAACGCACCCTGAAGCGAGTACAGATAGTAGCAAACCGGAATCGCCCGCTGTGGATAGCTCGCGCAGATGCGTAGATAGGCGCTGACCGCCCCGACTTTCTTCAAATCCGCCGGCGTGTGAACTCCGATCTCGTTCAACCGGTTCTTGATTGTCGGACCGATGTTCCGAAGCTCGGCAAGATCCTTGGGCACACCGGCTGCCTTAGCTCTGGCGCTCGGGCAGCGAGCGCTGAAAACCGTCGATCGCACTCACTCGCTTGAACCAGCGCTGGGTGTGCTGACCCCTCGGCGTTACTTTGGCGAAGCCCAGCTGAAACACGCTCGAGCCGAGCGACAGATCAGCGATCGTGGGGCGATCTCCGGCGACGAAATCCACTCCCGATAAGGCGGCGTCGAGAAGCGGCTCCAGCTCGCGCAGCTTCGCGCGCCCCCGCTCTATTGCAGCCGGGTCACCGCGGTCGCCGAGGAAGACCGTGTTGAGCACGATATCGACCACAGCGGGCGACAGCCTGCATTGATTCCAGTCCAACCACTGCTCGACCGCGGCTCGCTTCGCAAGGTCGCTCGGATACCACTCCGCCAAGCCGTGCTTGACGCAGAGATATCGAAGAATCGCGTTTGACTCGTGGATCTTGATGTCGCCGTCCACCAGCGTCGGAACCTGATGATTCGGATTGATCGCAAGATACTCGGGCGACAGGTGTTCCCCCTTTTCCATTGCGATCGGCTGCAACCGGTACTCGAGCCGCGCTTCGATCAGGAGCGAAACGACACGTCGTGCATGCTGCGAGTACGGCGAATGAAACAGGATGTACATGGAAACTCCGGCACGTTCGTTACCAGCGTACCCTAGCGCCGAATGCTGACAGCATGGTGTCAGGAACTAGAGCGCAAGAGCTTCGATATCGCGAAGGACTGTCTCCAGGTCGGGGCGCGTCTTGTACGTCGGTTCCATGTAGCGCAGCCGGACCGCGCCCTTGTTGTCGAGCACGTACAACGTCGGCCGCGGAACCCCGAAGGCCGCACTGCCGACCGGATACTGCTCATCCCGGATACCGAGGCTCAGATTGATCTCGCCCTTAGGGTCGGCGAGGATTGCTTCTGGCAGGGGGCTCCTGTTGAGCGTGCCGAGCTTCGCCTTGCTGCTCTGGCTCGCGCGCGGCCTGTTGCCGCTGCGGCCGCGCGGCACGGCGGTAGCCGCGGCCGCTGCAGCCGCGGCGCTTCCGGCGATCCTGATGCAGTTCGCCTGCATGCTCGATCCCGTTCACGCGTTGACTCATCATGTGACGCCGATTCTCGTGCTCGCAGCGGCAGGCGCGCTCGTGGGTCGCCTCGCGCTGGTGCGCAGAGCGCCGCGTCGCCGGCGCGACGCGACGCTGCACTGAGCCCGCGCAGGGAGCCATGCTCCGGCGCGACTCGTCGCCCGATGCAGGCATACTGTCGCGACGGCTCTGGTTCTCCGATGGGAGACGACTTGATCGACCACGGACCCTCTGTGCTTCCGATTGCGTTCAAGGTCGCGCGCACGAGCGGGCTCGAGGCGCCAGAAGACGCGGTCATTCACGTGACGACGGCGGCGCGCGCGCTCGGCGGTATGCAGAAAGAAGCGCTCGTGGGCTTCGGCCCCACCGGCACCTGGTGGCGCATGCTGTGCGACGAAGGGCCGTACTTGAACGGCACCGACCTCGCGCCGTTTCCCCTCGCGTTCTTTTCCACGGGCGTCGTGACCTCCTACATGTCGGCGATCCTCGCCCTCGCGCGGCGCCGCGGCGTGCCCGTCGACGACATTGCGCTGGTTCAGGACAACCACTACGGCATGGAGGGTTCTGCAATCCGCGGCACGATGGTCGGGAGCGCGTTGCCCGTCGAGCTCGAGGTCCGCATGCGCTCGACGGTACCGCGCACGGAGTTGGAGCGTTTGGTCCAACAGGCCGTCGCTGACTCGCCCGCGGATGCATTGCTCCGCGCGCCGCTCGCGAGCGAGTTCACGCTTACAAGAAACGGAGTCCGTCTGCCGGTCACGCTCGTCGCGCCATGGCGCACCGATGCGCCTGCTGCGTTCGCCGCGTTGTTCGACGAGCGAGCTCCGGCCACGTCGGCCAACGACGGCCCGGAAATCATCACCAAGCTTAGTGCCGCGGAGACACTGCACGGCGTCGAGGGCGGCGCCGGCACGAGCCTCGCGGCGGAACAAAAACGCACGCTGCATGTCCGCGCCACCTGCGCTCTCCGTGCCGACGGTCTTAAGCAAGTGACCGTGCAGCTGTTCCGGCCGATCGGCAGCGTGTTCCAGTTCTTGAGCGACGATCCAGCTTGCTTCGGTGGCGCTGAGCGCGCACCCGATGGGCTCGCGTACCTGTCTGCCGGAATCGCCTTTTGCTACATGACCCAGATCGGGCGCTACGCACACATCGCGAAGCAACGCCTCGACTCGTACGGAGTCATCCAACAAACGCGCTTTAGCATGCCCCACGTGAGCGGCGGACCTGAGACGGCGGCGAACGCCGAACCCGTTCGCACCCATGTCTTCGTCGAATCGCCAGAACCCGCCGAAAGATCGCAGACCTTGGTCAAGATGGGCGAACAGACTTGCTTTCTGCACGCGGCGTGCCGGACGCCGCTCGAGACACGTGTCTCGTTTCCCGACGCCAGTTGAGCGTGGCGTCTCCGATGACGTACTCGTCTGCGTGTACCTCGTCGCACTGCACACGGTGTTTCGCAACGAACGCCGCGGCGCGGCCGCACACGGCGTCCAACCGCTGATTCCGGGCGTCAAGGGCCGCTCACTCCAGGCCGCGTTTAGAACCTACGCGCCCGCCGCGGTGTTCATCGTTGCCGCCGGCGGCGTGCTGCCGCGCGTCGCGACGGAGATTGCACAGCAGATGGGCTGGAGCAACACGTTCGTCCCGTGATCGTGGCCATCGACGATTTGGCGTACACGAACGGGCCCATACTCGGCGCGGTATCGCTGTCGCACGCCATCACCGCCGTTGCAGCCGCAGTCATGAGCGCGGTCGTGATCGTCGGCTTCAGCTATCGGCCGCAGGGCCGCTTGCTACGGTTCTCCAGCTGGATCGGCGTAACGCGCGAATCGCGCTCGAGTCCCCGACCACGACCGGGACCGGCGGCGATGGCGCGCAACGCCGACAGTGTCAAAGCCGCGGGTGGAGTCTTCGCTTGGAAGCGCGACCCTCACCGCGCTTGGTGACGAGTAAGGGCGTGGCGGGGGTTGGCTCGGGTAAATGCTGAAGCACGGCCTCGATACCTTCGGTCAACCTCTCGAGGTCTCGCGTCGACAGGTTGCAGACCGCACGCTGGAGTGTGCCAACTGCGCGACCGGCTGTCGCATGCAAGAGCTGTTTGCCAGCCGATGTGGGATACACGCGAACGGCCCGCTGGTCATCCTCACTGCGCCGGCGCTCGATCCAACCACGCGCTACGAGACTCTTGAGTACGCGGCTCACTGCCGGTCGCCGCATCCCGAGCGTCGCGGCCAGCTTCGATGCTGTGAGGCCCGGGTCGTTGCCGATGCAAACTAGAGCTCGGTGCAGAGTGATGGGCGCGCCGGTCATCCGCTCGAGCTCCCGATAGAGCGCGCGCATGCGATCAATCAGCGCACGCGCTGCAACCAGGGCCGCGTTTTCCAGCGCCTCCCGCGCCTCGTCCTCGACTGTCTTCGCTCGGCTCATCGGAAAGTCACGATTGCAAGCGGTGACACATAGCCTACACGATCCTTCTTAGTTGCCATTTGGTTATTAGAAGTTAATGATTTACATCTGGCAACCATTGCGTATAATTAATCACTATGAAAGGGGGGCGAGGTCGGCATCCGCAGCGCGCTGCGGCAGGACTCTTTTGCTTGTTCCTCGACGTCGATGGGACGCTACTCGATATCGCGCCAACCCCTGAGGCTGTCCGCGTCGATCCGGCGCTGGTGAACCTGCTGCGACAGCTCGATCGCGCTTTCGATGGAGCGCTGGCGCTGATCAGCGGCCGCTCCATAGTCGACATCGACCAGCTGTTCGCGCCGCTGTTGCTTTCGGTGGCAGGCGTGCATGGATGTGAGCGCCGGGACGCGAGCGGCCACTGGTATCGGCCTTCGCTCGCCGGCACGCTCGAGTTCATCCGCGCGGACTTACGGGAGTTTCTTACCCAGTTTCACGGAGCGCTCTTGGAGGACAAGGGGTACGGGCTCGCCGTCCATTTCCGTCAGGCGCCTCACCACGAAGAAAAACTACGCTTGAAGTTGTGCGCCTATTTGGCGCGAGCCAGGGAGTACGAGCTGCTCGAGGGAGATCACGTCATCGAAATCAAGCCCATGGCGTACAACAAAGGGACTGCGATCGAAGCGTTCATGCAGACCACGCCGTTCGTTGGTCGCTGTCCCATCTACATCGGCAACGACACGACGGACCTCGATGGCTTCGCAGCGGTTCGTCGATTCAATGGTCAGGCGATATCGGTAGGCGATCGTGTAAACGCCGATCTACGGCTGGCAGACTCAACCGCGGTTCACAAATGGCTGGAAACACTATTGCTCGAACCGACCCGGTGACGGCACCGCAAGCCGGACTGAATCTCGGTGTGATCGGCAACTGCCAGGTCGCGGCGCTCATCGATGAGCGCGCACGCATCGTATGGGCGTGCCTGCCTCGTCCGGATGCCGATCCCGTCTTCTCTGCCCTGCTCTTCAAGGAAGGGGGCGCCTCGTGTCGTGGGGTGTTCGCCGTCGATCTCGTCGACCTCGCTCGCAGCGAACAGCAATACGTGCGCAATTCAGCAGTTCTCGAAACCATCCTCTATGACTCACATGGCGCCGCCGCACGCATCGTCGACTTCTGCCCCCGATTTCGTAGTCGCGGCCGCATGTTCCGCCCGATGATGATGATTCGCACCATCGAACCGGCTGGGGGCCGCCCTCTGGTCCGCCTTCGTCTGCGCCCAACCTCCCACTACGGCAAACAAACCGAGAGCGGCACTCCCGCTAGTCACCACTTGCGCTACTCCGCGCAGGACGTGAGCTATCGCGTGACGACCGATTCATCTTTGAGCGTGATTCAGGAAGAGCGGCCTATAGTGCTCGAGCAGCCCCTCACGTTCATTCTTGGGCCGGATGAATCGATCGACGAGGCGCCGGCTGCACTCGCCGGCCGTTTCCTGACCTCGACGCTCGATTACTGGCAGAACTGGGTGCGCGCGCTCGCAATTCCGGCTGAGTGGCAGAGTGCGGTCATACGTGCGGCGATCACGTTGAAGCTGTGCACGTATGAAGACACCGGCGCCGTGCTTGCAGCTCTGACCACCTCTATCCCAGAGGCCGCGGGCAGTGGCCGAAATTGGGACTATCGTTATTGCTGGCTGCGCGACAGCTACTTCGTGATCCAGGCGCTGAACCGCCTAGGTGCCACGCGGACGATGGAGGCTTATCTACATTTCATCGATCACATCATCGCCCGATCGAGCGTTGGAGAATTGCAGCCGCTCTACGGCATTAGCGGCAACCCCGATACTCCCGAAATCATTGCCACAGCCTTCGATGGCTTTCAGGGCATGGGACCGGTGCGCATCGGCAATCAGGCCGCAAGCCAGACTCAGCACGACGTGTATGGGTCGGTGATCCTCGCTACGGCCCACCTGTTCTTCGACGAGCGGCTCATGCGAGCCGGCGACCGGACGCTTCTCGCCCATCTCGACAAGCTGGCCTCCCGCGCCGCCGCGGTGTACGAACTGCCATGCTCGGGACCCTGGGAACTTCGCGGACACCGGCGCCCGCATACTTTTTCCGCGGCCATCTCGTGGGCCGGATGCGATCGATTGGCGCGTATCTATGCACAAGTGGGCGACAAACAAGCAGCGGGGCGCTGGCGCGTCACGGCCGAGGAGATGTGCACCCGGATTCTCTCACGCGCCTGGAACAGCCGCCGCAAGGCTTTCACCGGCAGTTTCGGCGGCAACGGGCTGGACGCCAGCGTGTTGCTGCTACCCGAGCTCGGCATGCTTCCAGCGACGCATCCGCAATTCCAGGCGACCTTGGAGCGCATCGGCAGTGAGCTCGGCGAGGGGGTGCATCTGTTTCGATACCGCGAGGAGGACGATTTCGGGGCACCCCAAAACGCATTCACCATTTGCGGCTTCTGGTATGCAAATGCATTGGCCGCAGCGGGACGCCTAGAAGAGGCGCGCGAGAGGTTTTCGCGCCTGCTCGAGCTGCGCAATCCGCTCGGCCTCCTCTCCGAAGACATCGACCCGGCCACGGGCACCCTGTGGGGTAACTTCCCGCAGACCTACAGCATGGTTGGCATCATCAACAGCGCGCGGCGCTTGAGCCGGCCGTGGGATGCCCTCGTATGAGCAGGCTAGTGGCAGTGTCGAACCGGCTCGCACTTCCCAAGCGCGGGGCCGCGCCCGGAGGGCTAGCGGTGGGATTGATCGCGGCGATGCAGGCCCGTGGGGGACTCTGGTTCGGGTGGGACGGCGAAAAGGCA
>Ga0075418_10004273_pt1 | contig 16297 bp, 13 predicted proteins | sample SoiMetdeltSBSDD2_FD_81776 | JGI IMG/M metagenome (GOLD analysis project Ga0075418, IMG submission 81776) | Bulk soil microbial communities from a Populus tree surrounding site in Tennessee, USA - Soil MetaG P. deltoides SBSDD2 | ecosystem: Environmental > Terrestrial > Soil > Tree plantation...
AAAAATCTCTAGAGGGGTATTGCACAGGAATAAGGGCATAAAAAGCCCTCGATCGGTTGCACATATTTCTGTGCAACTGCACATATTTCTGTGCAACTGCAAACAAGCAAGTAGCACTGATGCGGACGAGAGAGGAGGGTCAGTCTCAGGACAGGAGCAACGTGAGGACAATCAGGCGTGCTGTCTCACGCCTGTGTGGGGAAACACGAAGGAGATGGTTAGTCTTCCAGATCTTTCGGTATCGAGGATTCGGAGGAGGTAGTGGGCCGGATCTGCAGCATGTCCATTTTGGTCAGCAGTGTATTACGATGGATGCCTAACCGCTTGGCAGCTTCCGTCTGATTCCAGCCATACTTCTCGAGCGTTTGTACAATATAGTGCCGTTCAAATTCAGCTTTGGCCTGACGCAGGTCAGCGCCTGTGGCAAAGAGGTCATGCGCCAGTTGCCCCCGCACCGATTTGAGATCGAGCGGCATGTCTTCAATATCGAGGATTCGATGACGGCTGAGGACTACCAGCCGTTCGATCACATTCTCCAACTCGCGAACATTCCCTGGCCAATGATAATGAGTCAAGAGTGCCAGCGCTTCTGATGTAACGCCTTGTACCTGGCGCCCAAAGGCTTTATTGTACTTCATGAGGAAGTGATTCACGAGGAGCGGGATATCCTCACGGCGGTCGCGCAGCGGTGGCACATGGAGTGGAATGACATTCAGACGATAAAACAGGTCATCACGGAACGTGTGGTCGGCCACCATCTGCCTGAGATCTTGATTCGAAGCAGCGACAACCCGCACATCCGTGCGAATGGTTTTACCGCCCCCTACACGCTCAAATTCACGCTCTTGGAGCACACGCAACAATTTGGCTTGCAAATCGAGGCGTAAACTCCCCACCTCGTCGAGAAACAAGGTTCCCGTGTGCGCCAGCTCGAATTTGCCGCGATGCATCTCGACAGCCCCAGTAAACGCCCCACGCTCATGACCAAAAAGTTCGCTCTCGACCAGGTGCTCCGAGATGGCGGCACAATTCAGCGCCACAAAAGGATTAGGGCGACGCTGGCTCTGCTGATGGATCGCCCGGGCCATGAGTTCTTTCCCAACACCACTCTCCCCACTGATGAGTATAGTGGCATTGGTATCAGAAACGCGCGCGATCAGATCGTAAATCTGCCGCATCTTGGGACTACGGCCTACAATAAGATAACGATCGCCATCGGCATGTAAATCGCGTAGGTAGAGCACCTCACGGAGCAAATTCTGATGTTCCAGCGTACGTCGCAGTAGGGAAAGAATGTCATCGATTTCGAAGGGCTTCTCAAGATAATCGTAGGCGCCAAGTTTAATCGCCTCGACAGCCACACGGACGTCTTTGACGGCCGTGATCATGATGACGTCCACGTTCTCATCCAACGCCTTAATGCGGCGTAAGACTTCGATACCGTTAATGTCTGGTAAGCGGACGTCGAGCAGAACAAGATGCACATCTTCGTGCCGTAGCAGGTCTAAGCCCTTTTCTCCGGACTCAGCCGTAGACACCTGGAACTCGTCCTCGAGCAACACCGTATAGGATTCCAGTAAGCTCTTATCGTCATCGATGATCAGAATCCGCGGGAGAACATCGATTGCGGCCAACATCGTACTTCCCTCCAACCTTACCTAGCCACCACTGCGCCGATAGATCCAAACATACCTAGCGCTCTCGTCGTGTCCGTTTGTACTTGTATCATATATGAGCGACGGGCACAATAACAGAAATTCATCTTACCCATGAGGAGAACCGGTATGTCTGCAGTCCGTGATGTCACTCACCCCCTCCCGCTGCGGCCCCAGCGGCGGCCGCAGTACGGTTCCGATATCATCGTCGATATGCTCCAGGCCTGTGGTATCGTCTATGCAGCCTGCAATCCAGGCGCCAGTTTTCGCGGTCTCCACGACTCTATCGTGAATTATGGCGGCAACCACATGCCAGAACTGATCCAGTGCTGCCATGAAGAAATCTCTGTGGCGCTGGCGCATGGCTATGCCAAGGCTACGGGAACCCCCATGGCAGCTTTGATTCATAACATCGTCGGCTTACAGCATGCTAGCATGGCCTTATTCAATGCCTGGTGTGACCGCGCCCCGGTTCTGGCATTAGGGGCGACGGGTCCTATGGACAGCACGCAACGACGCCCGTGGATTGATTGGATCCACACGGCGCTGGTCCAGGGCACGCTCGTCCGGGACTATGTTAAGTGGGATGATCAGCCCTACTCTTTGGCTAGTGTTCCAGAGTCGCTGCTACGTGCGTACCGCATTGCGCAGACGGATCCGCAGGGACCCATCTACTTATGCTACGACGCCGGCCTGCAGGAAGAGGTCGTGCGCGTCCCACCGATACTCCCTGACCCACACCGCTATGCGCCTCCAGCCCCGCCACAGGCCCACCCGGAGGCGCTGGAGCGCACGGCGGACCTGTTGGTACAGGCCGAGCATCCCGTAGCCATCGCGGACCTGCTGGGGCGGCATCCTGCGGCCGTCGCGAGCCTCAGAAGCCTGGCCGAGCTGTTAGCTATGCCCGTGATCGACCGCGGTGGTCGCTTTAATTTTCCTAATACCCATGGCCTCGACGCTACTGATGCTGCCAGTGACATATTGGCCAACGCCGATGTCATTTTGGCGCTGGACGTCTTGGATCTTTTTGGTGCTCTGGGCAGTGTCGATAAAGCTACCCGCATGTTTCAGCCTGCTATCGGTCCGCAGACGCAGATCATCCATATCACCATGGGCGATTTTCTGGTGCGCAGTTGGGCTGCTGACTACGAGCGTCTTCAGGCTGTCGACGTGCCTATCGCCGCCGATACCGCCGTGGTGCTGCCGCACTTGCTGGCACTGTGTCAGGCCCGCCTGGGCAGAGCAGAGACCGCGCGTATCACGGCGCGAGCCACCCATCTCAACACGCAGCACCGCGCGCGGCGGCAGCAGTGGCAACAGGCCGCCCACCTGGCGCGGGCGCAGCACCCCATTGCCGTACCCACAGCGGTTGCCGAAGTGTGGGAGGTCATCAAGCATGAAGACTGGGTATTAGTCAACAATGCGGTAGGAGCCTGGACACGACGCTTATGGGACTGGGAACGCCCAGGCTGCACCTTGGGAAGCAGCGGTGGTGCGGGCCTAGGATACGGTATGGGCGCGGCGCTCGGTGGTGTCCTGGCACATCGTCACAGTGGGAAAGTGTGTGTGAACCTCCAGGCTGATGGCGACCTGCTGTATACGCCGAGCGCCCTGTGGACGGCGGCGCATCACCAGCTCCCGTTGCTCGTCGTTATGTTCAACAACCGTTCGTATTATAACTCAGAAGAGCATGCCCTCGACGTCGCCCGGGTCCGCGAGCGTCCCGCAGCCAATGCCGGCATTGGCACTCGGCTGGACGATCCACCAGTCAACTTCGCCCAGATGGCCCAGGCCTATGGCCTCTATGGGGAAGGTCCCATCATCACACCTGATGCCATTCGCCCTGCCCTAGAGCGTGCCCTCAGTGTCGTCAAGGATGAAAGCCGATTGGCCCTGGTCGACATCGTTATGCAGCCACGCTAGGAGGAGAGACTACCCCTGCATGGCATACAGTATGAACTATCACATAGGACTAGTCGTAGAATGTAAAATATGCTATAAAGCAATAACACGGCGCAGGCGTCATCACGCACTGAACCTTGATGAGCAGGGAGAGCGGTATGGATTTTGAACTCACCGAACAGGAAAAGCGCTTCCGGGACAATCTGCGTCAGTGGTTGCAGGAACATTTGCCACCGGGCTGGGGGAAGAGCGTCTTTGAGCCGGTGGACCTGCACGACAAAATTGTGTTCCTGAAAGATTGGTCGCGGCAATTATACGAGGCGGGCTATGCCGGTCTCTCATGGCCCAAGGAATATGGCGGTGCTGGTGCCACGCTCATGGAGCAGGTCATTTTTAACGAAGAGGTCGCGCATTACAAGGCCCCCACGCCTTATAACAGCATTGCTCTAGGTATGGTGGGACCTACCCTCATCGAAGTCGGCACAGAAGCCCAGAAGCAACGCTACCTGGCGAAGATGCTGACCTGCGAGGAAATCTGGTGCCAGGGGTATTCAGAGCCTGGCTCTGGGTCTGATCTGGCCTCATTACAAACACATGCCGTCCAGGACGGCGACGAGTTCGTCATTAATGGACAAAAAGTGTGGACGAGTTACGCCCACGATGCGGCCTTTTGCTTTTTGCTGACCCGGACCGATACGACCGTGCCCAAACATAAAGGGCTATCCTGTTTTATTGTGGACATGCATAGTCCTGGCGTTACCATCCGACCGCTCAAGCAGATCACGGGAGAGTCAGAGTTCAATGAGGTCTTTTTTGACAATGTGCGTGTCCCCCGCGGCAACTTGGTAGGCGAGTTGAACAACGGCTGGATGGTAGGCATTGGTCTCCTCATGCATGAACGCGCTACTACGTCCATTTTAGGGCAGGCGGACGTACAAGTGCTAATCCAGGAGTTGGTCGACCTCACCCGGCAGTGCGGACGGCACCAAGAGCCTGTCATCAGGCAACGGTTGGCGCAGCTCTATACGGAAAGCGAAGCCGTGAAATACTATGGGTACCGTTGTCTCACCAAACGGCTACGCGGTCTGCCGCCTGGGCCAGAAGGTTCGGCGCACCGCCTGGCACTGACCCGCATTGTGCAGCACGCGCAGGAGCTGGCTATGGAACTTGAAGGTCCCTATGCCCAACTCATGCACGGTTCACCCTGGGTGGTGCAAGACGGTGCCTGGCAGTTCAGCTTTCTACGCTCCCGTTCTGCTACCATCGCTGGTGGGACGGCCGAGATTCAGCTCAATATCATTGGCGAACGCGTGCTCGGCCTCCCCAAAGGCTAAGGAGGCTATACTCCTGTGTGCCTGGCAACAGGGTGGATTTGTATGACCATGACTGCCTCACAGGTTACTTTGTTGATCCTGTTGCTTGTCGTCCTGGCATGTCTATTGGCGGGCTTCATAGGGCGTCGATTGACGGCACCGCTCGCACGTCTGGCTGAGATCACTACGAATCTCCCAGAAAAGCTCCTCCGTCATCAAGTTATTGCCTGGCCGTACAGCCTCATAATCGACATCGAAGCGTTGGTCAATACTTTTCGCTCGATGGTCGATCTCTTACAGCGCAACGTCTATGAGATCCAGCGCACGAACGAGACGCTTGAACTCCATGTGCAGGAACGTACCCAACAACTCCTGGAAGCCAATACCAAACTCGGCCAAGAAATCCTTCAACGCGCGCAGACTGAAGAGCTTCTGGCAGAACGCACGGAACGTCTTGAAGCCGTCCAGGTCGTGACGGGTGAAATCACACGTGAACTCGACCTGACTGTGCTTTTGCGGGTGATAACGCAACGTGCGGTGGAACTGGTCCGTGGGACTTCGGGAGTCACGTATCTCTGGGACGAGACCGCCCAGACCCTGATTCCGCGCGCCTGGTATGGCCTGGGGGATTGGATGGAGACCGTGCGGGTGGGACTCGGAGAAGGCGTGACAGGCATGGTCGCCCAACACCGCGAAGGGGTCATGATCAATGATGACCAGGTCTCACCTACCATTGGTCCGCTCTTTGCAATTCTCTCCGAACCTCTGGTGTATCGTGACTGTCTCCTCGGTGTCATCACGATCAATAACGAAGGCACGGGACGTGTCTTTGGCGCCCCTGAGCGTGATCTCCTGACTCTTCTTGCCTCTCATGCGGCCATTGCCATTGAAAATGCGCATCTCTATGAAGCCCTGGAAGCACGTTTTGCGCGCCTGCGTATGTTGATGCGTCTGACACAATTCATTTCCTCCTCGCTGGACATCAAAGAAGTCCTCGGCGAAGTCGCCCAGGCTGCCGCTACCCTGATGGACGCCGCCATTGTCAACTTCTGGATCGCCGATACGGCTACCCAGACCTTGCATATGCGGACGTCCTCGAATCCTGTCCTGGGTAGCCCCCTTGCTATGAGTAGGACGCTCGCCTTCGGCGAGGGAGGGATCGGCTGGGTAGCCCTGCATCATCGTCCCCTCAACGTCCCGGATGTGGCAAGCGACGAGCGCTTCATCGCACGCGCGCAGTTCAAACAGTACAAACTTACGAGCTTTTTGGCCTTACCCATTATTCTTGGTGGTGAGCTGTTGGCGGTCCTCGCTTTAGCTGGTCGCCAGCCATTTCGTTTCGCCCCGGAAGATCAGAGCCTCCTCGAAAGCTTTGCGGCGCAGGCCGCGGTCGCTATTCGCAATGCAGCGCTGTATACCGCTGAGGACGCAGCCCGGGATGCAGCTGAGGCGGCCACACGGGCTAAGAGCGAATTCCTAGCCAACATTAGCCATGAAATCCGCACGCCGATGAACGGTATCATCGGCATGACTGACTTGGTCCTTGATACCCCCCTTACCTCTGAACAACAGGACTATCTCGGGCTCGTGAAAACGTCGGCAGTGTCATTGCTGCGTATCCTCAACGACCTCCTGGATTTTTCCAAAATTGAGGCGGGGAAACTCTCTCTAGAGTCGACGCTCTTTTCGCTCCGGGACAACCTCAGTGCCACGATGAAAACCCTCGCACCACCGGACCACGGCAAGCAGCTCGAATTACTCTACTATGTGCACCCCGATGTCCCTGACCTCCTCCTCGGCGATGTGATCCGATGGCACCAAATCCTCGTGAATCTCGTTGGGAATGCTCTCAAGTTTACCGCGGAAGGCGAAGTAGTTGTCGAAGTGATGCGCTATCTGCCCCAGGAGAGCCAGACGATAGCCATGCCACCGGCGGACGAGTCGTGTATAATTTTGCACTGTACGATACGTGATACAGGCATCGGTATCGCCCCCGAGAAACAACGTCTGATCTTCGAAGCGTTTACCCAGGCTGATAGTTCTACGACACGCCAATATGGCGGTACGGGGCTTGGCCTAGCTATTTGTCATCAGCTGGTGACCCTGATGCGCGGACAGATCTGGGTGGAAAGCGCCCTCGGACGTGGGAGTACCTTTCACTTTACGGCGCGTTTTGATCTACCAGATGCTCCGGAACCTAAGCTGGAGTCAATAGTCATCCCGCCCGGCTCGCATAACGCCGTCCTCGTCGTGGACGATAATGCTACTCATAGACGTCTGCTCACAGCTCTGCTCAGCCAGTGGGGGCTCAGGCCAATGGCTGTTGAGGGGGTACAAAAAGCGCTCGACATATTACAACAAGCACAGGATGCCGGGCCTCCCTTTGCGCTGGTACTCCTGGATACGACGCTACCAGCCGAGGATAGTGTACGGTTTGCCGAGCACATTAACGCCTCTCCTGCCCTTGCAAGGGCTCTCATCGTGATGGTGAGCCCAGCGCTCCAAGGGAGGTCCCTGGCGTGCTGGCGCGCGATGAAGGGCGCCACCTATGTGACGAAGCCTCTGGCGCCATCGGAACTCTGGGAGGCTATCATGATGGTGCTAGCCCCACCTGCAGTCAGGACGTTGTCGACGTCATAGACTCGCGGTCGGGAGAATATCTGTAGGGCAATGGGCGATGCATGACGCATCCTTCGCACGCTATGCTTGTGCATCCATAACATACGAGGAAAGACGCAGTATATAGGGGTAGCAGCTTTCCCTGTACTGGATATATGTAGAGGAGAATGACTATGCCACGAGGGAAGCCGGCAAGACAGCAAACCTTACGGTATAAGGCAGCCATTATTTTTGCCCTCACCTCCCTCTTACCCTTGCTTTTGTTCCTCTATGTCCTCGACCAGAAAGATCTTATCCAAGATCCGGATGCAGCCGTGGCCTTAGCCCTCAGTGTCTTGATCGCCGTGCTGGGGTTTGCGTTCTTTCAGCAAACTGTCCGCAGTATCAGTCGCATGGCCAATGAGTTTGTGCGCCTGGAACACGGCGAAATCGAGACGTTAGGAGACCAGCAGGCCACACACGAATTTACTGAGATGGCGCGAATTGCCGAATCGTTTAACCGAATCCTGGCAGAACTCAAAGCCAATACGAGTGAGCTAGAAAATTTAGTGTATAAACTCTCGACACTGAGTGAGGTCACGGAACTTGTCTCCCGTATCCCTGACATTAAAGAAGTGCTGCAGGTGGTACTGCATCGCGCCATGACAGCGGTACATGCGAAAATTGGTTCCATTATGCTATTGGATCCGCAAACGCAAACGCTGCGCATTGCCGCGGCTGAGGGTTTAGAGGAGGCCGTGGTGGTAGGCACGACCGTCCGCATGGGGGAAGGGATTGCTGGGAAGGTCGCGCAGACAGGGGAGCCCGTCCTCGTCGAGGATGTCGAGCATGATACGCGCTTCGGCAAAATCAATGATCCGAAATACGATACGTCATCTTTCATTTGCCTGCCGCTGCGGGCGCAGGACCGCATTATTGGTGTCCTCAATCTCTCGAAGAAAAGTGGCCAGAAATCCTTTGGCGAACTCGATTTGAAATTTTTGTCAACGTTGCTGGGCCATATCGGCTTCGCAGTGGAAAACGCGCGCTTGCTCAAGGAGGCAAAGGAAGCGGCTCTCAAACTCCGCCAGGTTGTCCACGAAAAAAGCTCACAGTTAGAGCTGGCTCAGCAGCAACTGCGGCAATCGGGCAAATTCTCTGCTCCGCATCATCTTATTGCCCGCATGTCTCATGAGCTGCGCACACCCCTGACAACCGCCCTGGGCTACGCCCAGTTACTCGTTGGGAAGGTGGAAGACAAGCAACTACGCCAGGTCGCCCTGTGCATTTTCTATGAAACACAACGCGCCACGGACACAGTCCGAAATCTGCTCGCCTTTGTCGAACAGCCACGGCCAGATAAACATCCGGAGAATCTCAACGACATCTTGACGAAGGCCCTGGAAAGGAAAGCTTACGACCTGCGCTCGAGCAATATCGCAGTCGAGGCGAACCTCTCTCCAGATCTGCCCACGGTCCTGCTCGATGCGCCACAGTTGCACCAGGTGTTTTTGCATGTCCTCAATAATGCCTATCAAGCTATGGTAGACTATGGCACCATGCGCAAACTCTGCATCCAGACTTCCCAATGCGGGCAGAACCTCCGGGTTGAGATTGCTGATACCGGTCCAGGCATCGCCCCAGAACATCTCCAGCATGTCTTTACCCCCTTCTTCACCACCAAGAGTCAGGGCAAGGGTATGGGGCTGGGGCTTAGTATTACCCGTGACATCATCAGAGCGCATCAGGGCACCGTCTCAGTAAAAAGTCAGGGAGGTGAGGGGACTACGGTCGTGATGGAAATTCCTCTTGCGGCCGCCTGATCTCGTTTGCCTTCACCTCACACCATAAAACGCTCAGCGTCCTGCTGCGGGTGGACGGCTCTCCTCGTCGCGATCGGGTGGGGACTTCGGACGTGCTACATCGGTATCCAGCGCCTGGCGACGCTGCCCCTTCAGGTACGCCTGGAGTCGCTGTTGCAAGAGGGGATCCTCTTGCAACAGCTCAGCCATAGGCTTGAGAGCGAACGCTTGATCAAATTTCTCAACAGCTTCCTCATGTCGCCCTATACGCCTCAACACAGCTCCCCATTGATAATAGGCTTCAGCGTTGGTCGGATCACGTGCCAGAACGTTCTGACATTGGATAATTGCCTCTCCTGGTTGATTGAGATGGGACAAAGCCGCTGCCCAGTTGAGACGTGCTTTCAAATTTTCTGGGTCAGCGGCCACGACTCGGGCAAATTGTGCTGCAGCCTCATCGTAGCGGCCTTCCTTAAAGGCCAGGCGGCCGTCCTGGTAGACTTTCTCGAATGCCGGCGTCTGCGGTGCGAGGGGCACCTGTGCCGACTCCTGACTACTACACGAGGCCAGCAGCACCAGCGTGCCAATCAATCCTATCCCCCGCCAGATGGTTGCCATCGTATGCCCTCTATATCTATACGTACTGTAAGGTGCTATACGACGCGCGCAAGGCATGCACAGCGTCGGTGACCGTCTTGCCCTTGATGGCATCGGCCAGCAACCCGGCGAGACGCTGCATAGCGTCCTCACGCATGCCATAGCGCGTCATTTCCTGCACGCCGATACGCAGACCAGACGGATTGCGTGGCTCTGTATCACGTGGTAGCAGGTTATAGTTGACGATAATATCGTTCGCCTCCAGGCGCTGCGCCACCACCACACCTCCACCATATGCCGCCACATTGACGGCAATTTGATGACTCGCCGTATAGCCAAAATCTCGGGCTTCCACCTGGATCCCCTCATCATCTAGGGCCAGCCCCAGGGCTTGCGCATTGCGGACAACCTGGGCGGCGTAGGTGGTGGCATGCTGGCGCATCTCCCGGATGGCCACCAGCAGCGCTGGCAGAGTGTGGAGGTGATGATTACTGGACGAGCCAGGGAACACCCCACGGTCGGCCGAGGGCCAGTACTTCCGTTCATCTTCCTCATCTAGATCTGCCACAATCACCCCCCGCTGGGGGCCAGGAAACGTTTTGTGCGTGCTGGCGGTCACCCACGTGACGCCGTCGCGCCAGGGATCTTGAAACTGGCCACCTACGATCAACCCGAACACATGGGCCGCGTCGTACAGGATGGGAATCCCCCGTTCACGACACATGGTGGCGAGTTCCTGTACTGGTTCAGGAAACAAAATCAGACTCTTGCCCAGCACTAGCAGACGCGGCGCCACTTGATCAATGAGATCGAGACTCTTCTGCACATCCAGGTGATACAGATCCTCGGCCAACGGGAAGTAGTGCAACGGGATATGCTTGGGTGCGTCCAGGCTGAGCGACAAGCCACGGGTCTGTATACGCCGACCGAACACCCCGATGGTATTATGGCTGATGTGCCCACCGGCAGGTGTCGAGTTCACCATGACGGCATCGCCACCCCGTAAATAGCCCAAAGCAATTGCCGTATTGGCGGCATTACCACTAATGGGGCGGACATCAGCCTGGCGACAGCGCGTCAGCGCTAACAGTTCCTCGCGTGCCATGGTCTCGATCTGGTCAATATAGCGCGTACCTTGATAATAACGTCGGACTTCATCGCCCCTGTTGGGGTGTCCTTCAGCATAGCGGGCCATAAAATCGGAGTTCTGGATGACGCGCACCGCCGGGCTCTGGGCATTTTCGCTAGCAATAAGATTGATCGTCTGCCGACTGCGCCACTGGTCCTGGGCGTCAACCATAGTACGAATATCGGCGATATCCACCGGCATCTTATAACCTCCTCTAATAAAAGGGGTTGTTTTTCATAGAAGGCCCAATGGGACACTCTTGGGACATTTGCTGTTAACCTGCCACCTTGCCAAATATGGCAGTATTCATCCTCTCAACCACCCGTGCCGTATGTTGTTCGCTCAGGTGGGCATAGCGTTTGACCATAGCCAGGGTCTTATGTCCAAGCACCTCGGCAATTTCTGCCAAGCTTGCACCGTTCATGGCCAGATATGATGCCGCACTATGGCGTAAATCGTGGAAACGGAAATCCTTAATGTCTGCCCTCTGTCGAGCATAACGCCATGCCTCCCACAAATTTACAGGGCTTATTCCGTTGCGTCCAGGGAATACATAGGGGCTGTCAATACGCCTAATCTTCGCAAGGCGCTGTATTTCTTGCAGGGCAAAGCCAGCAAGTGGCACAACTCGACTCTCTCCATTCTTTGTTCGAGCAGGCGGATCATTCTACGCTGGAAATCAACATTGGACCATGTGATGCCGAGAATCTCGGATTTGCAAGCACCTGTAGATAACGGCACCACGACCGCCCCGGCCACACGACGACCCCGCCGACGATAGCATCCGGGCCATCCAGGAGGGCGTCCGGCAGCGCTGGAACGTCTCCAGGAAGGACGAAGAGAGGCATCCTGCATGGCTCACACCGTAGGCTACAGGGGACGTGATGGGCAGGACCTCGTGATGCCGTGCTGTATCCAACACCGGCGTCTGCAGGGATGGAGAATGCCTGCGACCACGGTCTACGTGGGGCGCCTAAGCCGCTGGGACAATCGCTTCGAAGTCGGCAAAGATAGGACGGCCACTGAGTGTGTCCGGCTGTTTGAGGTCGACCACGCACTTGATGTGGGCGACCGGGCGGCAGTCCGTCGGGACCTAGCCGAGAGGACTTTGGTGCCTACTGGATGCGCCTTGCTATGCGAATAGGTCTTCGAGTAATAATATTATAAATTATGAGAATATTTAGATTATTTCTCCAGTTCCTGGTGGAAGCTTATCGGTCGCTTAGGGGAGAGCCATCAGCGTGCGTGCGTAGTGGCTGTGGAGACGTTGGGTTACCTCGTGTGCAGCCTGGACACGGCGCCTGTAGTCCCGTTGCGATGACCTCGAGGGTGATCTGGGCTGGGGCGTCCTCGACGCCCCACGCCTCAAGGCGCCGCAGGACCGTCCTGGCCGCCGTGCCCTGTCAGTTCAAGTTGCTGGACAAAGAGACGATAGCTGCCGGAGACTATCGTCTGCCGGCTCACAGGCCGATATGCGACATGTTCTCGCGTCAACGCGTCCAGCCCAAGCTGTAGTTGCTCTTCCGTTTCGCTCATCATAATCAGCCACTTCAGCTCTGGCGCACGCAGCAACTTGAGTTGCGCCTCACCAAGATAGGGTAAACCGGGGTCGTCGCCCTGCAGCTTTGAGTGAACCCACAAATACGTTGCCTGGATCGACTGCATAGCATAGCCAATAGGATCATTACTGTACCAGAACCTGAGATGGCCGGGGCGTGCCTGCCAGGGCGGTATAGCTTTTATGAACTGGAGGGCAGTCCGGTAGACGTCTTCCTCCTTGTTGTTGGGCTGACGATGGGCGCGGATCGCGCTAGTATACCAAAGGGTAGCAAAACTGGCCGCAAACATGAGGCCGAGCGCAAGAGAAGCAGTCACAGCGAGCCCGAGTCTGGCGGAACCACGCCAGTAGGTTGCCAGTGGTAGCATTACTGCTGCTACTGCTACCAACGCTATAAATGTGCCCAGGCTGTCTGCCGCGGCTGTGAGATAGCCATACGAATACAAGAGCCACGGCGTGATCGCGCCGGCTGCCACACTGGCGGCGGACCACCAGCGACCAGGCAAAGATAGCCGCCCCACTACGCCGTTCATAGTCATTGCTAAGAGCAGAAAAATCGCTGGAAGGGCATAGGAGAAATAGTAGAACAACTCCAGCGTGTTGGCCTGGAACGCAAACTGGTGGACGTAGAAAAAATAGCCGATGCCAGAAGCCGACCACCAGAGTGAGGCTTCGTGAAAGGCCGGGCGACGCCATCTCCAGCATAACAGGGCGAAGAGCGAGAGAATCGCAGGAATAAATACTCCGTACTGCTTGCCGAGCCACGCAAAGCCGGGGGTCCGCCAGAGTTTCATCCCCCTTTGTGCCAGCCAGCGCGACATGTGTATGGTAGGTGAGAAGATGTCCCACGTTCCTACCGTTATCCAGTAATAGCATATGCCTAGCCCTGTGATTACGATTAAGCCAGTCAGAAAGCAGATGGCTCGCATAACAATTCTGGCTACTCCTCTTTGCCAGATGAGCCATAGCAGTGTATAGAGGCACAAAAACACACCGAGCGGTGCAACGATGAAGAAGTTGCTGTTGAGGGCCATAGCCGCGCATCCCCCGGCTACAGAGTCCCATAACCACAAGCGTCGGCATTCGAGGAGAATAAGACACATTGCAGCGCACAGGAACGGCATGCCGGTAGCGTCTGGATAATCCCACATCAGTGTGCGTGCGAAGTACGGGCTAGTTAACATAACGATATACGTAACGGCTGCCAGAGGCAGACCAAAATACCGCTTCACCACAGCGTATAGGGGAATACCCGCGACGAGCGTCAGGAGATAACGTAGTACCAGAAACCCGTCTTCGGCACCGAACAGGGCGACTAGCGCACGGCCAGGCAGTATCAGCCCAAACCTGACAGAATAGTACGTGATGCCGTAGCGATCCCATAGGTCTTTGAAGTTGTGGATATAACCCGTATAAATGAAGGGGTCGAGCCATCCGGGACTCTGATTAAAAGGGGAAAATTTCATCAACCAGAATGCCAGGATGGGGGCCTGTAAGAGCAAAGCTGCTTCGATGAGCCAGCGCCTGCGGAGTTGATGCAACTGCGGATGCTGGTTGCTCATTCGGCATGAATCCAGCGCAGGTTCCTGGGCCGCATTGGCAACAATGGCATCGGGGGGAGGGGCAGGAAAATCCCTGCGCTGCTTGTGTTTCCTGGGCCGTTGCAATGTGCCGTCCTCCAGTATAGAGACCGGAGCTGGGCTTTTGACTCTGGTCTCAAGGTGCTCATATCTCCTTAGACGGAGCGTCATGGCCGTTCTCGTCAATAAAGGTCAGGAGCGCGCTTGCACATCTACGGGAAGCAATGCTTCTGTGCTACACCTATGAGCTTCGATTGTATCCCATACCACGGCGTACCAGAGCGCCTTTGTGAAGCGCTCACACAATACACATGGCATTTGTATCATGTCAACCTGCCGCTGTGCCCTGGAAAAATGGAATCTCGACCGATAGGCGTACTCGGTGTTAGACTGTTAGAAAATCCTAGCTGCCTTTGATGGTAGACTCAGTCCATGACGGGAAAGCTTGCACGACTGCCTACAGGAGCTCTACACAGGCCCACTATACTCCCCGCAATATCTTGATCACTGATGGGGCTGACTTCATCGGGTGTCACTTCGTTTGATGCGCTTTGTCAAAGACCGTTCTGGGCATGATTGGCGTTATGCCATTGACGCGGCCAAGATCCAGAAAGAACTCGGCTGGCACCCTACGGAAACCATCGAAATAGGGAGGCGCACGACCGTGGCGTGATACGTGGCAAAGTGTATGCAACAACCGCTCTAGAGCAGCTCTCACGTAGCATCACTCGCCGTTTTGCGTTTCAGTAGCATTACCCCATCGTGCTCTTTGAAGACAAACAAGTAAAAGGGAATGAATGTCACAATGGGTGCTCATCCGTTAGTATTTTGGAAAAAGGCCAATCCGCCGGATAAAGTGAGATTGCCACATCGCACTCACCGACGGATTGACTTATGCGGAAACCCAAAGTTGGGGCTAGCCGTGCCCCAATCGCAAGTGTATGCATTATAGACGAAGGCAGCGGAGCAATGTGAGCGCTATCGTTACATATCTTACGCAAAATGGTAAGCGACGCATCTTGCGTTGCCACACATGCGCGACGCACTTTTCTGAGACACGCGCGACGGTCTTTTTCGATCTCCGCACCTCGGCAGAGAAGATCATGATGGCCTTCAAAATGCTCCTGGTCCGCGTTGATCTGGCAGGCATCGGCTTTGTGCTCGGCGTGACGAAAGCAACCGTGTTGGCATGGCTCAGGCGTGCGGCCCATCAGGGCGAAGCAATCAACCAAATTGGCCCACTGATGCTCAATGACAAATCCTGGGCAATGATTAAACGTCTTGGCGTTTTCTGGCCAAGTGTTTGACCGCCGTCATATGAAGAGTGGGAGCGAGGGTGGAAGCGAATGGCAGGTTCGCGAAGATCACGTCGACGAACTTGAGTGGCATGAATAGGCCCATGAAGCTGAAGTTAAAGAGCGAATAGAGTTTTGGAGATCCGAAGCAAAGCAGTTGCGCGCAAGCATGGGCCATGGCGAGGAGGATCACGCCGAGCGGCCCGCCGCAGTTCCCTGAAGAGATGACCTCGAACGAGTCGCCGAGCAATGCCGTCATGCCCGGGATCGTCCAGCGGCTGAAATCATCGGGTGCGGCGTGGAACGGGTATAAGAATGGCGTCACAATAGTGAACTTACCGCCAGGCTTCAGAATCCGTTTGACTTCCGCGGCGAGAAACCCCGGATCCCGGATATGCTCGAAAACGGCGATCGACAGGACATAATCAACGCTCTCGGAACAGATGGGTAGCGGCTCTCGGAAATCAGCTACGATGTCAACGTGTCGAAACCGGATGAAATCCACATTGATCATCTCAGGGTGAAGTGAGTGCGTGCCGCATCCGAGATTGACGACCACCTTCGAGCCGATGTCAGTAATTTCCTTTTTCCAGCCGTGGAACGTGACCTGCGGTGCCAAAAGATTTTGCACGAACGCGTAAGCCGATGGGAACCGCATAACAAGAAGCTGGAGATCAAGAAACGAGCTTCTTTTCTCGTCAAGGTAGTGGTCGCGCTGTGGTATTTTAGCTTCTAGCTGCCTCAAGCGTTCGGGATCGATGATCTGCCTGATTTTCTCCTGTTTGTCCATGCAGAATTGATCTCTCTAGAAACCATAATAGCCGGTTCTGTTCCTGACGAGAGGCCGTATGCCAAGCAGATCACCCGC
>Ga0075418_10004275_pt1 | contig 16295 bp, 14 predicted proteins | sample SoiMetdeltSBSDD2_FD_81776 | JGI IMG/M metagenome (GOLD analysis project Ga0075418, IMG submission 81776) | Bulk soil microbial communities from a Populus tree surrounding site in Tennessee, USA - Soil MetaG P. deltoides SBSDD2 | ecosystem: Environmental > Terrestrial > Soil > Tree plantation...
CACCCTGCCCGCTGACCGCACCCCGAACCAGCGTGAGAACCTGATGTTGCGGCAGGCGGTGGGCAATCGGACGCTAACCCAGTTATTGCGTGCGGGCGTTGCCCGGCTGTTCGAGCGGGAGCATGAAAGCGGTGCGGTGAAAGCGGCAGCTCCAGCGGCGCCATCCAATGAACAGGCGACTGACCCAGCCGCGGAACTCCTGCAGCGAGCCGCTGCAGAACCAGGTCGGCCCCTCGAGGATCGAGTGCGGGTTCCCATGGAGGGTCAGTTGGGTGTCCATCTGGACAACGTCCGGGTCCATTCAGGTGCCGCTTCCGAGGCTGCCGCACACAGAATTGACGCGCGTGCCTATACCGTCGGATCGAACATTCATTTGGGACCGGAGGCTCACCGGCTGGCAGGGGCGGAGAGAGATCGATTGTTGGCGCACGAGGCGGTGCATACCGTGCAACAGGGCGGACGACCGGTACCGCTTCAAGGAAAGATGCAGGTTAACCAGCCTGTCGATCAGGCGGAAGGGGAGGCCAACCGGATCGCGAAAACGGTCATGTCAGGTGAACCAAACGCTGGGAGGTCGCCCGCACTGACACTACGTGGCGCGCTTCGAGCAAGTTCCGTCGCGCCAGGCATTCAACGAGATATTGTGGGGTCGAAGACATGGCCGCAGGGGAAGTTTGAAATCAACTTCAAGAAGAATGATGCTGCTGCTGCAGGAGGCGTTGCAAATGAAGATGGCTCGATCACTTTCACGCCGAGCGCGACAGCGCCGGAATCTAATTCCATAAGATTTGTACAAATCGCGCGGACGTTCGATCCTACCACCGCAAAGGAATGGAATTACACGGGAGCCGAAGCAAATCGTAACAGCATTCGCACCACGACCGCAAAGAATGTTGCGCCGGGATTCTTTTTGGACCAAATCCACGCTGGCCGAAATCCACGTGCAAAAAAGAGCGACCCTGCTCAGCTTCCTTATTATGACGTGACATCTCCCGGTACGATCGGAAAGCGCAAGGGGAAATCAATTGTTCCAGCGACACTCAACGATACCCCGGGGTTCTCAGCACCTCTTAAGTTCAGCTTGGTTACGTCCGCTAAAGCCTCGGATACCGGCACTTGGTATGGCACAGTTCTCTGGGGGTTCGAAACTTTTCTCGACAAGGCTGGAATCGCCAAGATCAAAAACGAATACCACAGCTTCAGGGTGTTCCAAGGTGAGACTACAGATGCGGCGCTCAAAGCGTTTGACGAGTTTTATCGAAACCCTGGGGCTTCCACGGCTCCCACAAAATGAATATCGAAACTCTCGTCAAAACGATCGACGAAGACCCCGATCCGCTTCACGCCGATGTCACACCTTCGGTGTTGGAACTTATCGAGCGGGGACTGCCCGGCGCGAAAGCTGTCGTCGATTTGCTTGATGCGACGGAGTTCCTCACGCGCAAGCGTGCCCAGCGAGTGCTCGAAGGTGTCATCATGCAACGGCATGGCTGGGTGGCTGGTCAAGGCTATACCACTCCGGACGGTCAGGAAAAAACCCGGACCCTGCTCGCTGCCAATGGAAATTACCAAGCCGATGCTGCACCGGAGGCACGTCGTGCCTCGATCGAGAAATGGCGGCGCTGGTTGGAGTCTCAGCAGAAATGACCGAAGGAGCCACCACGATGAACGAACAGACGCAACCGCCGGTCGGCGCGGAGAATGACATAACTCGACGCAATCTCAGCCTCGAGACATTGGAACGCCAGGTCGAACGCGGAAGTTTTTTTACGCACACGGCGCTCGGACGAGCCTCAAGTCATTTGCGAGAAGTGGAGTCATTCACTTATGGAATTCTGGATGTGCTCCTGGCAAAGCAGATCGTTTCCTCGGAGGAAGTCAGTGCGGCTGTAGAAAACATCCGACGCGAGACAGCTGCGAACGGAGAGATTCCCGGGCCAGGCGTGGCTCTCAGACTTGACCCGCCTGAACAACAGAACGGTGCCGAAGTGAAAGTGGACTGCGCCGCCCGAATGCACATCTGCCACGCGATCTGCTGCCGATTGGATTTCGCTCTCACACATGAGGAAGTGGAATCCGGCAAGATCAAGTGGGACCTTGGCCGGCCTTATTTCATTCGCCACGAAGCTCACGGCGGCTGCACACATCAGGACTGCAAGAGCGGCGGCTGCCGGGTTTACGCGGATCGGCCAGCCATCTGCAGGACTTACAGTTGCGCCAAAGATACGCGGATTTGGAAAGACTTCGAAAAGATGGAACTGAACACCGAGTGGATTGAACAGCACCTCACGCCGAGCTCGGGACCGCGATTGATAGGTGCATTGATGCAGAACGCGGAGAATTCTGGGGAGGTTCCGGCACAACCGACCACTCAGCCCGCAGTGCAGCAGGCAACAACTTAGCTCGTTCCCCCTTCGGATTAACTGTGCAGACCTCGGCGAAATTTCGCCGCTGAATATCGCATGCACGCCACTAAACAGTCTCTCCAGCCAACGGCCCGAAATGAGCAAAAGGCGGGGATAGCGCGGCCAGGGCCGGTAGCAGGGCTGAATGCCGTCGAATTGCAGCGAACGATCGGCAACACAGCGATGAGAAATCTTTTGCATGCCGGCAAGAGGCAAGCCGCCGCGAACCATGTGCCTTCGAATCGTCCTAACGATCCCGGTGAGATGCGCGCCGATAATGCAGCTCGTCGGCTTGACGCTCAGAATCTTATTAACGGAAACCATTCACCTGAAACTGGAAACCAGGCGCTTGCCCGTGAACACAAATTGCCGGATCGGCTGCGAACGAGTCTTGAATCGCGACTTGGAGCAGATTTCGGCGACGTTCGGATTCACACCGGTTCGGAGGCGTCACAATCAGCGGCACGGTTGCGTGCACGGGCCTACACCGTGGGCACTGACATCGTATTTGGTAACGATCAGTTTGCCCCAGGCACGCTGCCGGGAGCGCAATTGCTCGCGCATGAACTCAGCCATGTTGCCGACTACAAGCACGCTCCGCCGGCTACACCGATGATTCATCGGCAGGCTGAACCCCCGCTGCCGAAGGATATTACGCCGGTGAAACAGGACTTCGCTACGTTGCCGGACAAAACGAAAGTCAGCGATCCGACGGGCCGCACCCACGGAATTCAAATTCAGCGCAGCGGCGACGAATTGTTCTATTTTCTCCCGAACGATCCGGCGCCACGCAAGGTGCCTCGTCCCATTGACAGCAAAAAGCCGAGCCAGCGCGAACCGGTCAATCGGGTTAAGTGGGGTGGAGATCGGCCTTTGCAGACGGCATTTGAAGTGCAGTTTGGAATGGATGCTCTCGGCCTGCCCGATGTTTTCCTGACGCCCTACACCGTCAATATCCATGGCGTGGCGCGGGCGCAGGATATCGCCGGTATGCTCTTGAGGCAGGCACCCGCCCTGGAAGTTCAGCCAGGAGGATTGGAAAGTGAACGTGACCCGGGCGGGGCGGGACAGGCGCGCCCCAAAGCCAAGCGTTTCCAGAACGCTCAGAGGTATCACATGCCCGACGCACCGTTCTCGATGTATGTTTTTCCAGATCGCACCGTCGAGGTTGCTGAAGATGGCACGGGCAAGCGCCTGTGGAATCTGGCTGGCGCTCATCTGGTTGACTTCCGTGTTTCACCCCGAGGCGACGTGCGCATTACCTGGAACGACCCGGTCGGCGTTGCGACAGTGACATTCTCGATTCGCGGCCCCCTCTTCAGTCCGACCGGCCTGGGAGTGCTGGGGACTTCAGCTCAACGCACTACGCTGCTCGCGAACCTCAAAGCTCTCAAAGTGGACATCATCGAACGTGGCAGTCAGTTCACGGACATTGAACTCGAGGCTGCGCACGATGTGATAAAACGGTGGACCCAACCCACTGGCGTGGTTGATTCGCTCAAAGCCAACAAGACTCCGGGTCTGAAGCTGGTCAAGGACGTCGTGTACCGGGAGGGCGGCAGTTTTGACGACGCCACAGGCGAAGTGAAGATTCCCGGGGATGTGGAAATGACTCCGACTCAGCAGCGCAATGTTGTCATACACGAAGTCACACACGCACTCTATCAGGCTCGCGGTCTCAAGACTCCACGTGGCACCGCGGCGATGCCGGCCCAGGTCACCAGCCGCGCCACCACACTGCTTGGCGAGTCAAAATCCGGCAAAATTTCCGAAGGGGCTATTCGATCCCGCGCCGGAACCCCGCGGACTCAGCGGCAGTGGGAAGAAGCGCTCAGTACGGACGACACTTTGAACGTGATTTGGACTTCGCTGCATCGCCGCTTCAATATTTCCGACCCCGAAGGAACGGGCGACATTCGCGGCATGGACGTCGCCGACGAATCCCGTTATCTGGGAGACCCCCGCGGTGATGTTGTGGGGCACGGTTTTGACAACACGAGCGAGTTCGTGGCCAGCTTTGTCGCCAGCAGTCTGCGCTTCCAGGCTGAGATGTCGGCAACGATCACCCGTTCGAATGATCGCACTCTAGCCAATCTCTACCGGCAGCTATGGGACTGGGTGAACACGAATCTGGTGAGCCTGGGCAGCAAGAATCCCTACGATGATGTCATCGCGAAGATCAAGGCCAGTACCTCAACGACCCCCAGCAAAAAACCATGAACAGTGCGTTGGAAAACGCGTTTAGCGAGCACGGCTTCATTTATGATCGATCTGCTCGATAATCTGCTTCGCCAGATTCTCGTTTCCGGGATTGGCGGCGGTTTTTCGGCGGCGCAGATAGGTTTTCAGCCGCCCAACAGCGATTGGCGCACGGCCGTGAACGGAGTTATTGTTGGCGGCAATCCGGCGAGTTCCTTGAACGTGTATCTCTTCGACCTCCGTGAGAATCGAAAGCTGCGGTCGAATGAAAGGGTCCGCACGATTTCCAATGGCTTCGCCAATGATGAACCGGCGCCAACACGCCTGGACTGTCATTACCTGATCAGCGCCTGGAGTCCCGCGGCAGTCACGCCCACGATTGAACCAACGCTTGACGAACACTCGTTGCTTTATGCGGTCGCTCGCGTGCTCGTGCGTGCCAGGGAGTTCAATCCATCGCAGGTCTATGCCGCCGGCTCGGCCGAACTCAACGCATGGCCAGTCGCGTTCCAGAACGCAGATTTGCCTATGACGATCGCGCCGGCGGAAGGCTTTAACAAGCTCGCTGAATTCTGGAGCGGCATGGGCACGGGCTCGTTATGGAAACCGGCGCTCTACTTGATCGTGACCATACCGATCGATCTGGCGCAGATGGTCTCGGGACCCCTCGTGACGACGACCATGACTTCGCATCTCGTTACCGGAACGACCGGGTCAGAAGAGCTTTTGATCCAAATTGGTGGTCATGTTTTTGCGCGACCCGTGCCTCTGGCGATTGGCACGGCCAACGTGATGGCCATCAATGTCGGAGGCAACCCGAGAGTCCTTACGGTTGATAACGCGGCGCCATTTGTCGTGCGCGACGCCGTTACGGCTAACAACGCGCGCGCGACGATCGTTTCCATGGCAGGCAATAACCTTACACTGGACGTCTCACTGGCGGGCTTGGCGGTCGGCAATGTGTTGCGCACGGCCAATGTGCTTCCGACGCAGATCGCTTTGCGATTGACCGACACAACGGGGTTGACCGCCGGAAGTACCATCGTGCTGCGCGGCGAAGACGCGGCCAACCTCGGGACAATAGTCGCTGAGGAAGCCGTGATCGAACGAATCGATACCGGAACACGTTTTGTCACGTTCAGGGAAAATCCGCGGCGGACAAAAGCCTTGAACATGAACGTCGCGGCCGCGAATGCGCCGACGCTGGCGGCGCCAAAGGCCGGCGCATGGGTGCGATTGGAGCGCGTGACCGGCGAGCGATTGCAAGCGGCGAACACGAACGAGGCCGGCCGTTTTACCTTCGTCAGTCTCCGTTCGGGACAATATCAGTTGCGCGCGGGAGCGACCGGGCTTGGTCCGGTTACTCGTGTCGTGACCGTCCCCTCACCGACGGGCGAATACAATTTGCAGTTCTGACCAACCCGGCGCGGGAGTTCCATCCAGCGCCACAAGCAAAGAAAGGAAAATCGTATGGCAGTTCAAGTATCGTATCCGGGCGTGTATATCGACGAGTTTGCGCCGGGCGCGCCGATCCAGGGTGTGGGAACCAGCACCGCGGCTTTCGTTGGTGTCGCAAGTGGCGGCGACCTTGATGAGCCGCGGAAGATTACGAGCTGGGATCAATTCAAATTGCGTTTCGGCGAACAACCCGTGCCTGGCCGGTTTCTCTGGTACGCCGCGCGCGGCTTTTTTGAAAATGGAGGGCGCGTCTGCTACATCGTGCGCGCCAGCAATGGGGACTATGACGCCTTAACACTGAATAATCGGGCCGGCAATCCGGCGATTCGGGTGCGCGCGCGTCAACCCGGCGACAATGTCGCCGCAGCGCAGGCCATCCAGGCTTCCATTGCCGGCACCAGTCTGATTCCGAACACGACGGCCGTCTATCAGCCGACGGGTGCGTTGAGCGCCGCCGTTGCCGCCGGTGTCCGCCAACTTACACTCAACGCCAATCAAGCCGGAAATTTCAAACCGGGCGATGTCATTACTGTCGCCGCGGCGGGCGAACGATTGCAGATCGTCAGCGTCACAGGCAACGACTTGCGCCTCGGAAGCGCGTTGGCCAATGCCTATAACGCGAACGACGCGGTCCGCCTGGCGGATCTGCCGGCCGGCACTCGCACCATTCGAATTCGACCGGCCGCTGCGCTCGCCGCGGGCACTTTGGTTGCCGGGAGCATCCTCACTATCGCCCAGGGAGCACTGACCGACTCTCAAGTCGTCGAGTCCGTTCAACTTGAACCGTTGCTCGCGGCGCCAGCCAGTTATCGCGTGACATTTCGCCAGGGGCTGGAGAATCCGATTAACATGGCCGCCGCCGCTACGGTCCAGTCGGAAGAATTCAACCTTACGGTTGGGGTTCAAGGTGGGGCGTCCGTCGTCTACCAGAACTTGTCGGTTGACCCCGCTCATCCGCGTTACTTGACGAAAGTGATCACGGGCACCACAGGGTTGGTGAGGGTCGAATTTCTGGATCCTCCTCCACCGGACGCGCCACCGGACAATCTGCCGGTCAACCTGGGAGCAACAAACCTCACCGGTGGTACGGACGAAGACCTCGCAACCATGGTCGATCAGGACTACATCGACGCGCTGGATACGTTGCGCGAAATCGACGACGTCAATCTCGTCGCGATCCCCGATGCTTCCACCGATGCGGTGCAGCAGGCGATGATTGCACACTGCGAACAACTGCAGGACCGATTCGCCATCCTGGATGCCGCGACGCCGGTTCCGGATCAGGATCTGTTTGATCCGGCGGGCATCGAAGGCAAACGGCGCGCGGTGGATTCGACTCGCGGCTATGCGGGACTCTATTACCCGTGGCTTGAGGTGCAGATGGCTGGCAGTTCTGTCACCACAGTCGTTCCGCCGTCGGGCCATGTGGCTGGCATTATTGCGCGCACCGACAATTTCCGCGGGGTGTTCAAAGCGCCTGCCAACGAGATTGTCAACGGCGTCCTCGGCGTGGAACGGACCATGAGCGACATCGACCAGGGCCAGTTGAATTTGCAAGGCATCAATATTATTCGTGTTTTTCAGGATGGCGGGCGGCCTATCCTCTGGGGCGCCCGCACGACCGCGACCGACCTTAACTGGCAGTATGTCAACGTTCGGCGCCTGTTCCTCTTCGTGGAGGAATCCATTCAGGAGGGAATCCGGTGGGCGGTTTTTGAACCGAACAACCTTGCGCTCTGGCAAAAACTGCGCCGGACCATCACCGACTTTCTCACGCGGATTTGGCGTGATGGAGGGCTTTTCGGCGAGAAGGCGGAGGATGCCTTCTATGTCCGAATCGACGAAGAGCTGAATCCATTCTCCGAACAGGCGCTGGGTCGCTTGAACATTGAAATTGGAATGCGTCCAACCTATCCAGCGGAGTTCATCATCGTGCGAATCGGCATTTGGCAGGGCGGTTCAGAAGTCACCGAAGCTTGATTGAGAAAGGAGCAAAATTATGGCTAACGGACAACGAGTGGATCCTTACGGCAATTTCAATTTCCTCGTGGAAATTGATGGCATCACGCGAGCAGCGTTTCACGAAGCGAGCGGATTTGATTCAACCATCGACGTGACAGAGCATCGCGAGGGAGGCGACAACACTACATTACGCAAACTTCCGGCGATGACAAAGTACTCGAACATCAGCCTCAAGTTTGGCGCCACGGACGATCGGCAGCTCTATGACTGGCATCGGCAGTGGATTACGGGCGACCCCGCCGCGCAACGAAAGAACGGCTCGGTGGTTCTTCTGGATCGCCAGGGACAGGAGAAGGTGCGCTGGAATTTCTTCAATGCCTGGCCGGTCAAGTGGGTCGGGCCCAGCTTCAGCGCTGAGGGCAACGACGTGGCGATTGAGACATTGGAACTGGCGCACGAAGGCCTCGAACGCGCGTAAAAGGAGCAATCGTATGTTGCAAACCGAATACGAATTCACGTTGCCGATGGGCTACGCTGATGGCGAAGGCACGTTGCATCGGGAAGGTGTGATGCGCCTCGCGACGGCGGCCGATGAGATCCTGCCGCTCAAAGATCCGCGAGTGCAGAGCAATCAGGCTTACCTGATCGTCATTCTTCTTTCGCGCGTGATTACGCGGCTGGGCTCGGTGGCGCAAATCAATCCCAAGGTCATCGAGAATCTTTACGCTGCCGACCTGGCTTTCCTGCAGGATTTCTACAACTGCATCAACCGGAACGGGCAGCCGAAGGTTAGCGCTGTATGCCCCAAGTGTGCTCACGAATTTGGTGTGGAGGTGAGTGCGCCGGGGGGGTCGTAGGCTACCCCATCAAATCGCTGTACGAGGAGGTAGCCTTTTTGGCCTATCACTTCCACTGGGCGCCTGAAGCGGTGCTGAATCTGGAGCACAACGAGCGCCGCCGCTGGGTGGAGGAGATTTCAGCCATCAATCAGCGCATCAATGGCGATGGATAATATGGCACCAATTGGAAATTCGCAGCCGGCAGGAACGAATCGCCTGTTGCAAGAACTCAAACGTTGGCAGCCGCAGCGTCGAAAGCAGCTGTCGGCGAATCGTTGGCTGACATGGTTCTTGCGCTGGACGGCGCGCTGGCGGCGCATGGTGCCGACGTGGCGAAGTCCGGCAATGGCTCTCGTCCAGCCCATCGCTTTCGTGCAGCGCCTGCGCGAGCGCTGGCTGATGCCGGCGTTACAGATCTGCCCGCGGGTTGAATTGGCCATCCATCCGCTGCTCCGGGGCGACAGGTTGCGTGAGATGATTGTGAAAGAATTGGCTGTGCCTCCGTTTGCAGGCCCGCTTTCGAAAGATTCGTTGAGGCTGTCAGTCGGAGAACTGCTGTCTCGCGACAATCGGCCCGGCGAGCATGCACTTTCCAGGATGAAAACGGCGTTGACGCCTGGCGATGCCAGGGTCGCCCCAGGAAATTCTTTCGTTCTGTCGGAGACGGTCGCGCCTGCCCCGCTTTCATTTGTGCTGCAACGTTTCTCCGGACCAACTGCACTGGTCACAACGCGTAATCACAGTCTGGCCGCTTCGCAACGCATGTTCGCTCTTTCCGATCACGTCGTCAGACGACTGCGGCGATCGGAGCAATACGTTACCCAGCCAAACCTGATTCCGTCCCGCCCTCAACCAAAGATCGTCCCCACTGAAACGGGGGCTCCCGTTGCGACGGAGCAACCGGGTGACGTGTTCGAAGCAAGAAGTGTGCGTTCTCGCCGGCAGCAAGCATCGCCCCAACTACGATCCATCAACGTCGAAGCGCTCACGGATCAAGTCATGCAGCGCATTGACCGGCGAGTTGTCGCCTGGCGGGAACGCACCGGCCGAAGGTAACAGTGTATGGGTTTGACCAAGGCACAGATTCTCGTGGAACATACGGGCGAAAAGATCCCGGTGATGTTCAATCCGGAGGAGTACACGCTCAACAAGGACAACAACTTTGCTTCGCAGACGGTCCCCGGCCTCAGTTCGCCATTACTTCAGTTCGTGAACGGCAATTTGCGCACACTGGAAATGGAACTGTTGTTCGACACTTACCTCCCGATAACCACGGACGCCCGGTCCATTCGCGACGTGCGCGAAGAAACAGACCGCGTGCTCAAACTACTCGACATCGATGGCGAGCTTCATGCCCCGCCCGTGGTCCAGGTGTCGTGGGGGTCGCTTCAATTTCGCGGTGTGCTGGCTCGGGCCAGTCAGAAGTTCATCATGTTTCTTTCGGATGGCCGCCCCGTCCGCGCGAAGCTGAACGTCACCTTCAACGAGTTCATCGACGCCGATCGTGAGGCCAGAGAAGTAAACCGCCAGACGTCCGACATGACAAAGGCGCATATTGTCACGCAGGGCGAGACTTTGAGCGGAATCGCGGCGCGCCATTATGAGAATCCGCGGCAGTGGCGTCCGATCGCGATGGCCAATGGGATCGACGATCCGCGTGCGCTGACGGTTGGGCAACAATTGCAGATTCCGAAGTTGCCGTTCACCGATCCAGATACCGGCGAAATATTGAACTGATCATGGCCCGCTATCCGCAGTATGCGCCGGAATTCGAACTCCGGATCAACGACGCTAAGATCCCAAGCGGGTTGCGCGCTTCGATCAGCAGCGTGCGATACCAGGATGGCAGGAACGCCGCTGACCGGGTGGAAGTGGCTTTTGCCAATGCCAATTTGCGCTGGTTGCAAACGCACATTCGTGGTCTTGGCTTCCAGCCGTTTCCAACGGGAGTGAAGCTCGGACCGATCGGTCGTCTGGATGCGGCGCCGGAAGGCACTTTCGATCTCGATAACAAACTCAGCCTGAGCATGGGCTACGCGGGTGCCGAACTCGAAGAAATGTTTCTCGGCGAAGTAACCGGCGTGGAGGCGAGTTTTCCCAACGGCGGCATGCCCAGCATGTCACTGGTCGCCCACGACTACTTGAACCGGCTGGCGCAAGGCAGTTATGCCCGTGGCTTTGGTCCACTGGCTGATGCTCTGGTGGTAATGATTCTCAGCGCGGAGAATCTGCTGTTGCCAGCCATTGATCCGGCGATCACAGCGGTGTCTGCGGCGCTGAGCGCCGTCAACTACATCTTCAAGGGCACTGGGACAAAGCAGGGAGCTCCAGGCAGCGGCCAAAGTGATCTCGAATTGCTCAAGCAAATCGCCGAACAGTATGACGCCGATTTCTGGGTCGATGGCAACACTCTTTATCTCTCGCGCTTCATCAAAGAGTACTCGCCTCGTTTGTCGCTGGTCTGGGGCGAATCGTTGCTCGATTTCACGCCAAAGGTCAGCACTGTCGGCCAGGTGGCCGGCGTATCGATGAAGTTCACGCTGCGCGAGATCCCCCTGAATTTTCTTGTGTCGGTCTTTTACGACTTCGACAAAGAAACCGTTGGCATCTCCGTCGTTCCAGGAGAAGCAGCGAAAGGGGCCAAAGCGTTCTCGGGACCGTCGTTCACGATTGTCGATCGACCCATTAGCAGTCCCGCCGATATCGCAAACAGCGCCCTGGTGATTCTGCGGACGCTTCGCAACAAATTGAACCAACGCCTGACAGGCAGCGGTTCATCCATTGGCGATCCGCGCATCCGGGCCGGGGCGATGATCCGTCTCGAAGGATTGGGACCGGATTTCAGCGGCGATTACCGGGTATCCAGTGCCACGCATTCGATCGACAGCGGTGGTTACAAAACCAATTTCGAAGTTTTTAAGGAAATTATCCCATGATCGAAGAAACGCTGGATCGAGCGGAGTCGGGTGAGCAGGGCACAAGTCGCTTTCACGGTGTGGCCGTTGGGAAAGTCATCAGTGTGACCGATCCCTTGATGCTCGGGCGCGTGCAGGTCCAACTGCCGTTCATCGATAGTCTCGATCTGAGTCCGTGGGCACGCGTGGCGGTCCCCATGGCCGGGATGCTTCGCGGCATGTACTTCATCCCAGGCCTTAACGACGAAGTGCTCGTGGCCTTCGAACAAGGCGACATCAACGTCCCGTATATCATCGGTTGTCTCTGGAACGCAATGGCACCGCCGCCGGTGCAATCGCCCGTGCCGACCCTGTGGGCTATCCGCACGCAACTCGGCAATCAAGTGGTGCTGACCGACACGCCGCCCGCCATCACGCTGCAAAGTTCGCCAACGCCGCCCGCGAGTTTGCCCACGCCGGCCAGTCCTGTGGGGCCATATTCAACCTTGACGGTCAAAACGGGCGCGATCGAGTTGCAATCGCCTCAAATCACGCTCGAGGCCGGCATCAGCAAGATCTCGATGTCACCCGCGGGCATTGAAATGAGTTGTGGCCCCACGAGCCTGAAACTCACGCCGGCCGGCGCAGAGATTTCAGGGCCAATGCTCACCCTCAGTGGCAATACGAAAGTCACCGTGAGCGGGGCCCTGGTGACCATTAATTGAAAACAGTTTATGCCTCCCGCCGCGCGAGTTGGAGATTTGCACACCTGCCCCGTTTCGAACGGGCCGCAGCCGCACGTCGGCGGCCCCATCGCCGGGCCGGGTGTTCCCAATGTACTCATCGGCGGAATGCCGGCCGCGACCCTCGGCACACCAGCCGTGTGTGCCGGCCCGCCGGATGCGATCATAAAGGGCAGCGCCACCGTGCTCATCGGCGGGATGCCCGCGGCGCGCATGGGCGATCAAACGGCGCATGGAGGAGTGATCACGGTCGGTTTCCCGACCGTGCTAATTGGCGGCTGAAGATGAATCGAACTTCCCCTGATCTGGCCAAATCGTTTCTCGGCGTGGGCTGGGCCTTTCCCGTCCGCGTCGAAGCAGACGGTGAGATCGCCATGGCAGAGTACGAGCAGGATGTCGCCGAAGCCATCCACATCATCCTTGGCACCAATCCCGGTGAACGCGTCATGCGCCCCGACTTTGGAGCAGGGCTCAAGGCGTTCGTCTTCGAGCCAATCAACACCAGCACCATTGAGTCGCTGAAGACACGAGTTCGCGAGGCGTTGGTGGATTGGGAGCCGCGCATCGATGTCGAAAAGGTCGAGGCAACGACGGACCGCGCCGAGCCGGGCAAACTGCTGATCGAAATCCGTTACCGGGTGCGGACAACGAATGCGGTGAAAAACCTCGTCTATCCGTTCTATTTCGAGGAAGGCAAATGATCGTTCGCCCCCAGATCGTGGTTGATGCACGCGACGCCGGCCAGTTCGCAAGACAGCTCATCGCCCGCCGGCTTGGCTACGTGCCGGAGCTGGACATTGGCAGGACCGGACCGAGCCGGGCGTTGACGGAAATCGCAGCGCGCTATCTGCAGGCGATCGTGCAGCGACTCAATCGCGCGCCCGATAAAAACAAACTCGCGTTCCTCGGCATGCTCGGTTTGTCGCTCGTGCCCGCCCGGGCCGCGCGCGCGCCGGTCGTGTTTGAATTGAGCGAACAGTCTGGCGACACAAGCGTACCGGCCAACACGCAGCTCGCCGCGCCGCCCCCGCCCGAAAGCAGCGGCCAGATCATCTTCGAAACGGAACGCGCCACCGGTCTGGCGGCGGCCAGGATCTCCCAGGTGGTAAGTCTCTGGCCCGGACGCGATCAATACATCGACCATTCGGATGATTTCACTGCCGGCGCGCCGTTTCGATTGTGGGAGAAACTGAAGCTGGAGGACACGCCGCACGCGATTTATATCGCGCACGACACGTTGCTGGCGTTGTCGGGCGAGGCGGACGTGGCAGTCGAGTTCGAACTCTCCCAGCCCGGTTCCGCGTCGCTGGCGATCGTGTGGCAGTATTGGGACGGCGAGGTGTGGCGACCGTTCAAAGGCATGAAACCGGCATGTCAGGGCATCGAGGAAAAAACCGACGACGGCACGAACGGGTTGACGGGCAGCGGAACGATTCATCTCAGGAGCGATTGTGCCGAGACGGCGAAGACGGTTATCAACTCGGCCAGCTTTCGTATCACGGAACAAACATTGGAGGATCTCAAATCCGAGGGGGTGCCGGACGACGTGTTGAAAGCGTTGGGCAAGCTGGAAGGCGAGCGCATCCAGGGACAGCACCGTTTTCTAGCCGAGGTGGAAGCCCTCACTGGCAGCACGGCGCTGAGCACTTACCAGTCGTCCGTTTTGAAGCACGCCGAGCAGGGCATCGAGGCGTTTTGGATTCGCGGTTTGCTGTCGCAAACGTTGCCGCCCGATCCGGCCGTCGTGTTGCCGGTAGTGGATCAAATCAAACTGAGCACGATCATTGAGCAGCCGTTGAAGATTTCATTTGAAACCGACGCAGAAGAGAAGTCGGATAACGGTGAAACGGTGGGCGTCCTGGTTGTTAACGAGGCGGGTCATCCGCTGCAAGGCATACCAACCGTGATCACAAAGCCAGACGGCACGTCCTCGCGGGGCGTTACAGATGCAGCAGGTAAATTTAATTCCTCGGCCGTCCAAGGTGACTGCGAAGCGGAGATCCTTTTCCTTGAGCAGGAAACATCGTTTCGTGCGAACTACCAGGACCCAACAAAACTCTTACAGTTTACTTTCACGCTTGGCGTCGAGGGCATCGATCCAGACGACGCCTTCGCCAACGACTCAAAGCTGGATGTCACCAAGCCCTTTTATCCTTTCGGCCAACAGCCGCAGCCTGGCTCCACCTTTTATTTCACCAACGAGGAAGTCTTCAGCAAACCCCATGCAAAGCTGCAAATCTTCATGGCTCGCGCAGCGAATCCGCAGGACTCGCTGAAAGCCACTGCGATCACCGGAGATATCGAGAGCGGAACGGAGACCGATTCGGGCCAGGCGCTGTCGCACATTATTTCATGGGAATACTGGAACGGGCGGGAGTGGGTGATCCTGCTGCAATCTTCGGACGACAGCGGTGACTTGAACAGAACCGAGATCATCGAACTGACCGTGCCCGCGGACATGACCACGACGAAAGTTAACGACCAGGAAGCGCTTTGGATGCGCGCGCGACTCGTGAGCGGAGGGTTCGGCTTTATCAACGAAGTTATCTGGACGGACCCGAGGGACACGAAACTTCGCAACACGTTTAGTTACGTCGTCACTCAACCGCCGTCGCTCGCCGCTTTTCGTCTTGGCTACACCTGGCAGCACGGCCCGTACGCGCCCGAACAGGTTTGGACCTACAATGATTTCCAATACGCCGAGCGCACCTATGAAGCCACCTGGCCGGGCAAAACGTTTGCTCCCTTCGCGCAGATCGACGACATCACGCCGGCGCTTTATCTGGGTTTCGACAAAAAACTGCCTGTGGACCGCCTCAGCATGTTCTTCGACATAACAGAAGTGCGCGGCGATACGCAAGGCAACGAAATGGTCTGGGAGTATTGGAATGGCGCAAAGTGGAGCGAGGTTTTTGTCGAAGACGAAACCCAACGTTTGCGCGTGCCCGGCATGGTCTCCTTCATCGGCGGAGAGGACAGCGAGGAACTCGCACGGTTCGGGGCCGAGCTTCATTGGCTGCGCGGGCGGCTCAAGGAGGACGCGCCTCCGGGCGAACCGGAGTGCGTGGGAGTTTTTCCGAACGCCGTCTGGGTTTCCCAACGTCAAACGTTCGCGAACGCAACTCTCGGCGTTAGCACCGGCCAGCCGAACCAGGTTTTCAAATTTCCACAGACTCCCGTGCTCGAAGGCGCGCGTGTCGAAGTGCAGGAACTGCGCGGGGCCCGCGCGAACGTCGAGTGGCGGATTTTGGCGCGAGAGATTGCACCCAACAATTCGCGCCTCGTGACCGACCTGGAGGAGTTGCTGGGCCGCGAAGGCAGCGAGACGGACATGGAGATCGGCGACCTGCGCCTCCGGCGCGATCGCAAAAAACACGTGACCGAAGTGTGGGTCCGCTGGCAGGAGCAACCGCACCTCTTCTCCTCAAAGACGGAGGATCGGCACTTCACGATTGACCGCGCCAGTGGACGGCTCCAGTTCGGCGACGGCACGATGGGCAAGGTGTTGCCTTTGGGCGCGACGGTCCTCGGCCGGCACTATCGCGCCGGCGGCGGCAAAACCGGCAACGTGGCCGCAGGCGCGATCAGTCAATTGCTCGGCGGAGTGAGCGGCGTACAAGGTGTGTCCAATCCACGCGCGGCCGAGGGCGGCGCGGACGGCGAGACGCTGGAACGGTTCCATGAGCGCGGCCCGGCCACGGTCCGTCACCGCGGTCGCGCGGTCTCGTTGATGGATTATGAGACACTGGCCCTCGAAGCGTCGCCCGCCGTGGCCGTCGCCCGCGCCGTTCCGAC
>Ga0075418_10004280_pt1 | contig 16277 bp, 15 predicted proteins | sample SoiMetdeltSBSDD2_FD_81776 | JGI IMG/M metagenome (GOLD analysis project Ga0075418, IMG submission 81776) | Bulk soil microbial communities from a Populus tree surrounding site in Tennessee, USA - Soil MetaG P. deltoides SBSDD2 | ecosystem: Environmental > Terrestrial > Soil > Tree plantation...
ACGAGCGCGCTCATGCTGAAGCCGACGAACGCGATGCGATCCGGATCGATCTCCGGCTGCGTCGCAGCCCAGTCGACGAGCCGCCGCATGTCGACGACCGCGGCGCGATAGCGCTCCACGCTGTCGCGCGCCAGCGCACGAAAGCCTTCTTCCGTCGGCACGGAGGAGAGCTCGTCCCACGGAAACACCGGCGTGTCGCCGTAAATCCAAATGACGTGCGTGTCTTTGCCGGCTCGCCGCGCATAGCCCTCGGAGATCTTCGCAGGCGGATAGTCGCTCGTTCCCCAGATCGGCATGACGACGACGAGGCTCTTGCGGCCAGGTTCCTTCGAACGAAAGTACTGACCTTTGACGAGATTCTCGGGGTTGCCGTTGTGGCCGCTCGAGGGAAACGAGATGTGGACGATCTCGTGCGTGCGCGTCTCGTCGAATGGTTCGGAGAGCACCACGGGCTCGCGGTCGAACGATTCGAACGGCACCGCGGCCGGCTGCTGCTCGTACTTGAAACCGGGCGGAGGCGCGAGCTCGCGATTGACGTGCAACACGCAGCCTGTGCACGCGAGTGTGAGCGCAATGATAAACAGGTGGCGGCCCAGCGCGCGGCCGTACACAGGCGACGAGGCGTTACTCGTAGCGCAGCGCTTCGATCGGGTCGAGACGAGCTGCGCGACGCGCCGGCCAAATGCCGAAGAAGAGTCCCACTCCGATGCTAAACGCCGAAGCCAATCCCACGGACTCCGGCGAGACGAAGACTTCCCAGCCTGCGAACCGCGACAGCGTTCGCGCAGCAACCGTACCAAGCGCGATCCCCAAACCGCCGCCCAAGAGGCACAAAGTGACGGACTCGACGAGGAACTGCAAGAGAATGCTGAACCGCGTCGCACCGAGCGCCATGCGGATTCCGATCTCGCGCGTTCGCTCCGTGACGCTGACGAGCATGATGTTCATGATGCCGATGCCGCCGACGAGGAGGCTGACGCCGGCAATGCTCGCGAGTAGCATCGTGAAGGTTTGCTGCGCTTCTTGCTGCGTATCGAGGAACTCGCGCCGATCGACGATCGAGAAATCGTTTGCGCCGCCGGGCATCAGCTTGTGGCGTCTCCGCAGCACGCGCTCGATGTCGACCATCGCGCGTTCCATCGACGCTTCGTCTGCGACGCGCACGCTGATGTTGTCCAACGTATCGCGGCCGAAGACTCGTTGCTCGGCCGTCTTGAACGGGATCAGCGCGGCGAAGTCGGGACTCTGGTTGCCGAAGCCGCCGCCGATGCTCTCGAACACGCCGATGACCTGGAACGGCTGGCCGTTGACGGCCATCATGCGGCCGATGAGCTTGGCCGGCTCGACCTCGAGCCGCCCGGGAATGTCCGCGCCGAGCACGACGACGCGGCTGCGCAGCTCGTCTTCCTCGGGCGTGAAGAACCGCCCGACGGCGAGCTTGTAGTTGAACACCTCGGCGTAGTCGGCCGTCGTGCCGATGAGCCGAGTATTCGTGTTCATGCTCTCGAGCTTGAGCTGGCCGCGGTTCTGCATCTCGGGCACGACGGCATTGAGGTAATGCGAGTCGGCGATCAGCGCATAGACGTCGTCGACGACGAGCGTTTGCCGGTCGCGCGAGATGCCACCGGAGAAGAACTGCGCGGCGTTGACCGTGAGGATGTTCGAGCCGAGCGCCGCAATCTGATCGTCGATGCGCTTCTGCGCCCCGGCGCCGGCGGCGAGCATCGTGATGACCGCGCCTACGCCGATGATGATGCCGAGCATCGTCAGAATTGCGCGAAACAGATTCGCGCGAATCGACTGCAGTGCGACGATGACGATCTCGCCAAATAGCATGAACTTCGGCCTGCCCGAATAGTGCGCCTAACCTAGGCAGCCTAAGGGGTAGGGTCAAGACTGTGCGCTGAATTTTTCTGATGTAGGAGCAAGTCGCGGCTGCTCTCGACAGCGTAAGACCGCAATGCGACGATCGACTTCGATGAGCACGGGGGTCCGGCAGACCACTTTTCGTCGCGCGCTGAGCGTCGCCTTTGATCGCTGCTCGTTCCGCAACGTATTCGCCCTCTCGACCGGAGCTGCGCTGGCGCTCCTGCCGCTGGTCTCGGCGGGGCCGGCCGTCGGCTCGATCGCGATGCTGCCGTATACGCCGCAGTATCCGCACCAAGCGTACGGCTATGAGCTCGCGCTGACGCGATTGCAGCGCAACACGCGCGCCGTCGAGTGGCTCGCCGCCGCCGATCGCGCGCTGCTGCAACCGCTGCCGATTGCATTGCCGTTCAAGAAGCTTCGCGAGCAAACGAGCGGTGCGGCCGCGAATGGCTACGCGTTCACCGTGCCCGTCGGCCGTCGCGTCACGGTGAACGTGACCACCGCTGACAGTTCGGCCGGCGAGCTGTTCGTCGATCTATTCCGCGCAGCCGCTTCGAGACGCGAGCGCGTGGCCGGCACGATTCCCGGCGGCGGCTCACAGCCGTTCGTCATCGAGGTCGTGGAGGGCGGTGACTACGTGCTCCGCGTTCAACCGGCGCTCGGGGCGGCCGCGAGCTACGACGTCGGAATCGAGGCGCGCGCATTGCTCGCGTTCCCCGTCCAGGGCGTCAACGGTAGCGCGATTTGGAGCGGATTCGGCGCGGAGAGGGACGGCGGCCGACGCGCGCATCGCGGCGTGGACATCTTCGCAGCGCGAGGCACGCCGGTGCTCGCCGCGAGCGATGGTTGGGTCACGCGCGTCGAGACGACGCGCGTCGGCGGCAACGTAATCTGGGTTCAGCCGTTGTTCGGCAACATGCGCCTGTACTACGCGCATTTGCACGAGCAATGGGTCGAGCCCGGCGAATTTGTGCTCGCCGGCCAACCGCTCGGTGCCGTCGGCAACACCGGCAACGCCGTGACGACGCCGCCGCACCTGCATTTCGGCGTGTACGTCCGGCGCCAGGGCGTGCGCGGCGGGGCACAGGATCCCGCGGACTTTTTGCGGTAACGAGAAGTCCGTTCGTTGCGGCCCTGACCGAGGTCCGTTAGGCTCCGGCCCATGAGCCTGCGCGATCAAGTCGATCGACTATTGCCCGGCTGGAGGTCGTGGTATCCGAGCCTGTTCGATGCCGCAGCCGATCTCGGCCTGATCCGCGCGCGCGTGTGCCCGCCAGGCAGCTTGCTCCTAAGTCGCCGTCATGCCGACGTGCAACGCGCGGCAGAAGAAATGCATCGAGAACGTTGGGGCGGGGGGCCGCCCGAAGACGTTCCCGAGCGCGACCGCCGTTAGCAATACCCTGCGCCTCGCGCCGAAGCGGCGCGTTGATTTCCGTCTCCTTTAATCCTGCGCAATCCGCGCGCGACGAATTCTGTTTAACGCGGCGATCTTCACGGATCGCAGTGCTAGTGTGCTCGGCGGATTGTCCGAGCCCGGCTGCGCCTTGACTCGAGGGATACGGTGCGCATACAGTTGCATGCAAATGCAGGCGAACGTATACATACGCAGGCACCTGCCATGAGCAGCCAGATGCAGACGCTTTCCGTGCGCGTACCGGCCGAAGATATCGAGTGGCTCGCGTCGCTCGAGGCGCAGGGCGCCGTGACGCCGAGCGACAAGCTGCGAGCGTTGATCGCGCAGATGCGCCGGCAGCACCAGGGGACCATGGATTACGCCACCTGCGTGGCCTGGTTGCGCGACTTGATGACGCCGTTCGTGGTCGCGCTGCGGGAGGTCGAGCATCGGCAGAAGATTCACTCCGACGCGCTCGACGCCGTGATCGAATGGGTGCCGCAGATCGCGGCCACCTTGCTCGCGGGGCAGCGCTTCGGTGCCGACAACGTCGCGGCCGTCACGGAGCTCGAGGATGCGCTCATCCAGCGCTGCTTCCAGCTCACGACGACGCTGCTGCGCCTAGGGATCACGCCGCACGCCGAGTGCTACGATCCTTCGGCCATCGAGCGGCGCCTGGCACGAGTCATCGAGCTTACCGATCTGATCTCTGCTGATCGCAAACAACGAAAAGGGGTGTAGCCATGGCCGATAGCATTGCAGCCCGAGTTACTCGCATCGTGAGCGGCAGCGTGCACGCGCTGCTCGATGTCGTGGAGGACGCGACGCCCGAGGCCACCATGGCGCAAGCCGTGCGCGAGGTCGATCAAGTGATCGACGAAGTGCGAGCCGAGCTCGGTCGCGTCGAGGCCGCGAAGCATCTCGTCACGAGCCAGCTCAACAAGCTCAACACGGAGAACGAGCACCTCGCGGACCAGATCGAGGTCGCGCTGCGCCAGAACCGCGAGGATCTCGCGCGCACCGGCCTCGAAAAGCAGATCAACATCGAGGATCAAGTCCCCGTGCTGCAGAAATCACTCGCCGAGCAGCGGGAGCGCGGCAAGGAGCTCGAGGGCTACATCACGGCGCTGCTCGCCAAACGGCGAGAGATGGAGGATGCGCTGCAGGAGTTCGTGGCGTCGCGCGCAAGCCAGGTCGCGCCGGGCGCACAAGAGGCACGGTCTTCCGGCGCGCAACGCGTCGAGAAAGCCGGGTCGGCTTTCGATCGCGTGATGGCAAGGCAGACCGGCGTCAGCGGTTTGTCGGCGAAAGTGACCGCGGACGCCGCCAAGCTCAAAGAGTTGCAGGATCTGCAACGCAACCACCGCGTCGAAGAGAAACTGGCGCAGCTCAAGGCGTCACGACAGGCGAAGTAAACCAACATGAGCCCGTTCCTGGTCGCGGAGACCTCGCCGTTCCTCGTTGCGACGCTGGTTCTGCTCGCGATCGGCGTGGTGGAGGGCCTCGGCCTCGTGTTGGGTACAAGCCCGTCGCAGTGGATCGACCACTGGGTCCACCTGCCCGAAGACGGCGTCGTCGAATCGGTGCTCGGTTGGCTCCATGTCGGCAAGGTGCCTTTTCTCGCGCTGATCGTGATCTTCCTAGCCACCTTCGCGGTGGTCGGATTCGCGCTCAACCTGGTCCTTCATGGTCTGTTCGGCGCGTACGTTCCCGCGGTGATCGGGGCGCCGGTCGCGTTCGTCGCGTCGCTGCCGGTAGTGCGCATCTCGGGCGGGGCGCTCGGGCGAGTCATACCCCGCGACGAGACCAGCGCGGTGTCGATCGATTCGCTCGTGGGCCGGATCGCGACCGTTGTCTCGGGCACCGCGCGCGCAGGCTATCCTGCTCAAGGGCGTGTCTTCACCGAGCACGGCCAGCCCCTTTACGTAATGGTGGAGCCCGACAACGCGGAAACGACCTTCTCGAGCGGCGACGAGGTCTTGCTCGTCAAACGCCTAGGCGCAACCAAATTCCAAGGGATCCCGAATCCCAAGCCACACTTGCTCTGACGCATCGCACTGAACTGGGGGATTTTCAATGATCGATCTCATGAGTACCGCGACTCTCGCTGGAATCGTCGTGGCCGCGATGTTCGTGCTGGGCTTCATTTTCTCGCGGCTCTACCAGCGTTCCTCCAAAGAGCGTGCATTCGTCCGCACCGGTCTCGGTGGCCAAAAGGTGATCATGGACGGCGGTGCGCTGAAGTTGCCGGTATTCCACGAGCTGATCTGGGTGAACATGAACACCCTGAAGCTCGAGGTGCACCGCTCCGATGGAGACAGCTTGTTCACGAAGGACCGCATGCGCGTCGACGTCGTCGCGGCTTTCTTCGTGCGTGTCATCCCGACGGTCGAAGGCATCTCGACGGCGGCCCAGACTCTTGGCCAGCGCACACTCGATCCCGAAGCGCTGAAGGCGCTCGTCGAAGATAAGTTCGTCGACGCGCTGCGCGCCGCCTCCGTGTCGATGAGCATGCAGGAACTGCTCGACAAGCGTCAGGACTTCATTCAAGCAGTGCAGAACGCCGTCGCCGAGGACCTGATGAAAAACGGACTGGAGCTCGAGAGCGTCTCGCTCACGAGCTTCGACCAAACCGGAAAGGAGTTCTTCAACCCGGACAACGCTTTCGACGCCGAGGGCTTGACCCGCCTCACCGAGGAAACGCAGAAGCGCTCCAAGGAGAGGAACGAGATCGAGCAGCACACACAGGTCGCGATCGCGCAGAAGAACTACGAAGCGACTCAGCAGAAGCTCTCGATCGAGAAGAACCAGCGGTTCGCCACGCTCGAGCAGCAGCAGCAGGTCGCGACGCGCGAAGCCGAGCAGTCCGCACTGGTTGCTGCTACCCAAGCACAGCGCAAACGCGAGGCCGAGCAGGCGCGCATCGACGCCGAGCGGCTAGTGAAGGAGGCCGAGGTCGCCCGCGAGCAGGCAGTGAAACAGAAACAGATCGACGCCGACCGCACTGTGCAGATCGCCCAGATCGATCAAGAGCGCGCGACGCAAATCGCCAATCAGGAAAGGCTTGTCCTGGTGGCGAAGAAATCCGAGGAGCAGTCTCAGGCCGAAGCTCGTGCGAACGAGGCGCGCGCAGAGGCAGTCAAGGCCGAGCAGCTCGTGATCACCGCGGCCGCGGTGGCCGAGGCCGAGCGCGAGAAGGACGTCGAGCTCGTCGAGGCAAACAAGGAGGCACAGCGCCAGGCGATCACCGTCAAGGTGGCGGCCGAGGCCGAGAAGGACGCGGCACGCAACCACGCCGACGCGGTCACGATCCGCGCCGAAGCCAACCTGCGCAACTATCAGGTCGAGGCGCAGGGCAAGGCGATGCTCAACGACGCGATCAACAAGCTCTCTGCCGAGCAGATCGGCATGCAGGTGAAGCTCGCGCTGATCCAGGCGCTACCGGGCATCATCGCCGAGTCCGTCAAACCGGTGGAGAAGATCGACGGCATCAAGATCGTGCAGGTCGACGGGCTCGTCAAAGGCGGCGGCAACGGAGCCGTCGGCGGCGGGAACGGGGGCGGAAGCCTCGCCGATCAGGCCGTCGCGGCGGCGCTGAGCTATCGAGCGCAGCAGCCGATCGTCGATGCGCTGCTGCAGGAGATCGGCCTCAAGGGTGGAACGCTCTCGGGCCTTACCGCCGGACTCACGCCAGCCGCTGGCGCTACAGCGCTGCAGGAAGCGCCGGTCGTGCCGCCAACCGTGACCTTGACGCCCACCGTAACGGTGACGCCAACCGTTTCGAAGAGACCGTGACTGCCGCCAAGAGTCCGGGGGCGCGGCTAGATTCGGTCGGCCGCAGTCGCGCCCGCGGCGGGCGCCGCGGACGCCGCTTGGCCGCGACGCAGCTGTGCTCCGAGGAAGGTCGTTACCCGTTCGACGTTCTCCGTCGAATAGAACGCGTCGCCGCCGTGCGCGGCGCCATGCACGACGATGAAGTCGACCTGAAGCCCTTGCTGCTCGTACGCGCCCTCGAGCTCGTGCGATTAGTTGATCGGCATCTGCGGGTCCTGGTCCCCGTGCAGCAGCATCAGCGGCGGATCCGCGCGGTCGACCTGGAACACAGGGCTCGCGAGCTTCGCGAGCGCCTCGGCTTCTTTCGGCGGCGCGCCGAGTAGGCGCAGCAGAGCGGGCTCGCGGATGTTCAAGCCGAACGGAGTCGACTGCGCAAGAATCGTCGTGAGATTCGTCGCGGCGAAGTACGACACGATCGCCTGCACGTCCGAGGACTGGTCGCGGTGATCGCCGATCGTGCCTTCGAGCTCCGCGCTGCCGTTGCTCGTGCCGACGACGGCCGCGAGATGAGCGCCGGAGGACGCGCCCATGATCGCGATCCGGCTCGCGTCGTAGCCGTAACGCGAAGCCTCCGCGCGCAGGAAGCGGATCCCGGCTTTGATCTCGTGGACTTGGCCGGGGAACTTGGCCTTCGAGGCCGGGCTGAAGTCGAGGCTCGCGACCGCGAAGCCGCGCGCGATGATCGGCGCCAGCGGCATGGCTGTCTTGTTGCCGTTCTCCCAGCCGCCGCCATGCAGCCAGACCAGAAGCGGGGCACCGCTCTTCTCCGGCAAATACAAGTCGAGCTTGAGCTGCTCGCCCGTGGCGCTGGTCGCATACGGAATATCCGCCTGCGAGGGCGCGCCGGACGCAGCTCCCGGCCAGGCCCCAATGGCGCCGAGCGAAAGCAAGGCAACTGGAATTAGCTTCGAACGAATAATCATGGCGATCCCCCCATCGTCCGACGGAAACTATATGTCATGCCGGCGGCGGTCCGCAGCGCGAACCGATCGGTCCGGTCGCCCGTGCTGTGCACAGCCCGTTTCCAAGGTTTGGAATTAGCGTCTGGCGCGCGACGGGTTGTCGGTCGTTCCTCCAGCGTCGTAGTCGTAAGATGACGTAGCGAGTTGATAAACGAAGGGAAAGTTCTTTTTTGACGTTTTTTTGACCAAAATGACTTGGGCGTAATGAAAGCTGCGGTGAGCGACGTTTTTCAGAGCGTTCTCCACAGCGTTATCCACAGATTCTGTGAACAGTTTGAGACTCAGGTCACGCGTAGCTGGATGTGTAGAATACGGCCTCCAAAAAGGGGCGCCGAGCGGCTGGAGGCCGCGTGAAGCTTGATGCCGCAGATGATCATTGCGAACCGGTTGCGCGATGGCGCCATCGTCTTCTTGGCTCCGAACGACGGTTGGGAGCCCGCCATCGCGGCGGGGACGTTGATCGAGACCGAGGCCGATGCGGCACGGCTGATGGCGGTGGCCAAGCAGCATGAGGGCCAATGCCAGGTGATCGATCCGCAGCTGATCGATGTCGAGCTGAAGGACGGGAAGCCCCGGCCCACGGCGATCCGCGAAGCGATTCGGGCGTTCGGCCCGACCGTCCGCACGGATCTCACCGAGGTGTGACGGGACCCGAATAGGACAGGAATTAGCCATGTACCGTTACGATGAATTCGACGCTCGCTTCGTCAACGAGCGAGTCGCGCAGTTTCGGCGCCAAGTGAACCGCCGTCTTGCGGGCGAGCTGACGGAAGATCAGTTCCGGCCGCTGCGCCTGATGAACGGGCTGTACCTGCAGCTGCACGCCTACATGCTGCGCATCAACGTGCCGTACGGGACGCTAGCTTCGAAGCAGATGCGCAAGTTCGCGTACCTCGCGCGCAACTACGACAAGAACTTCGGCCACTTCACGACGCGCCAGAACCTACAGTTCAACTGGATCAAGCTCGAGCAGGTGCCCGACATCCTGCAGCATCTCGCCGATGTCGAGGTCACGGGCATCCAGTCGTCCGGCAACTGCGTGCGCAACATCACGGCGGACCAGTACGCGGGCCGCGCGAAGGACGAGCTGGCCGATCCGCGCGTCTACTGCGAGCTGCTGCGCCAGTATTCGTTCCTGCACCCCGAGTTCTCGTACCTGCCCCGCAAGTTCAAGATTGCGGTCACGGGATCGCCGAACGACCGCGCGGCCGTGGCCGTGCACGACATCGGCTTGCGCATGCACAAGAACGAGCAGGGCGAGATCGGCTTCGAGGTGCTCGTCGGCGGCGGCTTGGGCCGAACGCCCTACATCGCCCATGCGATTCGCAAGTGGCTCGCGCCCGAGGACTTGCTCGCCTACGTCGAGTCGATCCTGCGCGTGTACAACATGCAGGGCCGGCGCGACAACATCCACAAGGCGCGCATCAAGATCATCGTCAACCAGATGGGCATCGACAAGTATCGCGAGCTCGTCGACAAGGATTTCGAGTTCACGAAGAACGGCGCGTTGAAGGTGCCCGACGACGAAGTCGAGCGCATCAACGCTTATTTCGCGCCACCGCAATACGAGAAGCTCGAGGATCAGACGCAGGCACTCGCGAAGATCCGTTCGGGAGATCGCGCCTTCGACCGCTGGATGCGCGGCAACGTCATCGAGCACAAGGTGCCGGGCTACGCGATCGTGAACCTTTCCCTGAAGGCGCCCGGCAAGACGCCTGGTGACATCACGGCCGACAAAATGGATGCGGTCGCCGATCTCGCCGACCGTTACAGCTTCGGCGAGATCCGAGTCACCCACCGCCAGAACCTCGTGCTCGTCGACGTCAAGCAGTCCGAGCTCTACGAGCTCTGGCACAAGCTGGTCGAGCTAGGGCTTGCGACGCCGAATCTGGGGCTCCTCACCGACATCATCTGCTGCCCCGGCCTCGATTTTTGCGCGCTCGCGAACGCTCGCTCGATTCCGATCGCGCAGGACATCAGCCGCGCGTTCACTGACTTGGACGAGCTCCAGAAGATCGGCCAGTTCACGATCAACATCTCGGGATGCATGAACGCCTGCGGCCACCATCACGTCGGCCACATCGGCATCCTCGGCGTCGACAAGCGCGGCGAGGAGTTCTTCCAGCTCACGCTCGGCGGCTCGTCGGATCAGCATGCATCGCTCGGCGATCGGCTCGGGCCGGGGCTGCCCCAGGCCGAAGTGCCCGCCGCAATTCGCAAGATCGTCGACACGTACCTCGTCGTACGGCAGCAGCAGGAGCGGTTCCTCGACACGTACCGCCGGGTCGGCATCGAGCCGTTCAAAGCCGCCGTCTACGGCGAAGAAAGTCAGGCGGCCTAAATGGCGCTCGTCAAGAACGGTGAGCTCGCCACGAGCTCGTTCGTCGACGCGAGCGGCGCCGAGTCGATTCCGCCGACGGGGCCGGTCATCGTCAGCCTCGACCAGTGGAAGGCGCATCGCGACGAGCTCGTGAAGCGCGGGACTCCGCTCGGTATTCGCATGCACAGCGATCAGCCGCCGGAGCTCATCGCTGCGGATCTTCCGCACTTCGCCGTCGTCGCGCTCGAGTTCCCGAAGTTTCGCGACGGCCGCGCCTATTCGTACGCGCGGCTCTTGCGCGAGCGCTACGGCTTCAAGGGCGAGTTGCGCGCCGTCGGCGAGGTCCTGCTCGAGCAGTTGTTCTTCATGCTGCGCACGGGCTTCGACGCGTTCGACATTCAAAGCGCGGATCCGCTGAAGGATTACCGCACGGCGCTCGCGGACTTCTCGGTCTGGTACCAGCCGACGGCCGATGGCCGACCGACGGCGATGCAGCTGCGTCGCAAGCACTAACGCCCGCCGAGATGCTTCGCAGGGCCGTACCGCACGGCCGCTTTCCTACTAAGCGTGTTCCACGACCGGTACTGCCCTGAGGGCGTATTGCGACGGCCCGACCGAGCGCACTAGCCTGCTGCCGCAGAACGTACCTCTGACTCTCGAACAACCAACGACAAAGCAGGTGCGACCGTGACAACGCTCCGCGCGCTCCTCGCCGAGGCCGCCAACGACCTTCGGTCGGCATGGCCGAGCCTCTGGCGAACCGACGTCGCCTACAAGCTGCTCGCGTTCGCGCTGCTCACGCCGGCGGCGTCGTGGCTGATCTACTTGCTACGCGGCGGCACGTCCGATCGGGTCATCGCGGACGTCGACATTGCGTACTTCTTCATCACAACGCCGGCCGGAATCGTGACGCTGCTGCTCGGCGCGTCTGTGTTCGCTTCGATCACAGCCGTCGAAAACTCGTGCCTCATGGCGGTGGGGTTCGCGCGCGCGCACGGCATCACGCTCGAGGCCCCGGGTGCGCTGCGCTTCGGCGGGCGCCACGCGCTCGACGTGCTGCGCGTGGCCATCCAGATGGTGCTGCGGCTCGTTGGAGGGGTGATCCCGTTCGCGCTCGCCGCCGGTGCCGTGTACTTCCTGCTGCTGCGCGACCACGACATCAACTACTACCTGTCGCAACGGCCGCCCGAGTTCAAAACCGCGCTCGCGATCGCCGCGCTGCTTGGCGCCGGATTAGCGGCGCTGCTGCTGCGAACCGCCGCGCGCTGGGCGCTCGCACTGCCGCTCGTGCTGTTCGAGAACGTGTCGCCGCGCCGGGCGCTCGGTGAAAGCGCTCGCCGCGCCAAAGGGTCGTACCTGCTGATTCTCGCGGTGCTCGTGAGTTGGGCGGCCGGCGCTATCGCACTTTTCGCGGCTGCGGTCTGGCTCGTCGACTTCATCGGGCGCGCGGTCGCGCCAAGCCTCGCCGGCTCGCTGCCGGCGCTGCTGTTGTTCCTGGGCGTGCTCACCGCGCTCGGCGCCGCGCTCCTGCTGCTCGTGGGCATCGTGAACGTCTCGGCCGCTGCGCTGCTGATCGTTCGGCTCTATTTGCGCATCGCGTCGCCGCAGGCGAGGGCGGACGTGCTCGCGCCGTACGCGGCGAGCCGCCGGCTGCTGTCGAACCGCACGCTCGCGATCGGCGGCGCCGTGGCGGCGGTCGCCGCGGTCGGAATCGCGCCGGCTGCGTTCCTAGTCAATCGCGGCCAGCTGCCCGCGCTGATCATCGCGCATCGCGGCGCGTCGGCCGAGGCGCCCGAGAACACGTTGGCCGCCTTTCGGTTGGCGGCGGACCAACGCACCGACTTCGTCGAGCTCGACGTGCAGGAGTCGTCCGACGGTCAAGTGCTCGTGCTGCACGACAGCGACCTGATGAAGGTCGGCGGCAACGCGACGAAGGTTTGGGAGGGCGACGCGGCGCGGTTGCGCAGTGTCGACATCGGCAGCTTCAAGGCGCCGCAATTCTCCGCCGAGCGCATACCGACGCTCGCAGAGGCGCTCGAAGCCTGCAAGGGCCGCTGCAAGGTCGTCGTCGAGCTCAAGTCCTACGGGCACAACCAACGGCTCGAGGAGCGCGTGGTCGAGATCGTCGAAACCGCCGGCATGCAGGACGACTGCGTGTTCATGTCGCTCGATCATGCGATGGTGGAGCGGCTGAAGACGCTGCGGCCGAATTGGCGCGTGGGTATTCTCGTTGCAAAAGCGGTCGGCGATCTCACGGACCTCAAGGCCGACTTTCTCGCTGTCGAAGCGCGGAGCGCAACGCGAAGGTTCATCCGTCGCGCGCACGGCGCGGGCCAAGAGGTCTTCATCTGGACCGTCAACGACCCCGCGTGGATATTTGTGGGTCTGAGCCGCGGCGTCGACGGCCTGATCACGGATAAGCCGGACCTTGCGCGTGCCGTGATCGATGCGCGCGCGCAGATGACCGATACCGAACGCTTCCTCGTAGCTCAGCTAATTCGTTACGGCGCGAGCCCGAAAGCGCTCGAGCCCGAGGACGCAGTACGCCCGTAACGCGCTAGCGCGCGCCCCTGAGCAGTTGGCAGAGGCTCGTCACGAGCGGTTTCATCGAATAGCTCTCTTCCGGCATCGCGTCGACGCTGATTCGTGCACCCTCGAGATCTGCGGCGACGACGGGGCCAATCGCCGCAACTTTCGTCCGCTGCAACCCGGAGCGCAGCGCGGTTTCGAGTCCCCGTTTCTGCGCGAGCTCGAGTAGCCGCTGCACCTGGGCTTTGCTCGTGAACGCGATCGCGTCGACGCGGCCGGCCTCGATTTCGCCGATCAACGCCGCGACGCGGTCGTCGTCGGCCTTTGATGCGTAGACGTACGGCGCGACGCAATCGACGGCTGCGCCGCGCTGCTCGAAGTAGTCGGCGAGCTGGCGGTCCTGATCTTGGTTGTAGAGCTGTAGCGCGACACGCCGCAATGGCGTGGTAATGCTCTTCGCGGTGTCGATCATCCCGGCCGTCGTCGGCTCGGTCGCCGAGTGTTCCGGCTCGAGCTCGAGGGTCTTGAGGGCCCGTTTCGGCTTCGGCCCGCGCGTGAGCTTCGGTGTGCGCCCCAGCGCGGCGATGAACGCGGCCTCGCGGCCCGCGCGGCTTGCAAAGCCTACGAGACGCTGCACGCCCTCACCGGTGTAGAACACGACGAGGTCCGTGGGCGTCGCAATGAGGCGCTCGATCCAGCCGACGACTCCGGCTTCGTCGGGCGAATCGACGATGCCGACGAGGGGGCAGCGCAGCACGCTCGCGCCGCGTCGCTCGAGCAGGCTCGCGAGGACGTCGAGCTGGCGCGCCTCGGGAACGGCGACGACTTTGCCGGCCAGCAGGCGGTCGGATTCGCTGGACGGCGCACTCATCGGCTTTTAGACGGCTCCCGCGGCAATAGCTCCATGCTACCGCGGACCATCCCTGTCCGCGTTCAAACTGTGATGCCGCGCGTCAGAGGTCCGCGAGCACCTGCTTCGGGGCGACGGCGACGGCGTTACCGGCCGCGATGGCCTTCAGGCGCGGGAACCGTACGACGGCGCCGGCCTGGATGCGATCGAAGTTCAGATCCGGATTGTATTGGCGCAGCAGCCAGACCGGCACGTTGTATTTGCGGGCCGCGAGGACCCACAGGGACTCGCCGGGCCGCATGACGTGGGCTTCGATGTCCTCGATCTGATACGCCGCGAAGAAGTCATTCTGGATCTGCTGGTGGAATGCCCGGCGGCGTTGCTCGAACGTCTGCGCGTCGACATCCGCGAAGTCGAGCGTCAACGTCTGGCCGAGGACGACGGCTTCTTTGAACGACAGCGAATTGAGATCCCGTATCCGCTGCGTGGGCACCTCGAGCCAATCGGCGTAGTGGCCGAGAGTCTCGAGCGCCTGGACCGTGATCTGGTTGGTCGCGCTGACCGAGTAATCGCTCGGATCCGCGGCCAACACGTCCTGCTCGATCTCGAGCGCGTTGATGTCGGCGACCGCCTCGCCCTCGGCTTCGTCTTCACCCGGACCTGGCTCGCCGTTCTTGAGCACGGCCGGAGTGAGCGCGCCCGTCACGTCGGCGGACGCGGCTGGCGCGGCCGCGATGGCGGCCGGCGACTCGTTCGCCGCGACGACGACCGGCGCTTCGCCAATGAGCGAAGGTGGGGTGGTCAGTGCGGCGACGGCGACGACGGCGCCCGGCGCCGTCGGAATGATCAGCTGTTGGCCCACCTGGATGACGTTGCGGTTGCGAATTTCGTTCGCAGCGATGAGCTCCTGCGTGCCGACGCCGAGCCGAGTCGCGATGCGCTCGATGCTGTCGCCGCGACGCACTACGTAGACGCCTTCGGCGCTCGTGGCGGCCAGGGCGGGAGTGACTTCGACCTCGACGGCTGCGGCCGGGGCGGCAGGCGCTTCGGCTCGCACGAGCGTCGCGGCGGGCGGCGCCGTCGCGCCGTTTGTCGGCAACAGGACGGTTTGACCCACGCGCAGCACCGACTTGCTCGTCATTCCGTTGGAGCGCATCAACGCCGCGAGATTCACGCGGTACTGCGCGGCGATTTTCGACAGCGTGTCGCCACGTTGGACCTTGTGCTCCCTGTCCGCGCGCTGCTCCGCGAACAGCTTGGACACGTCGATCGTGCCGAGCAGCGCCTCGGCGACCGCGGCGGTTTCGCGCGGCACGCGCAGCTCGAATCCTTGCGGCACGTACTTGTCGCCCGACCACACGATGTCCGTCAGTGCGGGGTTCAAGTTGCGCAGCGTGCTCTCGCGGACGTTCAACGCGTCGGCCAGCGTGTCGACGGTCATGAACGCCGGCACGGAGATCGTCTGCGAGCTCTCGGGCGGATCGAGTTTCAGATTCGAGAAGTAGCGCTCGGGATTTTGGTCGATCGCGAGGGCCGCGAGGAACGCCGCATAGAAGTTACGCGACGCAAAGCCGAACGTGCGGCCCTGGTACTTCGCAACGATCGTCGAGATGTCGGAGGTCTTGTGCACCTCGACGGCTCGGCGCATGCCGGCGAGCCCGTGGTTGTAGGCCGTCAACGCGAGCGGCCATGACTGGATGACGCTGAAGTTGTCTTCGAGCAGCCGCGCCGCGGCATCGGTGGCAAAGAACGGGTCGCGGCGCTCGTCGATGATGTGATCGATGCGCATGTAGCGCACGCCCGTCGAACGCGTGAACTGCCACAAACCGGCGGCGCCGACCTTCGAGTACGCGGTCGGATCGAACGACGACTCGACGTGCGGCAGCGACGCGAGCTCGGGCGGCAAGCCGCGCTTCGCGAGCACCTCATGGATGTACGGCTTGTAGGTTCCGGAGCGGACCAGGCCGGCGCGGAACCGATCTGCTTGCCCGAGCTGAAAACGTACCCGCTCGGTCGCGGCACGAAACTCGGCGTTGCTCGTACCCTCGGGGAACAGCTTGAGGATTCGCTCTTCCTCGCCGTTCAGCCCCGTGCGCGCACCGGTCGCCAGCTTCGCGAGGATATTGCGCGTCGTTTCTTGCGCACGCTCGATGCGCTTGCGCCGCTCGCGCGTGCCCAAGTCGCCGGTGTGCACCGTCTGATAGACGATGTTCAAGCGCAGGTCGTCGTGAATGAAGCCTTCGCTCGTGTCGATCTCGGTGTAGACGCGCGTCCAGAAGTTGACGGCCGGCTCGAGCTCCGCGGGGCGCGGGAAGAGCTCGTCCTGAGCATGAGCGTGAAAGGAGAAAAGGGCGAAAGCGTGGGCTACCGCTAGCCAGCGATATGCAGTGCGCATGTAGTGCTTCCCCGAGCCTGAGAGCTCTAGTCGTTCTTGTATTATGTCCATCGAGCCCGCAGGCCGTCCCGGACTCAGTTCACGTCCGATGGGCAGGGGTCATCCATTACCGCTCTTGTTTTTCT